>Ga0099799_10410_pt1 | contig 11125 bp, 3 predicted proteins | sample Uncmet6_SortLC_1_FD_89033 | JGI IMG/M metagenome (GOLD analysis project Ga0099799, IMG submission 89033) | Marine eukaryotic communities from CALCOFI LINE 67, Pacific Ocean - CN11_C50_N6_SortLC_1 | ecosystem: Environmental > Aquatic > Marine > Oceanic | place: Pacific Ocean: Monterey Bay...
CTATAGTGGATGCTCTGCAAAGATTGGTTGTGCAAGGAAAGGGAATCGTCGAAAAAGAAATGTCTATGGAACCGAACGATGATGATGACGAGTTAGCAGCGGAGGTAGAGGCATCACGAACTTGTCTTCTTCAGTATACATACAACTTCAGCCAGCTGCTCGAGCAAGTTTTACATCACGAGTCGCACAGCTCAAGTTTTGTTGATTTTGGTGGGCTAGATGCCCTGTTAGATCTATTCCCACTTCTCATACCGAGAGGCTCCAAATTTATTGCGCACATCAGCTGTTTGAGCGGCCCTTCCTTTGCAAAATTATCCCACCTCACCAATTCTGCCGCTCTGACGGTTGCGATCAGAAGTATTGCCGCGAACACGGACGCCCAAAAAATGATCAACAAACTGGTCAAATGTATGGAAATACAATTCGAGGCAATCGCCTCAAGCAAAATCAAACTTAGAGATCGGATGCGCAATATAAAGCGAGTTGACGAATCTGAACAGACCTTCCTCAGTGATATACTTGACGGTATCCCTAGAGTTCCCATGCATACACTCGAGGATTCACCAGAAAATGCAGAGATGACGAGTGCCCTGTCGGGATATTTGCGCGAGCTCGTTGTGATGGAATGGCTTTCAAACCTACTTACGTCAACAATAAGAGTTGCTTCCCAAAAGAGCAGTGAGGTTGGAACAGTGTGGGGCCGTATTGAAAAGGAGTGGAAGAAGGAGCTTGCTTCCAAATCGTTTGAGGACGCAGTTGATCGATTGGCGACTCTTCATCGTGAGTGCATCGAGGAAGTGTGTCGACTAAGGACCGAGAACGGATACCAACAGCGCGAAGAGGATCGTTGCAGAGCTCCTAGTGCGTCTGACGCGCCGGAAAATAAGTATCACCCCAAAATTTATCGACTTCGGATCGTTTGCGCCGAAGGTGCGGTGCTTCGAGATGGTATCGATATCGATTCCTGTACTACTGTAGGCGGCCTAGAAATCGGTGAAATTGTTGAGGCGACCGAACGCTGCGTGAATGCCTCGGGGGTTCTGAGGTATCGAACTCGTTGTGGATGGTTATCAGAGCAGACAAGAGGACATAGTAGGGAACCTATTGTTGAGGTGCTGGGAATTTGCGGCGTGAACAATGGGGAGAAGTTTGCCGAAAGTACTAGACCACCAGGACCAGTTGGAGTAAAGAAACGGAAGAGAACAGAATGCGGGATATCAGATCTAAGTAGTGCCACTGCTGGCATCATGGCCAGGATTCAGCACAGTCGTAAGAACTTATTCTCGTGTCTGAGTCGGACTGCAGTTCTGGGCGCAAGGGGTCTCCAACCCCAGTATGGTCCTTTGTCATTCCAGCAAGGTACTGTGGGAAATCATGTCAGCTCTTTGATTAGAACTCTCTCCCGTAATCTTCGGGGTGACTTTGCCATCGATAGTGCGCGTGAAGCCATGAAGAAGCTCAATGCGTCCCCGGATCGTGCTGGCAGAGAATCTGCTTTGCTCCGGTTCATAACAATGTATTTTGGTAGCATGCTGAGTTTGCTGCATTCCTCTATTCACGAGGAGCGTTCGACGCGACTGAGAGAGAGAGACTTTTTCAATCTCTTCCTTCTGTTCAGCATATGTTACGAGGAAGGTTTGGTGACTGGAATGAAAGAGGGCAAGGGAGAAGTTATCGAAGAGAATACAGCTCTACCCTCCTCTGGCTTTCTCGGAGCTTTGAGATTTGTTTTGGCGGAAGGACTCGATGACGTTAATGCACTCGCAGATCGGGTCGGCACTGCTGCCTATACTTCCTCCGCGAATCAAGTGTTAACTCGCTATACTGCTGCTAGCCTCCCACCAGCGATTGCTCTGCTTCGGCGGCTAGTTTCATTGTCGCCCTTAACGGACTCCACGTCTACTTCTTGCGTCGCATTGAAAAAAATGAAACCGGCGGACCTCGACAAATTGTTCGGTGCGCGCGGACGCATCGAAAGCATCGATAGGAGATTCCATATGGGACTGTTCTGTAGGTCTTTGTATAGCACTATTTCAGGAATAGCGGTCGAGCTCTGGAAAAACCCTCGTTTGGCATCGGTCCCGGCGCACATTCTCCACCCTGTCCTGAATCTTTATGGCGAATCGATGAGCGCACTCCAACTCTCGACAAAAATTGGAGATGATAACAGGACAGGTAGTAGGACGCCGAGAGCGCCCGGTGGGCTTCATCCCTTGCTCGGAGGGCTGTTGGCGGGTGAATTCGGGAGCCAAGAACGTTCACTGCTTCGCGCTCGTATACCTCCTCGTTCTTCTCTACCCTTTGAACCTAGCGAGGATGTTATTTGTCGCCTAGCAGAAATGGGATTCAATCGGGACCATGCCCTTGAGGCGCTCGAGACGACCGAGTCAAATCGCCTCGAGATAGCCATGGAGTATTGTCTATCTCACCCACACCCTAGCCCAGCAACTGTGGAGAGACGTAGGGCAGCAAGGGAGGCAGCAGCTACCAGAAGGAGGCAGCAGTCAATTGCAAGCAATACCGAATTTGCTGTCAGCAATGCCACGGAGACTGACCAGACTGAAATTGTGGCGGCACCAAGGGGCGATAGCAACACCGATGAAAATGCTGACAAGGAAGAGACGGAGACGCAGATTGATCTTGGAGGAAGCAAGAAGGAGCAGGAAATGACTGAAAAAGAAAAAAAGGAACGCGATCAAAAAGCTTTGAATGAGGCCTCTCGCACTTTTGCGAAAGAGAAACTGGTCTTGATGCAAAAGCACATCATTTCGGGGGCAATAGATGTCATCGAGGGCATTCGAAGTCACGACAAATACGACGCCAAGTGCATCAATCTCAATTGCACGTCAATAGAGCCTGAAAGTATCCCGATCACTGTCTGCAGCTTTTTGCTTGAGTTCTGCATGGACTCCCCATCCGAACGATCGGTGCTTGTATCTTCATTTGTCAAGCGGCTGATTTCACACATAGTTGTTATTGACGGAAGGCGGACAACTCACAGAGTCGCAGAGGGGAAGGACACGGAATTCGCGTCTCTGATGCACGCGACCGTGATCTGTCTAAGGGGACTTCCAATGACTCGTTCAATTGTTCTCAAACACGGCCTTGTCGGCAAGTTACTGAGCTGTTTGCGAGGCACAGTTTCTGTCCACAAGCATGACATGCCAAAGGAACGGGAGGCTTCGAAGTCGACTGCGTTTCCAAGCTGGCCGAGATGGGCTGCACCCTCTCTTCTACTTTTAGATGTCATGGCACAACCAACTGCGGACACGCTCGACGTCGAGGTTTCTGAAAAACATGTTGAGATTGAAACATCGAAAGAATTCCACCGGGCCTGTGCCGAACAAAAGAGGCAATCCAGAACCCTGTCGAAGGCTACGCGGCAAATCTTTTCTCTAATCAATCAAAGACCAAGCGGCATAGACTCCCAAGATGGTGATTCTAAAAACACAGCCACGGAAGATGCCAAAGGAAAGAAAGTTCAGGGTAAAGATGCCGAGCTCAAGATGGGTAGTGATAGGAAACACACTGCTGAAACCTCTTCTTCGATCACTGAGTTTCCGTCCATACCATCGTATGTGCCCCTAATCATGCCAGATGCAGCAGAGGCTTGTATGCATCTTTGTTTGCAAATTCTTCGACGATATTCGCACTCGAAATCTATCAGCAAAGGGAAACACGAAACCGAGGTCGGACCGTCGCAAGGAGTATTGCACGCGGCAATGTTATTGCTCTCCCGCGTCTTACGCTCCCAGCAGATTGCGATGCAGTGTCTCAAGTTGTCTGGAGCTGAGATCCTTTGTTCTCTTCCAAAACAATGTCGTTTTGAAGCGAAAACTGGCATAACCACCATGATTCTTCGTCGCATGTTAGAAGACTCTACTACCCTTCAAACGATAATGGAGACAGAAATCAGGGCGTTGGTAACAAGGCTATCGAAGCAACCGAGGGGGTCAGGTCGCAGTAGAGCGAACGTGAACATATCGCTGGAATCATTTCTTCAGGGCACGACTTCTCTCATATGCCGTGACCCATTGGTATTTTTGAAGGCTGCAGCTGTGTCAGTCAGAATTGACGTAAAGCCGGCGGGTGGGAACAGCCAGACGGAAGTTGTCTTGCTCTCTGCCGAAGAAGGAGCGAAGCACTCGAAGCTTTTGGCTGACAACTTTTGTTTGTCCACGGTGGATCGCGATCGTAGCTCCTCGCAGACAGCGAACACAAGCGTCGGACCGACGGCGAAACGTGGACGGACCGCAAAGAAGGAAAAGACGGTCTCTTCCAGCAAAGTATCGAAGGGTAAGTCCCCTCACACGCATCGATCTTCTTGTTCGCGACGAAGCCTTAGCCCAAAGAAGGAACGGAAGCAAATCACTCTCAACGGAACACCTTCAAATCACATAACAACTTACCTGCTTCGCGAAATGATCGAGTCGTTCAAGAAAAGTTCCTCGTCGCCGACGTCCACAACGAAGGATTTTCCTCACGGGTTCCTATCGACAGTTGATTACCTCGAAATTCTGTCCGATCTCGTGCTAGCTGTCCCTGCCTGTGCGGCTGCAATTCACCGCTTTCGCATTAGCGGGGTTAAAGTTGCAGGGAGAACGCACAGTATCAATCACGCATTGGTAGGTTGCCCACCCCCCCCCCAACACGGCAGTTAACTTTCTCCTTCACGAACTGCTCCCCCAACCTCGGTATCCGCTCCCAAGTTTACCGGCTGACTCAGAAGCTGACATCGTCGAGGGACCCCTCGACGTTGAGGTGGTAAAAGAAAAGAGACAAAGAGGATACGAGGCCATAAAAAGTTCCCAGACTGCCGCTCGTCTTATTGTCGCTCTCGTTGCCCGCGCCGGAGAAGGCAGAAAGCGTGTTATAGCGGACCTTGCATTCGCTCTTAATGGAGGAGCTCCAGAATCAGCTCTTTTGCCTCCGAAAACAAATAAAACTTCCAATCTGAAATCTGCTCGGGATGAAGGTCGCACAATGTCGGCTCTGCAGGCATGGGGCGAACTTTGCATAGGTCTTGCTGCGCCTAGGAGTAGTGGAGCTAGTCAAGACACCAACGCGACATTGAGCTTTGAAGTTGTCCGTCTTATGCTGGAAAATGGAATGGCCCACGCAGTCATGTGCGCTATCGGAAGAATCCAGCTTGACCACCCACTTGCACCAGGAACAGCAACCGCTTTGCTTCGTCCGCTGGAAGTATTTTTGCGAGGAAGTGTCACGGATACCGTTCAAAAATTGATTGAAGCAGACAAGGCAAAGAACACTGGAAGGAGCAACAAAAATGTCGCTTTGGTTTCCCCGGCTGTTGGCACCCTACATCGAGGTGAAACCGTCTACGAGGACGACGCGATGCTCGAAGATGGTTTCGACGCTGATACGGCTGTACGTAACCGCGAAATGTCGGACGGTGAAGATTACAGCAGCGTCGAAGATGAAGCCGTTGGCCCACATGATGAAGCGGGCGTAGATCCAAATGATTTATGGGAGGAGGACAATGAAAGCAGCAGCCATGACGACGATTCAGATGACGAAATGGATGACGACAGCGAGGAGATGTCTTCAGATGAAAGCGAAGACAGCGACGACGACGAAGGCTCGAACTCTGAAAGTTCCGAAGTGAGCGACGAAGAAGTGGATGATGCGATGTCCGAGGATGAAGGTGTAATAAATGGTATTGGGCACCAAGACTTAGGCGGGCATTTTATTGGCGCTGGGGGCGAAGAGGCTTTCGATTATGACAATATAGCTCAGCTAGCGGTGGAGGATGATACTTTCTTCACCGCTCATCATATCGCTGGTGCTGGGGATTTGCACTTCGGAGAAGCCGAAACGGATGAAGGTTGGACTTTTCTCGCTGGCGCTGGAGATGGACCAACCGGTGCAATTCGAGAAGTAAATCATGGTACTGGAGGAGAAAGTGGTATCGGACTTGGCGCAGGGACTGATCGCTCTGGAGGTATGGGATTAGAGGCCATGCTTGGACAAATCCTTCGCGCAGGTGACATACCAACGGAGGCGATGGCAGAACTCGAGGAGACTTTGGGAATACGAATTTCGAATCCCACTGAAGAGGGGCGCGGTGGTGGCAACTTTAGAGCGCAAGATAATGTCGTTCGGAATGATGCCTTTGGTAGGTATCCAAATGTCGAGATGAGGAATGCAGACCGTGGCCCAGTCGGTGCAGTTCCATCTGTTCGCCAAGGGACACCGCCAGATATTGGCTATGCTTCTATTAATCCAACTGGTCGCTTCGAAAATTTCAACGCCATGGAATACGTATATGGTGGGCCCTTGGTCGCGTCTGGGAGCTGCTATTACAATCTATCGACACCGCTACCATCGCAGGAGGACTTTGATGACAGCAGCTCCTCTAGAATCCCGGCGAATGTGTCCACTCAATTATTTCCCGGTGGCACATTGGTGTCTACGCACGTTAGACGACCACATCAATCACATCCATTGCTTCGTGATATCGAACTGGGACCGATCAATTCGCTCGTATCAAGCGGAAGGCGGGGGCTTTTGGAGCGTCAACCTCGACCTTCAAGGAGTGGATTGAGCTCCGGCAGCCGTCTCATTTCCAGTATGCTCTTGTCAGACCCGACTGGAAATAATTCGATTCAAAATCGGGGGCAGGATTCTAGACGTTTTCGGGGTACTACTGGCATTGGTAGAGGTATGTTTGAATGGACAGAAGACGACAGGGCTTCAGACACCGGGATTGGTAATTTCAGAGCCGAATTCGAACGAGCGCTCCGTGAGGTGGTGGCAGAGCCTGTCATCAACGCCGGCACCCGCCCTTTTGCCGTAATGCGAGAGAGAGAGGCGTCGCCAGAGCCGGCTCTAACGACTGGCAACTCTAGTAATGGAAATTCTGCCGAAAGCGAGAGAGGAGGATGGGCCAGAGAATTTATTGAAGCCAACAATGAAGAGGTGGAAGGCAGTGAAGGTGGTTTACAAAATAATGAAGCGAGTGCTGATCAAGCGGAGCGTTCAACAAGAGCCGATGAAGGCCCCACCGAGACTGGGGGAGATGGCGAGGAAAGTGTCAGTGAAGGCGACAATGTGGCAACCTCTCTGGCCTCCGGGCTGAGGCTCTCATCAAGCAGGGAATCAGGGAATGGTTCCTCGGACCCCGCGCCTGGGTTCGAATCGGCGAGCGCGAATGCACCTACTGAAGCCATCAGTGGCGGAGCTGATAACCACAGGCTGCAAAATGAAATCGACGTAAGCGCTCAGCCTGACCATGGAAGTCATGATCACCAGTCAGGCGAAAGCAGTGGTTATGAGCCACCACCTGACTCTGAAGATAGGTCACAATCTACAGAAGTTGTCACCGAGTCCGGAGGAACTGACGGCAATGCTGCGGGTAATTCACCGAATGCTTTCGGTCTTTTATGTCCACCTGGAATGGACCTCGAAGTATTCAATAGCCTACCGCTTGAAATGCAGCAAGAAGTCGTATCCCAACATAGGGCCACAGAGAGCGTAGCCGCAGAGTTGGATGCAGCGTCGGGCCTCGACCCCGAAGCCCTCGCTGCCTTACCCGAAGACATGCGGCGTGAGGTGATTCAGCAAGAACAGCAGGAACGGCGATTGAGGGAGGAAGCTCCAGCCGATCCAGCAAATGCCGAAGAGATGGACAATGCAAGCTTTATCGCATCTCTATCTCCTGATCTGCGCGAAGAAGTTTTGCTTACCGCTGACGACACATTCCTTAGTTCTCTTCCGCCCAACATTATTGCAGAAGCCAATGTCCTTCGTGAAAGAAGGGCGGCCCAGTATAGGCGAGAACAGCAACCTTCTGCCGCCCTACCAAATCCTGTTCCTGTCGTGTCAGCAAATGCCCATGCCTCTTCTGCTTCTGCCTCTACTTCTGGTGCCCTAGTACCGGCTTCTTCCAACTCGTCCTCTAGCCGAAGACGGCAACGCGTAGGGAGGATGAAGGTTGACCTGGACAGGGAGAGTCTCATAGTTATGCCGCGTCAAACACATTTTCCCCCACTTCTGACTCCAAGCTCGATGGAATCACTCGCTAGCATCATGTTCCTTCTTTCCCCTGGTCGCCTGACACATCGTTTGCTGCAAAAGGTGTTCCAGAATTTCTGCTCGAATGCCGAAATCAGGGGGGTGATTTTGACAACTTTCGTTTCCCTCTTGAATGCGAATAACGCGAAAGCCCGCGAGGCTATCAATGCGCTTGGCATGGAAAGGGGGGATTTTGAGGGAGTCTCGTCCGTCGACTTTCCACCAAAGGGACTGATAGGAACATCACCTATTGCTGACGCGGATGAATCATGTTCATCGAGTCTTGCATTGCTAAGGCAAAGAAATGGGGGAAACGCAGCTGCAGCTGCTTGTCACCTTCCCATGAGCTCACGTATTTCTTCTGAGGACGGCCTCCCCCCTGTTGTGGCCCGAAGGCTGATTGATTCTCTAGTATTTCTTTCAAAACAAGTGTCATCCTTTTCTGTTGGAGTAATGAAGGCTGATGACTCGAAGGAAGGTAGTACATCTTGTCTGGAGCAACTTTTGGATTTGCTTGGAAAGCCGCTTTACCTGAACTCCCCCGCGACTTTGGAACTACTGCTTTCTATGCTAGAGGTTGCTACATCCCCTCTATCTCTGCTTCCAAGGGATGGAGACGAGATTCCAAAGTTATCCCAGGGAGAGATTGCTTCTGCTTTATCTATGAAGAAAGAGTGGATCAACGTGCCGACACCCACTGTATCTCCAAATCGTCTCAAGCTCCTCTGCTCGTTTATTAAACTCGAGTACGTAAAGGATACCTCCTTTGTGAGGGTCAACACAATCGCCAGGCGCCTTTGTAGGATTGAAGAAAACCGGCACTATATTTTGCGTGAACTCACGGGAGTTGCTGGAGCATTGGCGGCGTCTGCTGTCAACGATCTGAAGGCTCTGTCTATTCGACTTCGCGATGCGGTGACCACCTACACCAAATCAAAGTCGCTGGCAGACAATCAGAATGAGACAGTTGCCTATCGTCCAAGTTCGCAAGTAAGTCTGGTGTCAAGCTCTTCTGAAATGAAGTTGCTGCGGGTACTGCAGGCGCTCACCGCCCTTTGCAACGAGGCAAACACAGATACAAAGAAGATCAGCGGTCTCCCCCTCGCTAGTCAAGAGCTCGTTTCTTTAATGGAAAGCATTGACCTTGACCCTCTTTGGAGTGAACTCACGGCTTGTCTTCGTTTGGTTTCGATCCTTGAAGGGGTCGAACTTCAGGAGTCAAATCATGGCGCAAAGGAAGAAATTAATGGCGACGTGGAAGCAGAAGCTCAGGACGAGACCGGAACTGGAAACTCAACCGTTATTGGGGGTAAAAAATTGCAGAACAGTGTTGCCGGCTTGTTGACTCGGTTCTTGCCCTCCATCGAAGCTTTCTTTGTAGTTAATGGCGTGGCGATGAAGAAAATGAAAATGGAGGATGAAGGCGTAGATATTGGCGACAGTGGAAAGCCAAGTGAGGAGGAAACTATCCTTGGAGGCAAGGATCTTCTTGAGTTTGTGAAGGCGAACAAAATTCTTCTGAATGCGCTTATCAGAAGCAACCCTTCCCTCATGGACAAGGGCCTGCGGGCAATGGCGACAGTTCCAGGCTGCAGACCTCACCTGGAATTCGACGTCAAGCGGCAATGGTTCAAGTCTCAAGTTCGACGTCTGCGGCAGCATGCCTCGCGCCGACATGGCAGCGTACGCCTACATATTCGACGAAAGCACGTCTTCGAGGATGCTTTTCATCAGCTTCAAATTCGCAATGGAGATGAGCTTCGCGGTCGTCTTCACGTGACGTTCAGGAATGAGGAGGGCGTAGATGCAGGAGGTTTATCTCGAGAATTCTTTGCCATCCTTGCCAAGGTGAGATTGAGATTGCTTGCCTGAAGGTCTTGTCAAAATACTGTTTCCCCGATTTTGTGTTGATCTTTTTATTTCTTCTTTAATTCACTTCGATCCTTCTCTTCTTCTCTTTCCCAATTAATTAATAATAGGAAATGTTCAACCCTGGCTATGCGCTCTTCACATCTACCGAGGACGGATGCACATTTCAGCCAAACCCCAACAGCTACATCAACCCAGAGCATCTGAATTACTTCCGATTTGTTGGCAAAGTTATTGGCAAAGCTGTGGCTGATGGGTTCCTACTTGATGCGCACTTCACACGAAGCCTCTACAAACACATGCTTGGCGCGAATCCAACGCATCAAGACATGGAGGCGATCGACCCCGACTACTACAAGAATCTCAAGATGATACTTGAACATAATCTCGAGGACATTGGCCTTGAGCTTACCTTTTCCACTGACGATCATTCCTTTGGCCGGTCGTCGACTTTTGATCTCCTCCCCGATGGTCGCAATGTTCAAGTGACCGAGGATAACAAGGAGCAATACGTGTCTTTAGTTTGCAAGCATAGAATGACAACCTCCATCAAGAGTCAGATCAATGCATTCATGGAAGGATTCCACGAGTTGATCAAACCCGAGCTTATATGCATTTTTACGGCGAAGGAGTTAGAGCTGCTGATCTCTGGGCTCCCTGACATTGACGTGTACGATCTAAAGAAAAATACCCTTTATCAAGGCTGGAGAGCCACCGACAAACAAATTGAATGGTTCTGGAATGTGATGGTCTCCCTTACGAGGAGCCAAAAGGCAGCTTTCCTTCAATTTGTCACAGGCAGCAGCAAAGTTCCCTTGAATGGCTTCGCAGATCTCCAGGGAATGCGCGGTACACAGAAATTTAGCATTCACAAGGCTGGCGGATCCGCTGGTGCTCTAATGTCAGCCCATACTTGCTTTAATTCACTCGATCTTCCCGTCTACGAAACCGAAAACCAACTTCAGGAAAAGCTTCTCTATGCAATCAACGAGGGTGCCGAGGGATTTGCTTTTGCTTAGAGTTATTCAAAAAGGTATTTGACGAAAGCTGTAACTTATTCTAATTTAAGCACTACATACCAGCTAGGAATCCTATTACGCATAATATATATGAAGAGCTTGTAGCTATTACGAGTCGTACATAAATGTACGAGAGTAGAGTAAAATAAAAAAATAATAAAGTAATAATTATCAGTCTGTTTTCGGCTTTTCATACTACTTAG
>Ga0099799_10412_pt1 | contig 11086 bp, 12 predicted proteins | sample Uncmet6_SortLC_1_FD_89033 | JGI IMG/M metagenome (GOLD analysis project Ga0099799, IMG submission 89033) | Marine eukaryotic communities from CALCOFI LINE 67, Pacific Ocean - CN11_C50_N6_SortLC_1 | ecosystem: Environmental > Aquatic > Marine > Oceanic | place: Pacific Ocean: Monterey Bay...
TTTTTATCGATGATTTTTTAAATCTTCTAACATTGCTTGTCGCAGAATTTCATTCATTCGTGTTTGATAGCCTTTGCCTTGAGCTTTAAACCATGCAAGTACATCAGCATCTAAACGGATGGAAGTCTGTTGCTTCACTGGGCGATAGAATTGATTATGGCGTACAGCATTGCTCCAGTCGGTAATTTCAGGAATATCTGAGAGATCTAGCTGATCATCAGGAACCGTGCCTTTAGCAAGCAAGCGTTGAATTTCAGCATCTTGCTTGTTGCTGAATTTTTCATTCAGTTCTTTGCGTGAGTATCTAACCATGCTCATATCTATCTCGCTCCGCCTTGGTGATTTGTCTTGCACTAATGATTCGTATGATTTCACAGTCATCTTCATCAAAGATGGTGTGAGCTACTAACAGCATTAGTACGCCTTTTACTTTTCCAATGGTCTGCCAACGTTCTTCACCATCGGTATGTCTGTCCTGGATTGAGATCCTCAGTGGATCATCAAAAACAAGGCTTGCCGTTTCGAAAGAGACATCATGTTTTTTCTGATTCTTTCGATTCTTTGCCTCATCCCATTCGAAATATTGTTCCATAAAAAACATTCAAATTTGTATATACAATAATGTATCACAAAATTGTATCACTCAAGTTGAGAAGCGTAATTTTTAGTCAAATTTATTGGCAAGAACTATCAAAACTGCTCATAAAAAAGCCGACTTGTTTCCAAGTCGGCTTTTAGGGTTTGCGTCCCCGATTTTTTATAACATAACTTTTTGAAATATAAAACTATTTTTATATGCGTTTCGTATAACGCCCATTATGTTAAATAGAGTGTTAGTAAGTATATTTTACAGGCGAAATATCCCTTTTTTTCTTTAATACTGTTTTGGAATTGTCTTTACCTAGTTTCCAAAAAATCGGTTTATCACTCTATCAAATTTATATTTATATTTTTTTTATTATATAGTTAGAACGAATTTAAAAGAGAAATGGCATATAAGCTATGTATTACCATGTGATTCTAGATTTAGACGATAAATTCTATAAGCGGAGACCTGAACAAGTCGAAATTAAGTCCGATCTAATAGATTTAAATGAAATTAAAGCCAAATATATAGAATCTTATGAGATAGGAAATCCCATACTAATGAATGGTCGTACAATCCCTGTAGATCATATCAAGCGGTTACGCATTTTTCAGAGTGAAATATCTGCGCAAACATTAAAGCAACAAGAAAGTGCTCGTAGAGAAGCTGAAGATAGAAATTCTGATGTTCTTGTAGTTGGCTTTTATTTTAATGATTTAAAATCAGCGATTTTAAAACAAAAAGAAATTACTGATGATTTAGTTAAATACGCTAAGGGTACAAAAAAACAAGTTATTCAACAAATTAATGAAAATGCAAAGGTTACACCTACAAAAGTATTTATTGTTCATGGACGTGATGATGCTTTGATTCATGAGGTACAGAATTTCTTATACAAGCTGTCTTTGGAAGGGATAGTTCTTAATCAACACCTTAATCAAGGCAGAACTATTATTCAAAAATTATTAGATTTGGCTCTAGATCCACAAGTTGGATTTGGAATAGTTTTATATACTCCAGATGATTTGGGACAAATTAGTAGAGAGTTGGAACAAAATTCTGAAATGACTGCTAGAGCACGTCAAAATGTAATTTTTGAACATGGACTACTTGTTGGTAAATTGGGAATGAGTAAAGTAATTGCTCTTAAGAAATCTGATCAATTCTTAGAAATGCCGAATGATTTATCGGGAGTCATTTATGAACAATATGATTCTTCAGGTAGCTGGCAATATAGAATTGCTAAAGAAATGAAAGCTCAGGGGTACAATATTGATTTGAATAATATTTAAAAGCATATTAAGGCTATTTGTAAGTTTTCCTAAAACGAACATAATACACCTTATACGAAATGCGTTATAATTATCCTTATGATTCAACGCTGTAGTTTCTTTTTTGCCCAACCTCCCCCAAGGTGGGCTTTTTTTTATGATTTTTCACGTTCCACGCCTATTATTTAAGTAATGTTTCACGACTTTGTTCATATCAGTTAAACAATCGTGGTTAATCATAGGGTCTAAAAAAACGGCTCCAAAAGCCTCTTTTTTCCGGTTCCTGTTCAATGTACTCCGGTACTGGAATCCGCTTATTTTCCGGCTGCTTCGGAGTAGTCAATCCGTCATCTTTCGGCTGAGTTTGGATCTCAGTTTGTACAGGAGCTTCTTTTTGTTGAGTAGTCAATCCATCATAGTTCGACTCACTTTTTGAGCTAGTGTCTGTTGCTGTATCTGATTTTGGATCAATAGACCTAGTTGTATAGGCTCTTGGAGCTTCTAATAATCGTTGTATCGCTTCAATTTGTTCATCCTTAACGTGTAATTGATCATTCTTGGCTTTTAATTCATCACGTTGAAACTGCTCACGCTCATGCGCCTGTTCAAGCTGTTTTTGAAGCATATAAACCTGCTGTTCTAGAAGGTGAACTTCTGACAACTTTCGTGTTTCGGTTGTCTGTGAACTGTTCACATTTCTAGACGGTTCACCAAAAACTCGAATAGCTTCGGAAAGATCAATTTTACCATCACTATTCTTACTTAAATTACCTTTATTAACTTGCTTATAAATGGCTTGACGAGTCATTCCATACAGGTTTGAAAGCTCAATAACAGATAGTGATTTCATCTTGTAATTCTGGTTGTCTATTATGTGAACCAAGATACATCAACAAACAGTCAACCGCTACATACACAGTCGATCTTTTATGCCTTAAAGCCTAAATTTTTAAGATGAGGAATAAGTTGTTTTTGTTGCATTGGATCTCGCAGCATATCTTTAATTCTGATAGCTAAGTCGTCATAACTTTCACCTTGTTGTGCTAGGTGAGATACTTCATGTAAGCGTGAAAGCTGATTACCAAACATATTAATTTGTGAATCTGTCAATTTATAAAAATTATTCTGTTCAGATTTATGCTCAATACTTTTTGATTTTTCTTTAAACGTGAATTGAATGTGTGTGACTTTTCGGCCTGTCTTTATTTGCTCGTAAGATACATTTAAAGGGCTATGTTCATTGATTTGATCTACAGCTGTATCAATAACCCATCTTTTTAAATCAGCAGATAATGGATATCTTTTTCCTAACTCCAACATACCTCTTAGAGATTCGATGGAAATCTCCCGTTTTCCTATTGAACGGTATTGGCTTAATAACTCATAAATACGAATAGCATAGGCGCTACTCATACCAGCAATGTCAGATAATGAATACTTAGTGAATTCACGACTTAGATTAGAAATGAAAGGCAAAATTTCTTTAGAAAACCTAATTCCTACAACGCTTTTACTTTCTAAAAATCGTATGGATTGAATCCATCTCATTTTGATTGATTCATCATCAATAGCTAAATTAATTGATCTGTCATATAAGCGGTTTACACCATCTTTTAGATCTCTATAGGCTGTTTTTTCATGAACCCCAAGTTTTTTTAAGTCATCAATAGTTACGCGATAAATTTCATCATCTGTGATGTCTTCAGCCCGACTAATTTTACTAATAGCCGCTAACACAATACGCTGTTCTGTTGAGCTGAGTTGATATGAAGCCTCAATAACTTGATTTGATTTAACTACTAGTTCTTTTTTAGATGGACTCATCACTTTTATTTCAAAAACCTAACTATGAGCACTATAATTCTCTCATAGTTAGTAGTCAATCCCTCATATTTAAGTAGTCAATCCCTCATAGTTAGTAGTCAATCCCTCATAGTTAGTAGTCAATCCCTCATATTTAAGAGATGAAAGCCTTGTCTTTAAAGGCTTTCAGCCTGCCTAAAAGATTTAAAAGATTTAAAATATAATTAAAAAGGGCTTATTAAAAATTGCCCTTGGTTTTCGCTACGCTCAAACTCTATTGAATCTCGCTTTCGCTCGATTCGAGGGGCAATTTTTTAGCTAATAACTTTGTGAATTGAAAAAAAGCAAAAGCAACTCGGAATTCGCTTCGCTCATAAAGCTTTTTTACTCGCTACGCTCGATCTAGGCTCAATTTTCAGCATGTGATTTACGCTTATTTAGGCTTCACAGCCTAAAAAGCTGTTTTTCAGAGAGTCGAAACGCGAATTTTGGTAATGTCGTTCGTAGACACTCACTTTGTAAAATTCGCTTGAACTTGAGAAGAACAAAGCGAACGGAGTGTGAGCGACTAAGAAAAATCAAAATCCCAAGACATATTCCATCTGTTTACAAGCTCCCATTTTCAATTTTTTCGGGAGTAGCAGAGCCAGCCCGAAGGGTGGCGACTTCATTGTTTTTTTGATACGCGTGAACTGTCGAACTTTTCCCAAGCGTCACTACATATAAGTAGTGACGCTTGAGGAAAATGAAGCTATATATAACTTGAATAGTAATATTGTAAGTTTTTGCCACGTGACAGAAAAAAATAGATGATATATTAATCAAACTTTCTTTTGTTTTTTCATAACTTTTCTTCGCTGACTTTTTTAAATTTTTCAGCTTAAACATAAAATTTTTAAAGGAGATCAACTACTTTCTAACGATTCACATCTATATATGCTGAAATTGTTTTTTTATAAAGTATTCAATATGTTAGTTCTAAAGAGTTTCGATTTTTTATAACTATTTTCTGTTTTTTTCAGCACTGTTTTTTAGCAAATGCGGATAAAACACTAACTTAACACTAAGCTTAAAAGCGGATCTCTATATGTTAATTTCTAAATTTTTTGGAAAAACGAAGAAATCAAATTTCATTCAAATTCTTGATTCATTGCGTATTAAAGATGGAATTGTCTTTATTCGAGTTTCTGGATTTACGCATACATTTGAAGCAAAAAATTGTAGATTTTCTGATGAAAATTCATACTTTGATATTGAAAATGCACAAACTGTAATCAGTCCGATTTCAATTGATTCATCAGATGTAATTTATTTTACTTACACAAAAAAAATGGATGGTAGAAAGGATTATGTAAGTACGCGATTCACTCTTAATAACTCAAAGAATTATAAAAAATCAAATGAATCATTTGTCTCTGAATTTTATAAAGTCAACAATCAATGACGTTGAAAAATGAGCTAGATGAGCTTTGCAAAAAATTTCGTACTGGGTCGCATGCGACCCAAGCTAACCGTCGTGCGATGCTGCATTTGTTCAGCGATCAGCTTGCATCCATTGGCTTTAATACTTATACGATGCGTGCAACTGATATAAAAGGCAAACATATTAATAGGTTAATAGAATTTTGGCGTAGAGAAGGATTAAGCGCAGGTACTATAAAAAATCGTATGTCTGTGCTTCGATTTTGGGCTGAAAAAGTTGGAAATCCGGGCGCAATTAAAGATAACAATACTTATAAACTCGAAAAGCGTGTTTACGTCACGAATGAAAATAAATCTGTATCGTTGAAAGAGCTCGATTTATCACAAATTGATCAAAATATTGCACAGTCTTTACGTTTACAAGACGCTTTCGGTCTCAGACGCGAAGAAAGCATGAAGTTTCAGCCTGTTTTTGCCCTCGACGGTCAAAAAATTGATAGTGCTAAATACATCCGAATCAAAGGCAGTTGGGCAAAAGGTGGTAGACCACGCACAATCCCGATAACGAATGAAAAACAGCGCAATGAGCTCAGAAACGCATACGCGCGAGCGGTTGAAAATGGGGGATCTTTGATTCCGAAAGAAAAGTCGTATGTTTCTCATATGTCTTTTTTTGAAAAAGTCACGAGCGCACTGGGGGTTGGCCAAACGCACGGCTTGCGCCATGGCTACGCGCAAGACCGCTATTTTGAGCTCATGGGATTTCAATGCCCCGCTGTTGGTGGTGTTAGAGAGCTAACGGCAGAAGAAAAGGAAAAAGACGCGGTTATACGTCTGCAAATCAGTGAAGAGCTCGGGCATTCACGCATAAATATTACATCTGTTTATCTCGGAAGTTGGAGCAAAAAATAATGGGTGTCGCATCAGATATTCGCGAAAAACTTCCACTATGTGGTCGCTGCGTGAATTGTAAATTATTAATTTGGAATGAAAAATCTGAACTAAAAACAAGTCAAACATTAATTAAATTCAAAAGTTTAGAGTCATCTTATTTTTATACAGTACGTTGTTCTTGGCTGAAAAGCCCTGTTTCTGAACCCCAGTTTTTAGAGGTTTGCGAAGGAAGGCAGGAATCTAAATGACATTTAAAATTTTGCTGATTTTACTCTTTTTCGTTGGTATAGGTCTTTTCGCTGCGGCATATTTTGTGACGAATTTTATTATTTCTGAAATGATTGGAAAGGTAAAACAAGATCATTTAGAGGATGTTAAAAGAACGGCTGCTAAGTGCTCATTAATTCCATTAATAATTTTATTTGCTGGTTTTTCATATTTCTTAAGAGTCAAATTTATTCTTCAAGACTCTGAATTTTTTATTATTTCTGGTATTGCCGCGATATTATTTTTTCTTGCTTTCTTTTTTGGTGCTCAATTTATTGATCCCAAGAATATTGAGTATGAGCGAAAAACGATTGAAAAAAAACAGTCCGCTGAAGGGCTTGGAACGCTTTTAAATGAAGTTGAACTAACTGAGGATGTGGGAACACCTTTAATTTCTTATATTTTGGATGATCAGTTTAAAGAACCTGTCAGGAAAGCACTAAGAGTCACTAATGAAGATCGTGGGATTGTTGCAGGTGTACCCGGTGCAGGTAAAACAGCTTATTTAGTCCTGCAATTGATTGACTGGATGGAGTCGGGACAAAGTTTTGTTGCAACAGATATTAAGCCTGAAATCTGGGCAATTTTGAAATATAACAATATTTTCGAGAAGTTCGGATATAAAGATTGGGTTTTTAATCCAACCGATATCAATGCGGATCATTACAATTTATTTTCAGAAGTGCATGATTCAGCTGAATTTAATGAAGTGCTTAATATCATTATTCCTGACTCTGACTCATCAGATGCAAAAGTCTTCAATGATAATGCCAGACGGCTTTTAAAAGCGGTCCTCATTGAATTGGGATCTCAAGCCTCCTTGCCGAATGCGCAGCGTTTTATTAATTCAATGGACGATAATGCAGAGCTGTTAAAGACTTTGCGACAGTCTGATAATGAAACTGTGTCGAACATTGCGAAAGAGATTACGCGTATAGCAAAAGGCGATAATTTGTTTGCATCGATCATGACCGCAGTGTCTAAGGCCTTTGATTTTCTTGATGATGAACGTATTAGAAAATCAATTTCAGACAATGCAGAGGGCTTTTATTTAAAAGACGTTTTGATGCAACCTAAACAAGCGGTTTTCTTGCAGTTTGATCAACAGTATAAGAGTTCAACGGCTACCCTCTTCGGTGCAACAGTGGCGCATATCATGCGTATTTTGCAAGCGAATCAAGACCGTGGCGCGGTGTTTCTCGCACTTGATGAAATTATCAATTGTGCACCCATTCCAAAGTTCACTGATTTGCTCAATACGATCCGTTCTGCAAATATGCCTACGTTCCTATATTTGCAAAGTTTTGAGGGCTTAAATCGCTTGTATGGTGCAAATGCGGACAGGTTATTCTTAGGTTCGAGCAATTACAAGGTTTTGTTCAGAATTGATGATATTGCTACTGCTAAGGAATTTAGTCAGTTGATCGGGAAAACAGAAGCGACTTATTTCAGCTATGACAAGAAAAAAGGGCAAGGTGTGAGTAATCATGATATTCAGACTCACAACACGTCATCGGGCGATTCACAAAGTTTCGGGCTTCTAGACATTATTGAGCCTGAGGAGCTGATTCAATTACCTGAACACACTGCTGTTGTTATGTATAAAGGGACGTTTGGCACTTTGAACATGCCGAAGTATTGGGAGTTGTTTGATATGCCGATACGCATTAAAAAAGCCAGTCCGAGTGATTACTTAAACTATGAAAAAACGGCTATATAGCCGTTTTTTGTGATCTTTAGCGTTCTAAATCTTTAACTTAAATTCTTAAATATTTTTATTTATGAATTAAATATGCTGAAACTCAACCAAACGAAATCTGATTTTTAAAATTTTGTTACGCTCTGTTGGATCTACATATCCTGTAGATGTCAGTGGTGCGGGTGGAAGGATTAAGCGACGCTAGCGCACCATGGTGATTAAGTTGTTACTAGGGAAGATCGACAGAGCAACAACGTGATGAGTAGTTCAGAAAAGCTTTAAATTGTACGTTGGGGAAACCCTCACAGAGATAAGTTATCTGTTCGGTTTGAGAACGTGTCGATGCGGTGTGTGAATCGTAATCTCAGCCTATGTAGGAAAGCACAATTACCTACTGCCATGGACGACCGATGCGTGGCTCCGTCAGCCCAAAATTGGTATTCGGCAATACTTTAAGAGCAAGCAATTTTTGCAAGCTCTTAGGGTGAGTATTGCCGAAACTCTCTCAACGTTCACCATCAGCCCGAAGGGGTGATGGTGAACGTTGAGAGAGTTGAGTTCTTATAAGAGATTTTATGTTAAATAATAGAAAGGCTCTTACTCTCAGTTAGAGCCTTTATTCTTAAATTTTTTTATCTATTGTGATAAACCATGTGCCGTTATTACGCTCATAAAGTGGTAAATTGCTGTCAATTTTTTGATATCTATAATTTAACTTGGGAGTAAAACCTTTCCACTGCCATTGCTTACGCCAAGTAGCTATACCAAATTCATATTCACTGTCTTTGCGTTGAATACCATACCAAATATTATCTGCTAAAAAATTACGCTTAGAATAACGTATGTTGCTACTAATACCCAATGAGTCCCCAAAGTATAAAAAACCACTTCGTATACCTTTTTTATTAGATGATTCTGCTTCGTCCGCTAAGCGATCTTGCATCCAGTCTAAGCCACTATATATGAGTAATTTCGATTTCGGTTGATACAGCATCAATGCAGCCTGACTATTAGCATGACCATTATAATATTGTGCAAGATCTGAATCCTGATATCGTTTTTGGATATGAGATGTATTAGCAGAAACTTGCCAACGATCTGATAATAATCGGTTATATTCTAATCCTGCACCATAGTTATGACTGTAACGACTATCACCTAGTATATTTTGCCCAATAAATGGAATTATGCCTAAGGATTGCTTAAGATCTTTATACTTGTAACCAGTATCGATACGTAAGGTTTGCTCACTAAATTCTGTATTATCCCAATAATGAATACCGTTTAATGTTGCATTAAAATATACATAATGATTGCTCATCATATTTTGTTCACGTGATGCATTCAGCGTATAACCGATACCTTCTGCCTTTTGTGGTAGTGATTCCTGATCACGTATGAAAGTTGCTTCTCCAATAGAAATCTCTTTTATACTCGATGATTGATTAACATTATCTGTTTTTTCAAAATTAAAATTTACGTTTGGTTGCCATCCTTGAGACTCTTCCATAGTACTCAATAGCTGATCTATTAATGCTTGGATCTGAGTAGGAAGAAAAGGTCTTACTACTCTAAATTCATTTTTAGCTTCAGTATATTGTTTATTTTCAAATAACATCATGGCTAGATCAAAACGGGGATAATATAAATTTGGATTCTTTGTAATAATCTCTTGGTACATTTCTATGGCTTTCTTTTGCTTTCCTTGAAAACGATATAAAGCACCTAAGCCATATTCGTATAAAATGTGATCGTAATTATCAGTTTTTCTGTATTTATCTAGTAGTTTCTCAAGTTCTTTCCAGTCTTTATGAATAATTGCTTGATTAATATAATCTTCTAAACTTGAGTTTGGAGGTAGTGTAGAAAGCTTTAAATCTTTATCTACTGTTTTTTTAAGTAATAATTCAGGTTGAATAAATGAATCTTGCTCAAAAAATACTGTTTGAGCTGGTAGTAATTCTTGAGAAAATGCAGTGCTAGAAAATGTTACTGAAAGAATTACTAAATATTTGATATTCATCAAATGGCTACCAATAGAATGACAAAAACCGTCTGAAAATATATTTTTTCAGAGGATTTTTAATAAATAACTGATGTTACGCACACACACTCTATATTGTGATTTCACAAAACATGTAAACACTATACCTTGTGTTAGTTACCATCAAAAACAGATTTTTCGCGTAACATCATTAAATAAATTGAGGTGAGGAAGTTATTTAGTTATTTCACGACGAGTACCAATTAGTCCAATTTCCTCTTTATTATTTATATTGTTAAAATAAGAATTTTTATCCATTTCTAAAGATCCTGCTATTTCCTCGGCTTTTGTCCCATAGAAACCAATAGAGTATTTACCAGTAGTTCCATCTAATGCATTTGCAGAACCCATAATTCCTAGTACATTCTTATCATTGATATTGGTAATAGTACCTTTCTCGAGTATAATTCTACCACCATACCCAAGGGCTTTTGTTAAAGAACCAGAACCAATTTTACTGGTAAAATCAACATTATATGTTAAGTCATATTGATTGTTAGATTGCAACCCTAATCCCGTATAAGTTGCTTTCCCTTCTTGGGGTAAACCAAAGTTTGATGTTGCAAAACCAACTACATCTATATCAAATCTTCTTGAATATAATGGTAATTGATTAAGATCATCTTTGATATATGTATCTAAGGTTGTTCCTATAACCATAGAATATGGTTGAGTGTAAATTTGTTGCAATCCTGTTTTTTCACTATATTGGTTTTTGTCATTTATATTTGAATAACTAAAACTTTTATAGGTTAGACCAGCTAGCTTATAACTATATATTCCATAATTATTATTTACTGCTAGATTCTTTATATCACTAGCTTGTTGTAATGCCTCATATTCAATCGCTGCACTCAGTTCTGAATCTGTAGCATTTAATTGAGTATTTGCAATATTTTTTGCACGCTCAGGCGTTAAACCATATTGCGTTGCTTTTTCAATAAGTAGCTTTCTCAGCAGCAGCCTTCTCAGCAGCAGCCTTCTCAGCAGCAGTCTGTTCAGTAATTACTGGAGAAGTAGATGTTGTTGAATGACTTCCACCACTACTACAAGCAGCAGTACTTAGTGCCAAAATAATAGCAGCACTTAACTTTGTTAAA
>Ga0099799_10413_pt1 | contig 11071 bp, 12 predicted proteins | sample Uncmet6_SortLC_1_FD_89033 | JGI IMG/M metagenome (GOLD analysis project Ga0099799, IMG submission 89033) | Marine eukaryotic communities from CALCOFI LINE 67, Pacific Ocean - CN11_C50_N6_SortLC_1 | ecosystem: Environmental > Aquatic > Marine > Oceanic | place: Pacific Ocean: Monterey Bay...
CTTGCTGATAAGGAGGGTAATGTTACAATTAATATCAATGAATTTGATACTAAATACGAAGACTACATTACACTTAATACTGAAGAAATTGAGGCGGGTTTTCATAAAGAGTCGGGTTTTCAAACATCCATGAGAGGAGTCAAAATTCGTGGTGTTTATAATACTTACGATGAAGCTACACAACGTGCTAAGATTCTTCAGTCTTCGGATAGAGATTTTCATGTATTTGTTGGACAAGTTGGATATTGGCTACCATGGGACCCAAATGCCGATAACGTTGCCGAACAAGAATATATGGAGAAGGAGTTAAACGAGCTTATGCGAAACTACAAATCAAATCAATTACAGCGCGATATGTTCTATCAAAATCAAGTTGATGAACAAAAGAAACGTGCTGCGCAAGAAACAGAAGAAAAAAAGCGAAAGTCACAAGAAGAGTCTCAAGAATAGATTATTTATTCCATACTCTTTGCTGCAATTTGTATATCATCAAATATTCTCATAAAATCGGACCAACATATCCAAAATAACCCGTCTGCATCGCTTGACCAATTTACTTTTTTTGCAATTTCTGGATATTTTTTCCATTTTGGAGAACTATCACACCAGTCAAGTCGACTTTCATGACTATTACCCCACGGATTTCTTAACTGAACTAACCTAATATTTCCTTCCTCAAATACTTGTAGTAAAGAGTAAGCATGTCTTTCTATTAAACCATCTTCTCTTGCTTTTTCCATCTCGTCTCCATGTATTGATGCCGCCATAACATAATTCTTATTATCACACTCTTTTAAATACTCAAACATCTTTTCATTATCATTCTTCTCTTTCGTTGGACGTATCCACATTTTTTGAAAATTCCATGGTTCTTCTTTTAATTTATTTAGAGCAGGTATTCGTTTTATCCAATCTGTTGTCTCATTGTTCTTATTCCACAACTCTAATTTCTCACATCCAGTTAATACCATCCATGCTAATACAGGATATCCCCCACATAATTTTGAATATGAACCACACACTTTCGCAAGTGCCTTTTCTAAAAGTAATATATACATCTCATTCTCATTTGGTTGAGCAAATAGTGGACGCGGAATATCATACCATTTCTTCTCTGCACATGGTATTCTGTCATCTATTGTTATTGTTTCCCAATTCTTGGAACATACATTATATAACTTCAAATCGTATTTACCTTCATCCGAAATCTTATTCGTTTTAAAAATATTATTTTGGAAATAATTCGGAAACTCTGCCAAAGTAGATAATGCACATAATAACCAACAGTCCCCTAATCCACCCTGTAATATATCATTCGGTTCTACACCATGGAATAATACCATTTCGGCACATTGTGGTTGTAATTTACTTGCTCTTACCCAAGATACATTTTCATGTTTTTTATCACCAATAGACCCGTTATTTGCTGGAAATTCTGTATCACAAAACATATTAATTTCTTTACCATTTATCATGTACTCGGAATCACAGTTATAATAAGCCTTTACTACTATACCCGATTTTGTCCAATCTGCCAGTTCTGGTGATATAATATCTCCATCTTTACTTTTCATATACATATAATTCGAATGACATGAACCACCTATACCCCAACAATACTTATTGCTATATAAATATTTTTTGTCTTCCTCATTATAATATACTTCCCGATTATATGCCTTTTTCCCCATCTTTTTGTAACCACCCCTAATATTATAATATTTTGAATATACTATTATTGCATCAGGAATCTTGTATTCTGTCTTTATATCACTTTCCTCATTAAATAAACTACACTTCTCTACACACATTTCATCGTCTTTTATCCACTTTCTTGTATTATTTAATACTTCCCATTTACCTTTTGATAAAATATCTGGAGATTTACAATATGCTCTAAATGAAAGACTATATAGTCTTGTTCCAATTACATAATAATCCGGACGAACTTTATATATAAACATATCAGACTCTACACTACTAAATATATCTTCCCCCAATTTTCCTTTTTTTGATAAAAGTCGATATTTTCCGGACAATTTTTTACCACCATACTCTTTTGAACATTTCACAATTATCCACATATTAGTTAATATTACTAAAACATCTGTTTTCTATGTTTTTAATTCTTTCAATAATTAATGAACAAATCAATTAACTTGAACCTGTTACTAGATATCACAATAATGGGGTTAATACTTGCCATCGGGTTTCTAATACCTAATCTTTTTAGTTCAAATTCACAAGAAGGTTTCAAAAATCCGTTCAAAAAACCTTTCAAAAAACTTGAAAAACAATTCAAAAAACTTCAAAAAGAAGCAAAAAAAGCCGGAAAGAACGTTGTGCAATGCGAAAAAAGACTTAGTAAACATAAAGATAAACTTGCAACTGCCAAACAAGAACTTGCAAGAATCCAAAGTCAAAGAGATTCCTGGCGCAGGACAGCAAACAGGCGCAAAAGAAAAATTCGCCGAAAAAACATAAAACTTGATAATCAAGAAAAATACATGAAAGGACAAGCCAGAGAAATTGCTCATTTAGATGAAGCCGGTGACAAATTACGTCAAAGAATCGTTAAAAGAAGATCCGATACATTTAACAATGATGACCTAAAGGTATAGATTATAAAAATTATCGATTATATAATAATGAAAACACCAATGTGTTTATATTTAGGTCTTATAGCCATAGCAATTTTACTAACATTTGATGTACTATTACATAGAAGTGAGTCATTTTCTTTATATACGACCCTCAGTTACGCGGCCAAGGCGAGAGCTGAAGAATCAGAACCAACCCCAGCAGAATCATATACTATGGGTGATGCCATGTCAAAAGGTTTAAGGGATCATGGGGTTGGAGGAGCTGTCGCACTAGGTGGGGTATATGGTGTTATGAAAGGTGGACAACCCGCGTACAGTGGCGGTAAAGCCGCTCGTAAAGCCTTTCTTCAACAATCATGTAAAAATATGGTGCGTAGAGCAAACAGAAAATGTAGAGAAAAATGGAGAAAAGTCAAAATGCAGGGAGCAAATTGCGATGGTGTAGAAAATCAACTCACCAATTGTAAACAAAATATGGAAGATCAACTTAGTCAAAAAGAAAATGTTATACAAAATCTTGAAACGGAGTTACTACAACAAGATATTGAAATTCAACAACTTAATGATGAAAAAAATGGGAATATCGAAACTATTGCCGAACTTGAAGCTTCTTATAATGACCTTGCGTCTAAAGTAAAGACTCAACGTACAACTGCTATCAACTCTCGCGAATTATAAATTATTTGTACTAGTTAATTATGCCTGTTAATAAAAAACGTACATTGAAAAGAAGAAACTCTAAAAAAACATCTACTAAAAAACTTAAGAGAATATCTCGTGGCGGGACTAAAATTCCTCAATCTAACGACTCTACTCTAATATTAGACCCAATCACAGGAAATACCGTGTTTTTTCCAAATAAAGAACAAGCCATTAAATACAGTCGGGAGCGTTCTAAACAAAAACGTTCTCCAAAAAAAATTGCCGCAAGAAAAATCAAGGCATTAATACGTAGAAAATCATCCATATCATCTACATCATCTGATTCGGATAAAACAAACCAGAATAGTCCACCAAAAAAATCAACTCAGAATACTACACCAAGTCCACTAACTCCACTACTCGGTACAATGTCAATCGCTCCATAAAATTTAAAATATTACTAAATAACTAATTACTAATGGCTTCTATTGATGATTATGATTTAAAGACTAAAACCGATTTTTCAAGGAGAGCACTATGTCCGAAAGATGATAAATTTTGCGAAGATGTCCAATGTAAATGGGTATGTACTCAAAATGCTGAATGTAAAATGGAATCAAGACCCGTTTGTGATGTTCCTAAATGTCGCGTTATATGTGATCCACCAAAAACACCACAATGTACTGTAAGGACCTCCGCGCCGGTGTGTAAAACTGTTTGTAAAAAAATCGATGGTTGTTATTCTTGTTCAAATGTATGCCAGCCAATTAATTCTTGGCTTGAATGCGTCAAACCAGAACCATCTTGTCGTGTCAAATGTGATCCACCAAATTGTAAAAAAGAATTTGAATTGCCTAAGGCTGGTTGTGCGAAACCTACATGTAAACTCGTATGCCCCCCATCGAAAGATGGTTCGTACTCCTATACTACGGCAAATCTTGATGCATTTAATCGTACCATTAATTAACACATTCACTTATGAGTAACACATATGAAAAATACAAAAAATGATAATATCACAAAACCTACTCCTATATGAAATAGCCTGTCATCAACCCAAAATACCTCTTTCAAAATATTAAATATCTCTATGACTGTATCCCACCATTCTCCATACTTTAAATCCTCATACTTCTTAACATCAAGTAATTCCAATAAAATTTTATGCCACGTTAATACAAAATTATCTACTAATTCCCTTACAGATACATCCAAAAATGGATTCTTGCTTGAATTATTCTCAACTTTATCAGCCGGTAACTCCGTTGGTTTGAATGATTTATCCTTTTCTAACTTTTTTAATTCATCGCGTATTTTTATCTTACTATCCGCAATTGATGTATCCAATACCATTGTAATTCACTTAGAAAATAATTTCCACTCTTTTTTACATATATCATATACCTGCTATACCTTTTAAAGCTACTTCCGCATCCTCGGTAGGTAAAACACCACTTACACCTATCGCACCCACACAATATTCATCTATAAATATTGGCTCTCCTCCCCCCAATACCGTATGACCAGCTGCCAACAAAGCCGGACGAATGCCATTTACCGCATTTTCTAAATCCAAAGTCGGTTTACAAAATAATGCTGCCGTTTTTGCCTTATTTTTTGCAAGCTCTGCTGATGCTGGAAATGCACCATCCAGTCTTGTAAAACATAAAGGTACACCAGCAGGATCCACTATACAAATCGCAACTTTCCAATTAGCATCTAATGCCGCCTTTTCTGATGCCTTCAATATCTTATTCGCCAATTCACCATTTAATATTGGCGGTGACAAATTACGTATTGTTTCATTATACTCATTTATCATTCTATTAACAAGAAATATTGTATCTTGCACATATTTTACATTTGATATACCTTGTCCACACCCATATATTTTCGACCAAGCCTTTGGTTTATCATTCTTTGAACTAAATACATCACTACTATTTTTACTATCTTTATTCGCTATTACATCACTTATTTTCATACCCGCGTTTTCTATCGATTTACTCAAATAATTACCATGAATTCCTGTAAACATATTCGTATTCACTATATGTTCTGATGTAGAATCAATTATCATCTTTTTATAATCATCCGACGCATTCGCATCTGTTGTCGCTATAAACGGAGAACCTATATACGCAAAATCAGCACCCATCGTTACTGCGGCCGCAACACTTCTACCATTAGAAATCGCTCCAGATAATGCAAGTGGTCCATCAAACCATTCTCGTATCTCTTGTATTAACGCAAACGGAGACAATGAACCAGCATGACCTCCTGCTCCCGCCGCAACTGCAATTAAACCATCTGCTCCCTTTTCATACGCCTTTTTTGCATGCTTATTATTTGTTACATCATGTAATACAACTCCTCCATATGAATGCACCGCATCGTTTATTTCTTCCTTCGCACCAAGACTTGTTATCACTATAGGCACTTCATGCTTTACTATCGTTTCCATATCTTCCATCAATCGATCATTTGACTTGTGTACTATCTGATTTACAGCATACAATGGACATTGTATATCATCATTATTCAAGCGCCTCTTTATCTTCACTAACCAATCATCCAGAGTTGATTCCTTCTTTTCATTCCTTGCATTCAAAGCTGGAAAACTACCAATTATTCCTGCCCTACATTGATTAACTACCAACTCTGGTGTAGAAACAATAAACATCGGTGCAGCTATAATTGGTGCCTTTACATGCCTAAGCATTAAAGCTTTACTTGTCATAAAACATTCTATTGATTTTTAGTTATCCTTTTTATTCATACGTAAGTTTTCCCTTAAAAATCCAGAAGTTCTTGATTTAAAACTCTTATTCTCTTTAGTAATCAATCGATTTTTCTCTAAAACTCTACACTTCTCTCTTTGTAGTGCATTTATATTCGGCATTATTTTAACCATATCAAAATAATCTTATTCTAACATTAAAAATAACTCTAACATATCTATTATGAAGTGTAATATTTCTGAAATAATTAATATCACTAAATACGGCATTCTCAAAGATTTAAAGGAATTCAACTTTACTGGCTTCTATATTATACTTTTTGCTCTTGCAATGGATAAACTAATCTTTTCTAGAATTGTCGAAATTTTCATGTAAATAATTTGTTAAATATATATATACTATGATATTTAACAAATTAGCAAAACCAATGGATGGCGGCAATAGTGGAAATAATAACGGCGGTGGATGCGGAAGTGGTGGCTGAGGATAACAAATACATATATGTTCTAAAGCTATTAAATCATTGAAATATGACGGTCTATCTCTAATTAAATGATTCAGACTTGACTTAATGATATTATCTCTTTTCAATAAACATATATAAGGTTATAGTCCTTTATTAAAATAATCCAATTAAGGATTCAAATTTGGCTTAGTGGTCTAGTGGTATGATTCCTGCTTTGGGTGCAGGAGGTCCCGGGTTCGATTCCTGGCTGAGCCCTTTATACTTGTATAGAAGTATCTTTCTTACTATAAAAATGATTAAACATTCTTATGGTTTACAATAAGTAAGACAATATTGTAACACGCTAAATTATCTATTATGAGTAAACTTCTTACTATTGATAACTTAGTTAACGGTAAAGTTATTAAACGTCCATCAGCTACATGTAAGACACCATATGTAGCTGATGTTGAATTAGAAGATGGTAGTATTGTATTAGCTCATACAACATCACTTGGTTGTGGAGGATTGGTTAATGCTGGTTCGAATGTACTAATGAAAAAAATTGACAAAGTCGGCAATAAATGTAAATTCAAGGTAATTCTATCTATTGTTGAAGAAAAAGGAAATGTTCAATATATTGGAACAGATACATCTCTCCCAGAACTTATTGTTAAACAATGCTTAGAAAATAATCTAATTAGTTCATTGAGTTCTATCAAATCATTGAAAACTCAAACAACTTTCATGAATTCCCGCTTTGATTTCGCAGGAATTGATGAAAATGACAATGAATTCGTATTAGAAGTAAAACACACTCCTAAGGCAGATTATGTAGATTGTCTTGCTAAAGAAAAGAAAAAGATGGACTTGTCCAACTATGACTATAATGATAAAATCTCATATTTTCCAGACGGATATCGTAAAACAGTCAAAGATACAATCAGTCCAAGAGCTTTGAAGCATATTAATGAGCTATCCGAAATTAAAAAAACTACAAACAAAAGAGCTATTATATGCTACGTTATTCAAAGAACCGACGTATCATCATTTCAACCAAGTAACATTGACCCCATATACAAGACAGCTGTAATTGAAGCAGTCAAAAATGGCGTTCAGGTATTACCAATCGTTATTAAATGGACGAAACAGGGTGAATGTCACTTTGTTAAAGATGATTTAAAAGTAAACATATCTATTTAAGATAATGTATGCTTTTTTGAGAACTTTTCGTTCTACACAATTTGTTGGCAATATATTAAAAAATTTCAGAACACCAACCATATACAACACGAGAATTACACGTATAAATGTAGAAAAAACAGAAGAAGAAGGACCTTTAAAAAAACTATTCGACAATCCAAAAGTACCAAATGGTAGATGGAATTTAGAAGAAGATTATAATGGCTCTATGAGCAAGATAGCTACTAAGAATAATGAGTTTAATAATCATGACCATTGTGGAGGCGATTTATGTAAATATCCTCCAAAAAATAAATCATAAATATTACCTAAACTATATACAGTGCTTCCTTCTTTCTTTTTGTAACAGACTTTTTCTTTGGTATTTTACTTTTCTTTAGTGTTTTATCTTTCTTTACTGTTTTTGTTGGTTTTATAAAGTGTATAAATTCTACATTATACTTTTTTGTAATACCCGCATCAACCTTTCGTGTATTCCCACCCATAATATAGCTATACACTCGGGCATATGCCCACGATTCTGGTGTTTGATTCGGTCTAGAACCACCATTATAATAAGCAGCCATACCCTTTTTAAAAACCTCTTCTAAAGCTTTTACTGGCATATTGCTTACTTTCGCAATGTTTTTTAAGTTACGCCCACCCTTCATTTGTTCTATTTCTTTACCATAAATTGAATTAAATGTTTCTGTCCAATTTGATTTTTTACTAATAAACGCAGTTTTTGGACGAGTTGTACCTTCAAAAATCGATTCAATTTGAGCCTCTCTATCTTTTCCTTCAAGACCCTCCAAATATCTATCCGGAATGTTTCTGGTTTTCCCCTTGTAAGTTACCAACACCATTAATCATTTGTCAACAAAAAAAATTTGATGGTTTAGAATATTTTTCTATATATTTGTTTATATCAATCTTCTTAGATTTTAAACCGGCCAAAGTCATTGGTCTAAATTTACCATAAAAATTTCTATCGTGAACTCCTATTATTGACCACGCTGTACCCGTATAACCTCCAGAACTTGAACCATCCATCTCGTATTTATCATTCAAATAATTGGCAATATTCAAAGCCTTTTGTCTATTATTACTCCAATCTGCTATTTTTTTAGCCCAATACATTCGCATATAACCATGCATTCTTCCTGTTTTTATAAGTTGATATTGGCAAGCATTCCACGCAGAATCATCTGTATTTCCACATTCCATTTCTCTCAAATTATATATTTGCTTCTTTGAATTCTCTTCTTTCATCAGTTTCTTTGCCCAATCCCACGCCGAGTCTATTGAACTATAATCCTTATAATAACAATAATTCTCGGCAAGCTCTCTGCGTATCCATACTTCTTCTATGTATTCATCAATATTACTTTTTAAACTTGCATTATTCATTTGTTTCAGTAAATATACCATTCTTTGAACACTTATTGTACCATAATTGATATAAATAGACATATTTGATTGAGCATTCTCCATAGTTGGATCATTACGATGATTGTAATTTTTCAAATTATTTTTTACAAAATCTCTAAATCGTTTCATTGCCCCCACATATCCTGCTTTCGTATTTGTTGTAAATTCATCGTGTACAAATGGTAAACTTTCTAATTTTGGAAGAGATTTGTTTGATTTTATAGGAACTTGCTTAAAAGACGTATAACTTGGATAACTTGTTAAATATTTATCCGCTTTTGACCATAACTTATTTCTAATAGTTCTTGCCATATATTCTGCATTTGGAGATGCATCCCATACTGGTACTATATTATGTGAATCTATTTGTATCATTTTAACATTTATCTTAGAAACTACATTCTTATCACACTTAATTGAAGGAATTGTTGGCTTAAAATCCGTAATTACTAATACTGAACCTTCAAAATCTGATTTTAATGAACTAATCGGGCTTTCACCACTTCGGTATTCTAATGTAATACCATGTTTGTTAATTGTTTTTTCCAATTCACCTAGAGTTTTCAACCAAAAATCTAAATGCCTTTTTGAAGGATATATTATACAATATTTAGTTGGAATATACTTTACATGTAACTTATTTGGCAAATATACAAATACTTTAATTGGAACAGAGTATTCATTCGAATATCGAATTGCCTCATTAAAAGCCCAATTATCATCATATCTAAAATCTCTTTTTAGCCATAAACTAATATATTTCCCATCATTGTTTTCTTTTTTTGAATTCAATAATCTTGCCCTATTAGACAACTCCATATTTAATACATTTTATAACTTTTGAAGCACTATTTAATGCCCCTTCTATCCAAGCTTGCTTATCAGAAAATCCTTCCCCACATATATACACATTCTCAACTGGATTCAAAATATCTTTTTGAATTTGAATAGAATCAAAATTTGGTAACCAATGATGACAACCTACTGTCCATAAATGCGCAGAAAAATAAAGTGGAGCGCTTATATTCTCTTCTGGAAATACTTTCTTTATATTTTTAGATACTATTTGTCTCAATTCTGAATCAGGTTTTAGTTCATATTTATTTTTCATAAAGGGTTTCGTATCTTCTCCATCTGTATAAGAAATCATAATCAATCCAGTCTTCTTGTTTATCGGTATTATTTGTCTCAAAATATTATTTGTAGTTGTCCTATTGATATTCTTAAACCATACATCCTTATAAACAGCATATATTCTTATTAATGGTGCATTATATACCGCTTTAGTATATTTGTGAATAGAACTTATTATTGGAAAATCTTTCAATTGATGTGGCTTTATAGCAAAAATTACTTTCTTGCCCGTTATCTTTCTTTTCCTGTTCTCTCTACCAATTCTAAAATAATCATTAACTCTTTCTACTGAATTAATACGACTCTTCAAATACACTTTTGAACCATTCTTTCTTATTGTTTTCATCATATTCTCACACAAATTACTTAGTCCCTCTATCAAAATATAATATTGGACATTTCCAAAATCGTTTTTAAAAGTATTGTAAGCATCGAAAGCATTCATCTCCTTCATTTCGGAATAATATCCAAAAATATTTACTATGCGATCTGCCTTCTCTTTTGATTTTAGAATTTTTATCAAATGCTCATAAAAAGTTATGTTTTTAAGATTATTTGTCTTTTTTGTATTTTTTACTACCTTATTTAGTGTTTTCTGAAACTCAATATGCGAATTCATTGTTACTTCATTTTCCTTATCTTCAATATATTCAATATAATCTATTTCTTTAGGAATAGGCATCTTAGTCAGTTTATAGTACTTTATCAATTCTAATAACTGTGTATGACTATCATTAAATCGTGCTGCTCCTACTTCATAACCTTTTGAATGAGTATATATTCTACCACCAATATAATTTCTCTCGTCAAATAATGCTACATTCTGCGTTTCCGATAACTTATAAGCACAATATAAACCAGCTATACCACCACCTACAATAACTACATCATAC
>Ga0099799_10414_pt1 | contig 11062 bp, 8 predicted proteins | sample Uncmet6_SortLC_1_FD_89033 | JGI IMG/M metagenome (GOLD analysis project Ga0099799, IMG submission 89033) | Marine eukaryotic communities from CALCOFI LINE 67, Pacific Ocean - CN11_C50_N6_SortLC_1 | ecosystem: Environmental > Aquatic > Marine > Oceanic | place: Pacific Ocean: Monterey Bay...
GACGAGCTCGTAATGGATGAGTTGTTCCAAGTCACAGTCAGAAAAAGAAATGACGCTTTTTGCAGATGACGTGGCGAATCCTATGCAAACAGAGTACAGAGTGAACTACGCTCGTATGCATACTAGCTAGTAGAATCTTATTGAAACACTTCCTGGGTAAATTTGGCCCAGACCCTCCTCCTCCATAGATTTTAAGCATAAAACAATGTACAAGATCGTATTAATATCAATACGACTCGTACTCTAATAGAGCTAGGTATACTATGCATACTACGAGCTCGTATGCATACTTAGTATATATGCGTTCAAGTGAAAGTTTCAAAACTAGTCCTACCTCTAGGTACGAATGTCGATTGGATGTGTGTAGTTAAAAGCTCCCATCAAATCTCGCCGGAGATTAGCATTCGAGTAACTCAGGTCATCGTCTGTAAAACCAACGGCTCTGTTTCCATCATGACCATACTTTAGTATTGCATTGACCATTCCAGAAGAATCTTCTTGCGATCTCCTAGAATTAAATTGAAAGTTCTCATGAACGATCTTACCTCCTGCGCACTGACATACTTTTGTGATGATATATTCAGGATAAAAAAGCAAATCCTCGTATCGAATGAGGAGACGAGGCCAAGTGGCTGCGTAGTACGAACCGTACCAGTCGTTCCAAAGCGCGACTAGAGATTCGTGTTGAGTTTTCATATTTTCATTGTATGATACGCGAACATTATTTGGGGACGGGTAGCCGCCAGTCCTCTCCACAAGATTGGGGCAGTGACTCTTGCTGTGGGCCCAAGAAGCTAAGTACGGGCGATTACACATGCTGCACATCCAGCTGTAGGGGTCTTTCACCACGGCCACCGCCAATGTATCGGTGTGAGACACACCCTCGTAAGCCGAGGCGTCAAAGTGCCGCCGCAAGCTCGCTGGCGTGTGCTTGCCCCACGGAGCATCGTGCTCCTTCCCTTTCATGAGCGTGCTGGAACCAGGGATATCACAATTGAGGTACAATGACTGCTCAAATAAATTGAGTCCTGTGTTAAACAAGCCTGCAGGACCAATCATTGCATCTGTATTCTTTTTAAGATTCGCACGGAAAGTTTCACACCTATCTAAACCAAGAATTACGGGCTGAGCGCCATAAATTGCAGTCATTTCTCCCCATTTCGGCAGCTTAACCTCGAGGTCGGCATCGATGGTAATACCGGCTCGTCTCAAATTTCCATTGATTCGATTAGCCTCGTCATTTCCAAGATCTATCTCTGCCAACTTTGGCGGGACTCTATTAGCACTCTGGGTATCTATTTCTTGATACTTTTGATTTTCCGCTGCATTTGATCTTCGAATGCTTTTGTATCTGTTCACGTCTCTCGGACGCCACTCTGCATGGCCCGAAAGGAATTGGCCGTCCTGGACCTTTCCGCTGGTTGGACCATCAAACACGGATTGCTGCAGGAAATTATTTAAGACCAACAAAATCAGGCAGGTCGCAATAATGCAGTGAATGGGGTTGATCGCGCGACCAGGGACAGCAGATGCGGTCCTGCTATGGCGAGGTCTTCCTACAGCACGAACAGAAGTCCGCCTCATTGTGAGGTCTTCATTTTCGCATGTGAAGCGGTGACTCTTTATCCCGTTCCTGTGGGTGCGTAAGCGGTCAATTATGAAAAATAATCATAACGAAGACATTATGAGGCCTTCATGACATGTACGATTGGAAACGAGAAAGGGAGTGGTGAAGTGGGAGAGGTTAGACGGGACTTCGGGACGTTCGGACGTCGGCGCGGACTTTTACTTTAGCACAGACGCGCCGACCGACACCCTCAATGCTCTAAATACTAAGCATAGCCTGACTCCGTGGACTGTTAGTATACATACTAGCTATTACTACTAGAGTAAGCAAAGTAAGTACTACTCGCTCGTAGAGTATTACTACGCTCGTAGCTCTAGAGTATAATAGCTCGTATGCATAGTGTGATACGTAAGTTGTATGCATACTCTAGCTAGTATGCATACTAGCTACTAGCTAGTAGTATGTTGCAGTCCGTGCTCAGAAGAGAGTGAATACTCTAGCTAGTAGTAGTATGCATAATATGCACGCTATGCACATACGTCCTAGATTAGTAGACCGTCTTATCGCCTTTAAGAGCTCTTACGCCTTACATGTATTTGCATTGTTGAGAGCTACAGTACTACTCCTAATAGCTATGCATAGTATGCATAGTACTAGAGTATGATACTACTAATCTAGCTACTAGAGTATGCATAGAAGTACTCGTAATATGCATACTACGAGAGTAGTTGTACTCTCTAGTATGCATAAATCAGATTTATCCTTGAAGCCGATCTTGACTTTTTTCTGATACTGGCTAATTTTGGCAGGCTCATCCTGCCTACATTCTTGCCGGTAATCCCTGCCTCTGGTGGCAGAAATGGAGAAGTATCGCTTAGTTGGGGAGAAGCGATCGGAAGATACACAAATAGCTGCCGCTTCGGCCGATGAAAAACCTCCAGCTCTTCCTTCCCCCGCAACAGAAGCCACCGCCAAAGCCGAAGGCAACATTATTTCCTCCACTGTTGGCTTGGCCGCCAGGGGGAGCAAGGAGGCAGTTTCTGATCCCCACGAGATTCGCATTACACAACAGGGAAAACCTCGGAACTATATCTCGTATGCAATGGGATTGTTCGAACATGGTGCTGAAGGCATCACCCTGAAGGCTATGGGTCGCGCAATCAACAAATGTGTGACGATTTCCGAAATTCTTAAGAGGAAGATGCCGCTTCATCAGATCACCACTTTATCATCCTCGCAGATAATTGATGTGTTCGAGCCGCTTGAGGAGGGGCTAGATGTCGTGGAAAGCAAGCGGTATGTAAGTTGCATGAAGGTTGCACTGAGCAAGAGTGGTAAGGACTTCGATACCACTGATGTCGGATACCAACCTCCTTTGCCTCAAGAAGAAATTCAGCCTGGAGACCTCAATAAGGCCTCGTTTGAACGCAACAAGGCGGAGAAGGCAGCGGCTGCAGCATCCGTACATTAGGGACTTGTATTGGCCGAGTCTCTCAGGGTTTTGCTACATGATTCGTCATTTCGAGCTCAAAAGATTATCGGCATCCTAGATCTACCTCCCTAGATCTCGTCCATTCGAGCTCGTACTCGTACCTAGGTACGAGCTCGTACACCAGGTATTATTCACATAATATTATGAAAAACACAGTACTAAACACAGTACTAGCTAGCATCGGTACAAGAGATGATAAATATTTAATTGATTTTTATCCTACTCCTAGCTTACAGTTGTAGATTGACTCGTATATACGCTCGTGATATATATATATATGAGTGTTCGTATATCTACTACTCGTAGCTAGTATGTTGATCTACTGATTATGGAAATATCTTCTTATTTAGATCCCAATTCTTTGGATCATGGAACCAAGAATGCGTCAAATTCACGTAAAGCATAGGTCGACGACCGGACAAAGAATCCAATGGGTCGATTCGACTCCGATTCGCAAGACCAAAGTGAAGCACGCGGCAGTCGAAAATAATGGCGTCTCCTAGTCTAAGGCTGGGCCGAACAATTCGGGCGTGCATGTCATCTCGGAGCTTGGATGCAGAGCCTGTAGTCGAGAGAGCAGTCCCCTCGAGGCTATCGCGTTGTTCCGCCGTGAGACTTGCTGTTACACTGAGTCTGTGGCTTCCGTGCACAAATGCTGTCCCCCCAGCGTCCATATCTCCCGTGAAATTTCCATCTGCGTCGAATTTATCCTCGAGACTGGCTCCTGGAGTAAATAAGTTAGCGTAGTGGCACGGGAGGCAGTCAATGTGCTCAAAGAGATGAGGTGTATCGGCGTGTATTGCCTGGTCGGCTGATCCCGGCATGCTAACTACTGCACCAACCTGCCCGACTCTAAGCGGCAGAGGCGTACCATCAGGACCAGCGCCACCAAAGTTCCATCTCCCAAAATTTCCATGGTGAAGTTTAGGGGCGCAGTTCTTGTCATCCTCTGGCAATGGGTTGAATAACTTTCTAACTATGCGCAGAATGGAGGGATGAAAACGAATTGACCCTTCAAACATTCCCTCGGCAGAGGGTACAATTGTCGGAACGTCATCGGTCTCTGGCTGGATTTGCATTTTTTTGTAAGCAGCCTTGTTTTCCTTGTCTCGTCTCTCCTTCGAGGCGGGACCGTCTCTCAAATCTACACGTAAATCTTCCCGCATGGCCATCTCTTTGTAGTTTAATGGATCGGACATACTCTCCTGTCCTGGATTCAAAATATCCACATTATCTCGATTCTTTAGGACATTCGCCGCGGCTTGAAAGTCCGATAAGATTGCCTTTCCCCATGGAAGTGTCTGTTTGGCCGGATCAAAAACGTCCTTGAGTACGACAAATCCATGCTTTTCTAGCGCTTTGACTGCAGTGGACACTGATTCATCAGCGAGGGGTACAGCAGCACCCGCAATAATTTCAGCTGCCGTCCTCGTCACGGTGGCAGACGATATAATTCTCCGTTCGTGCATCAGCCAGGTCTCGTTTGTTATCTCGGCCAGATTTGATGACATTTTCCGTCCCAGGTCCTTCCACGGGCAAGACAAGGTGTTGGCGGTGCATGGCCGTTTGGTGACTGAGATAGCTGTCAGTTCGAAGCCAGTAGTGTAATAGTGATGGATCAGCTCTGCCCGCTCCACATCCCAGACGGCAGCGTCAAAAGGCGTTCCCCTCCAAGACTCCAAAACTTTCTTCGGCATAAAGCAATCACTATCATCGGCCGAATTTCGCGTGGAGTTATTGGTGAGGATAAGCAGTGCAAAACCGCCAGGAACAAGATCTTGTTTGATTTTAGAATCGAGCTTGGGTGTACATTCAGCAGTGAGCGGGGACCCGATTGAGCAAAATAAAACAGCTGCGTCACAAATAAGGGTACCGTAATCGGGGTTGGCGATGTCGGGCGCTTTCAAGACCTGCAGTCCCCTGGTAGAACATCTCTCAGAGATTGTAGAGTGCAGTTGTTTCTGCTGATCCCCATCGCAATGACTGAAGGCAACAAGACGGTGCTGGAGGGGCGTCGTCTTCCTCCCCTCGAGGAGCCGTCGAGTGATGTAGGCGACGATCGTGTCGTGTAAGTGGGGGGCATGGACTTGTGAGACTTCATCCGCTGTATTACTAGGGCCTTCGCCCTCGGAATCTGAGTCCGAACCAAAGGCCCCCCACGGGTCATCTACTTCATCGGTCATGTTGGCAGCCTATTGATGAATCTACGAGACAAATAAGAAATAAATAATACGAGCTCGTAGATATTGGAAACGCCTCACTTTCATTGCTCACTGCTCAAGGCCGCCTGATTGAGATTTAAACCTAACCCTAATAAAATGTAATTAGTCCAGCGTCCAGCTTGACCCAAAACAAGAAGTCAAGTCGTAAATTTATTTACATACAGTCATGTTAGTTGAGAGTTGAGCCGAGAGCTGAGAGCCGAGAGCCGCCAGCCGAGTAGCCGAGTAACCGAGGAGGTCCATTTCAGTTGCCGTCAGTCCCAATTAAGGATGACGACGATGGCTACGTGGGTGATCTCCAGGGCTCTTGTTAGGACTCGCTGCGGCTCTATCTTTGCTGCTTCTGCACGCGTTGACCCGTTGGGCCAAACATTGTCCTCACGAACCATAAGTTGCCTGGCCTTAAATGATCGGCCGCGGCCGGCAGCGGACCACCTTCTGGGTTGTCGAAGTCATTCCAACACAACTAATGGGTCGCCGTCGATTTGGTCGGCCGCCTCCCCCCGAGAGTTGGCATCTCTCGAGGATGATATACTTTCCTCCCTTCGATCGACCGTTGTAGACCCCTTTCTTCACAAAGATATTGTGACCCTGGGTTGGGTAAGAGGAGTGTCCTTTCCTCGGCCACTGGGAGATGATGAGCCAGTTCGAGTCACCATCAGGCTGCCAACATTACTCCATCCATCCATAGATGAGATGAAATCTAAAATACGACTGGTTGTGTGGAGAGGACTTGAGAATCTTGCGGTCGCGAAAGGGTGGAGCTTATCAGACCAATCCAACATTGATGTGGCTGTATTCGCCTCCAAGCCCGTCCCACTTGCACAAACGGCTGCTGAGCACTCTGAGACTATAAAGAAGTTAGGACCGGGTCTTGCTAACGTTGGACACTTTCTTGCCGTCTACAGCTGCAAGGGTGGTGTTGGAAAGTCCACCATCGCCGCTAATTTAGCGTATGAGCTATCTAACCAAGGGGCGAGGGTTGGACTTTTGGATGTGGATATTTACGGCCCTTCTCTACCTCTCCTTGTCAAGCCTCTCGATCCTGCCGTAAGACGATCGCCGAAAGGATCTGGCATGGTTTATCCTATAATTCACTCTAATGTGAAGCTCATGAGCCTCGGTTACGTCTCTCCAAATTCTGGTGTCCCTGGATCGGGAGCATCAGGTGGTCCTGCCGTTATGCGAGGACCCATGGCTGGCCGAGTCGTCGCGCAGCTTCTGAAAGGCACTGACTGGGGTGACCTAGACGTATTGATACTGGATCTCCCGCCTGGAACAGGTGATGTACAGCTTGAGGTGTGTCAGTCGGTGCGCCTGAGTGGTGCCGTATGCGTAACAACACCGAGCAAGCTCGCTGTTGCTGATGCTATCAAGGGAGTAGAGATGTTCGCCGCTCTTGGTGTCCCGACGCTCGCTACTGTTGAAAATATGGCTTATTTCGACTGTGAAGGAGGTGGTCGGCACCATCCCTTTGGTAAGGGTCTAGTGGATGTTTCAAGGTCAACTTTTGACGGCGATTCCCTATCCCTTGAATCTGTTGGTATCGATCTAGACTCCATTATCCAGCTGCCGATATCATCAATCACCAATGGTTCTAATGATTCTGGTACACCACTCTGTCTTGAGCGTCCATGCGAAGGCCAGGTTGAGCTGGTTCAGTTTGAACGCTTGGCCCGAAATGTTTCAGAAGAGCTCCTGTTGCTTCAGCATGGCAAGTCGAAGCGACGCGATACCGGAGCGGAAGGAGGCTTGTCGGATGCGGTTGTTACGTTCGACAATGGCGGTGATCAGCAGTTTGACGTTGCATCTCTCTTCATGGCTGTGGACTCTGAAGGTGAGGCATTCTCTGTACGGCTGTTTTCTGGCGAAGGTGCTTGGCAGGGCAGCATACGTGGTGATGACCTCCGATCTGTTGATCCCAAAACGGGCGAGAAAATGGCAACTGAAAGTGCTGGGTCTGAAGTAGTTGGCAAAGGCTGTGGATCAAGCGTCGTCGACGACGTGGTAACTCACCACAAAGGCCAAGAAATGAACATTAAGCCTGAACTGTTCCCGGCAAGGGTGGAAAAAAAAGGAATCTATGGATACTCTGTGGAGTGGGCCGATGGTGCTACAATAATTTACTCTATGATAAGCATCGCCAAGGCTGCTGGAGGCAAGCACGTGAGCAATTTGTAGAAAGTAATAAAAGCAAAAATAAATCTACCATGCAGTTATGCCCCGAACTTTGAATCCATGATATCCAATAATTCTGGGAAGGGCTCGAAGAAATGGGACCTGCCAGGCAGCTCATGGTACTGAAAGTTTGCGCCCTCCAACATCTGTGCAACATACCTCCCTTCCGCGACTGGTATGAGGTGGTCGTCAGTTCCGTGAAATTGCTGAATAATTTCTGCCCCCTCCCTCATTCTTTCCCACGCCCATGGACGGTTGAAGTACTCGCTCGCTGCCTCCCACTCGTCTCCAAGGTCAGTGTACGCCGCGGCCACAAGGATGACTCCTCTGACCTTATCGATCTCTTTGTCCTCTAGCATGCGCATCGCACAGGCTGCACCGGTACTATGTCCCACGACAACTGTGTCAGCGTCTAATCCAACTTGGTTCTTCAGAAATGGTATCCAAATTGACTCTCTGCACTTCGGCTGGTCAGGGAAGTTCCTAAGGATGATCTCCGACACGTATTTACGCTTCTCCATTTCGCCCGCAAACCATCGGTACCAATTTGAGCTGGCGTCGCAGCCCATGCCGGGGCAAATGACGATCCTCATAGAGGTTGAAGTGGCGCTGTGGCGCGAGACAGTTTCGATGCCTACGGCATACCCCTGTCTTTATAATGTATTATATTGAAACTGCGAACCAATCAATTGGACAAACAAGCCAACAATCAGAATGAAAGCGATAAGCCATTCGTATTGACGCGTGGGTGATGTCGTTCTGAGCCCGCTACGCCAACAAATATACGAGTAGTACGAGCGAGTATGTATGTATCATACGAGCTCGTACATGATGTGGATGTATTATTATCTACAGTATAGTAGGAGAGCGTATAATAATACTCTAGTATTACTCCTAGCTAGTATATAATTACGAGTCGTACTAATAGTATATACGTACATACGACTCGTAATGTATGGATACAGTGTACACCACACGTACTCTCGTAAGGGTACTAAGTACTAATACAGTAGTATGCATAATATTAATCTTATTATGCACAAGACTCGTACACGTGTGTAGTACTGTCCATACGAGCTCGTACTCCTCCGTATGCATAGTAGTATGAATACCTCCATAGCGTATTGCCTAACATCAGAATTAGCTTACGTCAAATCTGTTAGTTAATCGAATTCGAGAAGTTGAGTTGATCTCAACATACCGAATCCCACAACTACGAGTACTAGCTAGTAGTATTAGTACGAGCTCGTATTCATTATACTCTCTAGTAGTTAGGTACTAAGCTAGGTAACGCCATCAATCATCAATCATCAGGACGAAACGACCAAACGATAAATCACAAACATCACTCCTCTCTTTAAGATGCAGCACCCGTGCCTAGCCAGGACACAAGCTATTTCAGCATGAAATCATTGATATCAGCTGCCATGATTCTTGCATTATCGAGGACATGCCTTGGGGGTGGATTTCGTCGTTCACATTACGCCGTCGCGTTCGCCGCTCAGGCTCCCGACCTCCCCCCCCAGTCATCGTTGTCCTCTCCTTCTTCTTCTTCCATCCAAGATGCGAAACGTGCCCTTGCCACGAAGCATAAGAGTTACAAAAAGCTACAAAAGAATAAGGGACTTCTCCGGGCTGACCGCGTCTTGTCCAACCGAGGCGTCGGCTCGCGGTCAGAAACAACTAAATTACTCAAAGCCAGGCGCATCTCTCAACCTGATCCCCAGACGGGCAAGCTCGTGACTATTGTTGGGCCGTCTGCAAAGATCGATCCTAATGTCGCTCTTTTCTTGGATGGAAATGCTCTCCCTGGGCCACCGCCCGTCGCCCTTGTTTATCACAAGCCCAAGTTCGTTCTTTCGGCCATGAGCGATGGCGAGGGGAGGGCACATCTAGGCGAGAAGATTGAGCAGAGTCGATTTACTACGAAGGGGATGCATCCTGTAGGCAGGCTGGACTACGAAACGACTGGCCTCATTCTGTTCTCTTCGATAGGAGATTTGACACAGCGGCTGTTGCATCCGAGAAGAGGGATCGAAAAGGAATATGTAGCAACAGTAGAGGGTGTTGTTAATGAAGAAGAGCTAAGAAGTAAGCTGGAGGCTGGCGTTGAAACGGCTGCAGGGACTCACATTGCTAATTTGCTGGAGGTTTCCTCAGTGGGTTCGAGGGAATGCAAGGCTGACAAATTGGGCGATGAGGTATCCGACAAGCGTGATTTGGTTCAAGAACTCGCTGACATTCGATTGGTAGTAAAAGAGGGAAAGCATCGCATGGTGCGACGAATGCTCGCGAACTGCGGTCACCCTGTAGTTGAACTCAGGAGAGAAAGGCATGGAGAGGTCCGACTAGGGGAATTGCCTGTGGGCGAGTTTCGTCACCCTACACATGCAGAAATGCTTTGGCTCGATTCTATTTTGACTCAATCTAGAGGCTAACTCTTTTATCAGGTAAATAATTTACGATTTTAATTTAGCAGAGGTTGGGTTTGAGCATTTTGTCCAATAGCGTGAGAGCTTCGGTAGTCTTAAACACAGAATTTTCCTGTTCCAGGCACGAGGCTGAACCACATGCGAGCCCGAAAGCAAAGGCAGCGAGCATATCTTTGTCATTTTCGTCACTTTCAATGCTATTTCTAAAGTGAATGAGAAATTTGCTGCAATCGTCATCAAGGGGGCTCACCGATGGACCGTCCTTGAGATGCAGTAATCCAGACATGGTTGCTGCCGCTACTGTGTCACCTGCCCCGATCGGGTAAAGTACAAGGTCATTATTGTCAATGGCAAGGTCCATGATGCCAAGATCATACATGCGCAGATTTTCCCCAAGCTTCACTAGATAAGCGGGGTGCCCCCCATCCGTAATAGCCATGTAGTCCAGCGATCTTGTACCATACTCGGTCAAAAACTTTTGTACTGCCTCGTTGAGCTCTTCCTTTGTTACGCCCTCTGTCTCTCCCCTGTCCAATCGAGTTACGCCGGCGAGGCGACACAGTTCTGACGCATTGATCTTAAGGATGCACTCCCCATTATAACTTTTGCTTTTCCTTTTGGCTACAAGGGTCGTAAATAGAGGCTTCAATCCAACGACGGAATCCACGAGAATCCTCGTTCGATCGCCTGAGATGGCCGAGCATAGATTCGAGTAGGTATCTTCCGCGCATCCTGGAGGCATGGATCCCATTATAACTAGTGCCGCAGCATCTGCCTCCAAACCATTCGAACTGGAGGTGAGAGCATCGATTCCGCGCAGGAGACTCTTCATTTCTTCCTCGTCAATTACCCCGGACGGCTCAACCAGCTCGGTCGTCGAATCAAATCCAACTATGGACGTGCATGTCCGCATAGAACTTCGAGTTCTGACAGTCAAGGAGTCCCAAGAAGTATCTCCCCCCGAATTTCCTCTTTTTCCGAACGTATCTTCTAGGAGCGACATAACAGCATCCCCCCCAGGGCCGCTGCCGACAAACTGGGCGAGACAGAGCGGGCGCTTAGCCGGGTTTGTCCAGAGTTGTGCTAAGCTGACTGCGACGTCCTGACCCTTGCCACCAACGCCTTCCTCGATTCGATCCGCTCGGTGGACAGAACCAGGTGTCAGGGGTGT
>Ga0099799_10415_pt1 | contig 11037 bp, 4 predicted proteins | sample Uncmet6_SortLC_1_FD_89033 | JGI IMG/M metagenome (GOLD analysis project Ga0099799, IMG submission 89033) | Marine eukaryotic communities from CALCOFI LINE 67, Pacific Ocean - CN11_C50_N6_SortLC_1 | ecosystem: Environmental > Aquatic > Marine > Oceanic | place: Pacific Ocean: Monterey Bay...
GCCGCCACCTAGTTACTCCGAGTCGAGCTCTTAAACTTACGCCAAATTTAAAGGCACCGCGTAGCGTAGCGACCGTAGGGGCGGCGTGGCTTATACGCGGCAGAAAACGGCGGACTCGAACTCACGCTTGCACGGGCACTTGTGTTTCATCTACAGTCTGCCAGTAGTAGTAAGAGATTTTTTTTAAGACTCAGCGAAGGGTTGCTGGACGCTAAAGATGACCGGCTGCTCAATTACTCGCATCTTGGTCGTGCATTTTTTGCTTTCTTTTATCTTGCGCTATCAGAATTTGCGACGATGCTTTTTTGACTTTTTCTCGCGTGAGCTCATCGTCCACCTCGCCCTTGAAATCATCATTGTCTTTGAGTAGGCCGTCACGATCCCATTCTTCATCAAGCAGTGGCAAGTCAATGCGCTGATTGTAGGGACGTGCTCGAAGCAGGTCAATCTCGTGCACATCTGTGCTCCTTGCGGCGCCGTTAGTAATGCTTGACTCATTGTCCGTGGCTACTCTAATTCGCGCCATGAGTTCAGCCATTATGATTTCGTTTTCTGCCATAACTCGAAAAGTGGTTGCATCTGTCAACTGGATGTGCCGTCCACCAAGCTCCTCTCGAACTCCGTCCAACTTATCTTGGAGATGCTTTACGCCCGCTTTGACGGCAATCACCATTCGAGTGAGCCTCTCGTGCTTAATGCGGCACCGTTCAAGTCTCGCAGCAGCTGATGCAAGTTGTGCTTCATGTTTGTCTACCAATTTGCGTCGGTGCCCCCCTCCCGGCCCTGAGTATTTTACTTCCTCGACATGCATTTTTATGCCAACCTTCTGTTCACTTAGAGCTTCGATCTTCTGTTGATTGTCTCTGGTCAAGCTCATGAGATTTTCCGTGGTGCTTTCTTGAACAATGATTTTCTGTATAACTTCGTTGACGTCAGAAACACCTAAATTATACACCTGTGATTTATCTCCAATCACCCAGCAGCTGTTACCTGTCGCTTCCTTGATCTTTCGGAAGGCCCTCTCAAAAATGTCGATTTTTGTTCGCTGTTCAGTGCGCTCTTTTGATCGCTGCAATGTTGTGCTTTTGACAACAGCCACTGGCCCCTGACCATCGTTTGGGACATGTTCGTCATAAATATTCTGCTGACGCGCGCTCTCATGTCTTTGAAACGTTCCAAGGGTCTGTTTTCTCAACTGCACCATTTGGTGGCGCTCGCGAAGCTCCAGGTCACGCCTACGGCGCTCCTCCTCATACCCATTACGAACATGGCTGAGTTCTGATTGTGCCACTTCGCGTGCATGATTTGCATCCCCTGAGAGAAGCAAGAGCTCCTCATAATCACGCTGCTTGGCAGCAAATGTGCGTTCGAGTGCGGTCAGCTGGTGATCAAAACCAATGCGCTCTTCTCTCAGCCGTTTCACAATTTGCTCATATGTTCTTTTGATTGACTGTGCAAAATTGATATGTTGATGCTAATGCAAATAGAATAAAAAGTACCTGGGCCTCATTGAATTTTATAAGTGCTTTGTCTAGGCGATTCTCAAGCATCCTGATATTTCTTGTGACTGGGGTATCTTCTTGAGCGTTACTTTTTGATTGAAGTTCCAGATCTCGCGCACCGTCTTTCAGCTTCTTCAGCGTTTGACATTTCAGGAGAGTTTGTTCTCGCAGGGTGTCGAAATGCTTTCGAACTTTGATTAAGTCACCTTCTAAGGTGTCATGCGTAGCGCAGGCTGAACTACAACTGCGCTGCACAATCGAGAGTTTGATTCGAATCTCTTTGTTTTCTTCCCGGAGACCTGCGTCGCGCGCTATATTATGAAAGGACAGCAGGCAACAAGCAAGAGATTACGTTTGATTTCATTGTTGTTAGCAGACTTGTTCGCTTCAAGGATGTCAACATTAGCGCGCCTGTCTCCTGCAGAAGCTCGTTGTTATAAGAAACGAACAAAAAAGGCACCTTGGAGTAAACGCATCCGCTCACGAAGATCGTCTACTTGTTCAGCTACACTTCCTCCACCCTCGCTCTGCCCTCTGTACATTTTCTCAAAGTGTGTTACCGCGTTACCGCGTACCGCAGCGGCACATATAGATACAAGGCTGGCCCTACTTTAGATATATGTTCATAGCAAGATAATCTCCGCAGCGAAAAATGGGATGGGAAACACCGCGATTTTGTAGCGCGACTTGTGTCTCTACATCTAAGGCACGCGTGACCGAACACCTTGGGTCCTCGCATGGTTCAGGTGTGACGTACGCAATCACAAGGATGTATCTGACCACACTGATCCATAGGATGTGCAGGCGACTTCTGTGGCTTCGACGTGAGCTTGCGGCGAGTGACGGACTGCCCAGGTGTAGCCAGCGGAAAACACTTATCGGAATTCAAAAGAAAAATGCTAGCCAATGATGATAATAGAATCAAAGACTCTTTGACGGATGTATCACCAACGGACGTGTCATCTCAGGGAGTCATTGAATTACCATTTCAGTCTATTGCTCGTGCCAGAGAAGAGAGTAAGCTTGTTAGACTCGTACTTAGACGGTACTGCGCTGACCAACCAATCAACACCGTGTTTAAAGGTACTAGGGACAAAACCAGCTCTACTCCAGGGGAATTCCCCGGTCGGTGTTATGGTACGGTTCGTGTGTGTCTTGCTTGTTTTTGTGTGTATGATCTCATCGAACACGCGAGATATTTGTCTAGACGGGGGGGCATTACAGCAAGCTCACGTGCACCAAAGGCAGTACACGCCAAGAAAAGGGTATTTGCAAAAAAAGGCCTAGCCTGTCACATCACACCTGCATTGACGCTAGAGGCGTGCGCGGTGGCTAGAGCAGAAACAGCAATCTCCTGTCTTACAAATCTGGATGTCGCAGAGCTTCGCAGCTATATTTCCCCGCCGCCGGCAGTCTCGCTGGTGACCAAAGCCATGTTCATTCTTTTGTCTGGTGGCAAGACCCTCAGTTGGAAACAGACTCGCCACGCCATGGCCAGTGGCGACATTTTTCTGCTAGACAACTGCGCCCAAATTTCTCCTGTAATTTGTTCAAAAAATGAGTGACTATGCAGGCGCTCGCTGCTCGAATTTAACTGCGACTCTATTACTCCACGAGTTGAACGTGCGATTGAACCCTATATCCACAATACCCTGTTTCGTCCAAACACGATAGCACATGCCAGTACATCGGCTTCCCGGGGTTGTTTGTGGGTTTTGGGAATGCTGGAAGCACATAAATGGCGTGCTGGTAGGGGCCACGATCGCCTCGATTTCTTGGTCTTGGATTCGTTTGATGCTGGGAATGGTGAGCGGCAGGAACGAAGGGAAATGCCATCACGCAGTAAAAAAGGTATTGCTATGAGAATTTCTAGTAAAAGAAATCAAGTTGATGGACGTCACGTTGTCGCGGCCGTGATGGGGACTGAAAAAGATGGTTTCGCTCTTATGCCAATCTCGACCCCTTCTCGGCAGTCCCTGCCACCGGAATCATTGGTTTCATCACTACTTTTTTTAAGAACCACTGACCTATTCCCTATCCAGCTGCAAAATGTCTTTCCTAAGAGCAATTCTCATAAGAATTTAAAGTGGGGAGAACACTGCGAGTTTTCTAGACAAGAGCGATCTGCGCAATTGATGACTCAGAGACGACAAATGGCGCGCTTGGCTTCCCGGCCTCACACTAGGCTAATGGGCAATCATGAGAATTTGTCATCTGGTCTTACGGAAAACTGTCGCGGAGTATTTATCTGTTCTGATGGACTTACGACGCTACCTTATGAAATTCTTGGTGAGGCTTCTCTTGCTGCGTCAAGTCACAACTTTGTTGTCGTTCACGACATTTTCGACACACTCGACAGTACTAAAATATTTTTTCAAAGATTACTTCATCGCCATCCTGCCTGTCAGATTTTAATTTACAATTATTCAGGGCAGGCTGGAACTACCTTTTTGAACGGCAATTCTGTCAGAACAGGACTACACGCGAGTCACTTAGCCGAACTACTCCAACATGTGAATTTGCGGGGCAAGATGCTGTTAAGCAGCGGACCATTTTACTTGGTGGGTATTGGATATGGATTTAGCATTTGCGCACAGTTTGTAATTTCACATTACTGTGAGCAGGACCCAAGGAGCTCAGTTTATCAAATGCTCAAGGGTCTGGTTAGTGTAAATGGCACTGCGCAGATTGACAGACAATATGCAGCCATATTACATGCCTTACTCGACTCGTGTGACAGATTTCCAAAAGAGCGTTTTGATCTACCTGTCTCTTACCTTTCGCGATTTCAATTTAGTGACAGATATCTTGCTCGTGTTCATCCACAACTTGCGCTGAATATCTATACTGCTGTTGCCAACCCAATTACATTGCAGGGACGTGCTGCACTTGCACGAGGTGCACTGCAGAACTACCTTGATATTGATCTCTTGTCTCGTGTCTCTCTCCCAATTTTTGCTCTTCAATCTACAGAGAATCTTCTTGTCACTCCGTCGAATGTCGAGGTAATAGTGCGTGGCCGAATCACGAATCATGTATGGTCTCATGAAGTGCGTGTTGGTGCTTTGTGTGAGGGAGCTTATTTTGGGGCTCGTACTCGAGCCACTATACGAGGTATGGTCGAAAGGATTAAGGAGAATAGTGCGGGAAGTGCCTGCGTTGTTTGGGTTCGTGCAGGTCATGAAATACGGCAGGAAGCACCAAATGTAATGCTAGACTTTTTTGATATCATAGCTCCATCTACCACGGCAATAAGCGCTGGACTAACGAGATCAGTATTCGAGCCTACACCACATAGCGAGATAGAGCCAGCGGGGGTAGATGCAATTGCTGCGGATGTTCGACTCGCCCCCCCGCCCCAAACAAATCTCACCGGAGAAAGACAGAAAACGCATTTTTCAAGTGCTAATGTCCTGCGTTCCGAACCATTGATGACACTAAAATGCGAACCACGACTCTACGATTCCAAAAAAGCTGCCAAGGGGGCAGGCAGGGAAGAAGGGAAAACGGATCAAGATATGTCCCATCACGCAGATCTGTTCGAGGAACCTCCACTCTCGTTTGGGCTCACATTTGGCGTTTCGTTTCCAAATGTGGCTATGCACGAGTTCACGCGACGTAGGAGGTATTCCTTTTTTAAAATTGTCTCAACCAGTTTAGCCGATGCCGTAGTGCATATTCAAGTCGAGGATATCGTCATGAGGGCGATATATGCAGGTTCCCTAGTTGTAAGTGCCCATATTACTGCGGGAGCGCCTAATAGCATGGACGCAGCAACTTTTGCCGATACCATCACAGATGCACTCAATCGGGCCTTGACATCTTCAAATTGTGCAACGGCTTGGGGGAGACCTACGTTTCTTTCGATCTCTCGTCGTCAAGAGAACAAAGGCGGAGTGAAGCACCAGCTACCACAGGACAGCACTAGCTCTGTCCAAAGCCAGCTTTCTACCGAGACTCAACGACAAGCTGGGCTATATGTAGATCAGACGGACAATGCAAGCACATCAATAGAAGATGACGAGGGGAGCAGAACCAGAACCAGGCAACTCATAGAGATGCAGCGCAATGTCAATGTTGATAGAGCTGAAATAAGACTAGTAACTGCCCAAGTCGTTCCTGTATACAAGACCCAGCCAGGTGTGCAGCAACCAGTGTTGCATCCACCACCAATTGCTTATAGAGAGAGCTTCATGCCCTCATCAATTGCACATCGACATGATCCAGAGACATTATTTTCAGATGCAAACATTCACCTTAGCCCTGAGCCTTGGGGACAAGAAACCTTGGCTTCAAAGGAGGACGATATCACGAGGGAGATGGCATCTGCGCAGCTTCTACGTGAATGGGATATTTCACAGCCAAGGAGACGGAGGCGTGTCAGGGGGGTGTAAGATCGTTTCACTTAATGCTCCTTGGCTAATCGCATGCTATAATTGCAGGCCCCAGACAATTACGATAGCAGGAACGACATCCAAATTCGAATTGCGATTTCACTAGTACATCAAAGTCCGACACAGGTTTTGGTCTTTAGGCGTGACGCAATCCGCATCGACGATGCATTTTACGGTCAAATCCGAGTCCACATCGCAGCGCATGTTCCTTCTGACGAAGCCATTTATGGGCCGTAGACTAGCCTTACATCGAAATATGGCCAAACTACGTCCCTGTTCATCAGCCACCACGCGTCCCTAGGAAAAAAGTCCAGCTCGTTTTTTATCCGGCCTTGCGGAGTGACGCCTATCCCAAGGGGCGTGCGCGTGCTCCCCTGGACGATTGCGCGAATTTCGGGCGCTCGATGGAATCTCCACCGTGAGAGTAAGTGCCAGTGCCGGCCCGGGCCGCCGCCCCTAGGCCGTGATGATGATATAGTTGTAGCTTTACCATTTCGAGATCTTAGGGAACGTCACGACCTGTTTTCGCTACGCTCACAGGTCATGACGTCCCCTAACTCGAAGCAGGCGTAAAAAAAAGCCCCAACGACAAAACTTGGCGGTCGCAATGACCCTAAATATAAAAAAAAGTGTTAAAAAGAGCTCGAAAACCTGTTTTAGAGGATCAAAACGGACTCAAGAGTATCGCCCGGCGCGACGCAGCACGAACGCCACCGGCGACGTTCGCGGTCCACTAAAATAGTCAGATCCTAACCGATTTGCCTCGGAGTCCACCGAGTCAGGCTCCCTCAGGCTCGTCAAAGAGGTCACGGTGGTTATATACGTCACGGTAAGGAACCTTAGTTTGGAAAAACCCTGTCTACAGCCTGAGGTTTGTTTTGTTTGCGCTGTGGCTGTCGAGTCCCCTCCCCCCCCCCGGGGGGGGAGGAGTCGTGGTCTACTAGTAGTCAGTCTAGAGAGTTTACGCGCCGGGGAGTTCAAGAAGAGAACCTTCAAGTTCAATCTAAACCTTCAAGTTTAAATTTTAGGAATGATGCCAGTAGTCAGAGCTAGTAGCGGGAACTAGAAGTGATGTCGATTAGTTTGGGGGTTCCTAGGCAGGCCGGGCATCGTAGGGGGGGTTCGTTTACACGCACTCGGTGCAAAGAATTATGGTGCTTTTTTGGCTCCTGTCCTTGCGGTCTTCTTGTCAGTGACCTTAAGCAGTTCCCAGGAGGGCCTTGCTCACACGTCCGAGAGTTTCTTAATCATGTCCAAGGATTCGATGAAGTCATCAGTATCTAAAGTAAACTCGTACGCCCGAATAGCAGCGGCTACTTGCTGATCACCAAGAAGCACATACTTCTTTAGCCACGCCTTGTGCTTAGGGAGCCCAGGATGTGTTGCTAGGGCGCCAATTGTATCTTGTGGTTGAGCATGGTCTAGGTTTTGCAAAAAGACAAGAAGGTGGGCCCTTGTGTTTGCATCAACAGACTCAAGTCCCAAAATTTCGCCATTATCCCTACGCCTGCGTTGAGGGGGACTTCCATGCATCGAGTTGCTGCCAAATTTGGCACGTCCTTGGGCCATGCTCACGGTATCACCACGGCATTCTGCAATCAACAACTTTATCTCAAGGTCAACCTCCTCTGCCCCCTGGGCTATCTGAGACATAGCACTGTGTCTCAGAGTCACCGATTCGCGCATTTTCCTTATGTTTGTGCTCATTTCTTCAATACGGTTTGTTGAGGTCTCATGATGGCCCTTCAAAATAGAAATTTGGCCCTTGAGCTTGGCGACCACCAGCTCCCCCGATGTTTCTGTCATCTTGATGCAGACCATATGCCACTTGCGAAAGCCGTAGTTAATTTCTGAGTTACAGAGACGGGAGATGATTATACCCATTGTCTTACGAGCATGTTTGAAGAGATGGGTTTTTTGTTTCCATTTCTTTACTCCATAGCGCAGTAGCATCGAACAGCACTTGCTTAGAATCTTTACCATGAGGGCTCGTTGCTTTGGGGAAGCATTCTGGATCATCAAGCGTGTGATCTCGCTGACGACTTTCTCAAGTTGCTTTTCCTTTACATTACATAATTCACGGGCAAGACCGATCTCGTAATAGAGGGCCTTAGTCTTTTCTTCTAAGCTCATCTTCGACTTCAGGAATGTTTCATAGTACCATTTCTTCCATCCAATCATAATTCTAGCGTTGGATAGTCGCATCAACATGCGTAATGTTAGTGTATATTTCCGTCGAAAGTCCTCCATGGCGTCTCTCCACACATAAAAAGACTCCCGGGACTTCTGTCCCGCCAGTCTTCCGAATATATTGAGTAGGAGCTGGCGCTGCTTTACGGTTGCATTTTTGAAAGCGGAATCTGCTGCAAGCTGGATCCGCTCATCTATATCCCTTTGAGCCTCCTCAATGCGGCGTCTCAAAGACGCCAGATCTGCCTTCAACGCTTTCGACTTCTCTTGCAGCTGCATTTTTGTGAATTGTGTAGTGTTTCCGTGCCAGGCCTGCCAGGCCATGACTAACTGCATGCGGCACATCCGAGTTATGACCTTCACTAGTAGCTTCTTCCCCGAGTCTGCTGACATAGATGCGAGCTCAACCACCAAGGACTCGCGCTCCTTCCTTGCTTCCTCATGTGCAATCATTAATTGTTCAATCATTGCTTCCGTCTGATCACGCTGTTCCTGCATGCGCAAGCGTACCTGCTCCATTTCCATGGCAGCTGACTCGCTTAACTTTTGGTCCACATGTGGTAGTAGTGAGTTGTTGCCCGTGAATGCTTTTTTGGCTCCTGGAGAGTGTACTTTCGATGCATAATTACTTGCTGGGTAACCCTCGTGCGTCAGCCTAGGCTGTTTGCCACCATACCACTGGGCCTCTCTTGCATCCAAATCGCGTTTTGCTGCATAAGAGGATTGGCTCATCGCACGAGACCCCGCTAGACGATGCGATGAAGATAGCTCACAAACAACGCGACTGCGTCAAAGATATATCTGCAATGATACGTCCTAGTCCATCCCGCTAGACCCATGCATCCCACCTCAAAGGTGGACCGGTGACTCTTAATCGGGCCCAGAGGTCGATCCCTAGTTGTAGATGGCGGCTGGCGCAACCGGCGGCCCGGCGCTCATGTCAAGGTTGAGGGGGAGTGCGAGTTCAAGTTGAGGTCACGCCGGCGGTTGACGGCTTTCTCAGGCTTCAAGTTCGTTGACGCAATTCAAACACGCGCCTTGATCTAGTCATCTTCAGCAGGCCCCGGATTCAACGAATCAACGAGGTGCTTAATCCGCGTGAACCGCCTTGGGTATGTCGTATACTAATAGTAAACTTCAAGTTGAATAAATAAATAATTAAGGAAGGAAAAGGACATACACCAAGCCTCTAGAGGCCTTCTGCCTCAACGGCTAGGATACCCAGCCGGCGCTTAAAAAGAGACGTCAAGAAACGATAGAGCAAATTCTCAATCTCCTGGGGCGGGTCATCCCAGTCTCCCATCAATAAAGCCAAACAATCCGCGTTCGTCATGTTGCGCGTCTCAGGTATGGTCGTAATCGGTCCGGCCCAAGTAACAAGCTGCTGATTCAAGTACGACGGCACTGATGTTATAGAATTACACGCTTGCGAAATTGCCTCCAGCTTCGGTAAGGTTCTTGGTCAGAACGAGGGCCGAGGTCAGAGGCCAAGCTATGAAGGTCTCTGTACGTCAGGCGATTATATAATCTCGCAGGGGCGCCCACAAAACGGCATGACTTGGCCGTCCCTTGCTTCCGGGCACTCGCATGAGCCCTGAATTTTCTCGATCATACTTGGACAAAAGAAGAGTTTGCCAGTGCAGCGGCGACGAAGCACGTCGCAACGCCAGTCTGTGGGCTAAAGCGACTGAGCGATGGTAAACGTGTTTATGGGTTGCGGGGTGGCATCGAAACGACTCCATGACTCGTGTGCGCATGACTCGTGTGCGCATGTCTCGGTACACTAGTATCACAGGAACACGAAGAAAAAAAGTCAGGCATCGGCGCGGCCCACAATAAAGCCAGGAAGTTCATTCAAGATCCGTAGGGGTTTATAGAGAAGTCCGAGTTGTATCTGTGGTAGAGTCGACTAGAAGTCGCCGCCCTTAGGCCGAATATGAAGCAACTTTAGAGCTTGTCGGTAGACCTTGCCAACCTGGGGCAACACGTCGGGGCAGTGCCTCCCCATTCGCTATTCAGCCGACCACTAAAAAAATATGGACCACTGCATTAGGCACGAGACCTGGATGAGAGCGCCAATTTGCTCTTAACAGCAGCTCGCTATTTCGCACTATTTCGCGGAATGTGTGCGTCGATGACTCTCTGACTTTTGATCTGGACGGGAGCATAGTGGAATTAGCTGATGATGCGGCACCAAATGACAGCTTGAAACTAATCTACTGCATTAGAATGGCTCGGGTAGTGTTTCTTCATTTTCCATCAGGATGGTCCTGGCTGGATTTGCCATAAGTGCGCGTTCTAACTTACGCGCAGTGAGCTTTCGTTTCGAAACAGCATCACATATAGCTCGTTGGTACTCGATTGCTCTAAAGAGTTGTTTGTCGTTAAGCCCAAGACATATCTTAGTCGATGAGGGTTCGTCATCAGCATCATGAAATTCAGCAACCAGGGGATGTCTCAAGCCGTCTATCACAGAACAACGATTACCTCTCTTTGGATTATAACATAAGCACTGACTTAGGAAATTAAGGGCTTCAGCGCTAACATTTGGAAACATTTCTACAAACGACACTGGTCTAACAATTGGAAGCATCTCAAGTAGAGTCGAAGCATAAGCAGAATTAACTGACTCTATTTCTTGGATACTGGGCCTGCCAATCAGTTCCAGTATTTTTACGATTTGGCCTGTCGTTGATGCACCCGGAAATACCGGTCGACCCAAAAGCATCTCCGCAAAGACGCATCCGACCGCCCACACGTCTATAGCAACCGTGTAGTGCGTACTTCCTAGTAACAGTTCAATTGCCCGATACCACCTAGTCCCTACATAATCTGTAAGTGGAGCTTCTGTAGCGAATTGGTCTAGATCCAAAGTGCGCGCGAGACTAAAGTCGCAGACCTTTAAGTGGCAGTCGTCATTTAAAAGTAGATTTGATGGCTTTATATCTCGA
>Ga0099799_10416_pt1 | contig 10948 bp, 5 predicted proteins | sample Uncmet6_SortLC_1_FD_89033 | JGI IMG/M metagenome (GOLD analysis project Ga0099799, IMG submission 89033) | Marine eukaryotic communities from CALCOFI LINE 67, Pacific Ocean - CN11_C50_N6_SortLC_1 | ecosystem: Environmental > Aquatic > Marine > Oceanic | place: Pacific Ocean: Monterey Bay...
AGCGCGACTCAGAGGTTGCTTAGATGTCTTCAGAACACGAGTGGATTTCACGGTCGAAAACGCCGTCCCGACGCCAAGACCCACATCGGAGAGAATAGCCCAGACGATCGAAGACCACGCGGACCTGATGAACTCCGCCCAAGACTTTGGGACTGCACAAAGAATGTTACAACAAGTCGCGGCGGCCGAGAGCGCCTCACGAGCGAAGAACCAACAGGCCTGGGCCTTCGAAGCCGTGCAAGAAGAGGAGGCCGAAGAGGAGGAAGAGCAAGAACAAGAACAAGAACAGGAACAAGAAAGACGGCAAGAGGAAGAGGTCATCGTCGACGAGCTCGCGAAGCGGGACGCGCCCGAGCCGCAGCGCTATGTGAGGGACGACGAGGCTCCAGTACCTTGGGGGTTGGAGACGCTGCGGAGGCCCGTGGATCCGAGGCACCCGTTCTACGCTCTGTCGGAGTTTGGCGTGTATCGTCGCAGTTATCTCCAGTCGAAGCCGCCTCGCGTGAATTTCACGCCGGATTTACGCGTCTCCCCGAACTACTTCCGGCCCGCTTGGCGGCAGTCGGCGCCTAGACGGCTGAAGAACGTCACGGTGGTGTTAGAATGGGATCCGAATGACCAAGGGACGGTCATCGACGAGGCCGCGGCGGATTTGGCTTTGGCCAATGGTCAGTCCGTGCGATCATTGTCGGACACGGCGCGCGGGTCGCTGAGGAGAGCTTTTGACTACGTAAGTGAGGCTACGACCTTCCGGGAGGAAGGGACTGCGAGACGCCAGAAGCAGGCTCAAATCGCAAGAAACGCGGAGAATGCTTTTGCCGCGGAGACGGGCGGTTCTCAGGTACTAGCCTTTACCTCGTCCGATGCGGACCTGAAGAAGCTGGACGAGGTCGACCAGGAGCGGTCTTCTCATTTGTTAGCTTGTGCGAACGTTCGCGATACAGATGCGCGGGACGCGTCGTCTCCCGAACTCTTTGCCGATGCTTTTCAGCGGTTGGCATTACGCAGAGCGGACCAGGGCGGCGGGGCTTCTTATGTCGTTTTGTCGTTGGCCGAAGCCGAGCACATGCGAGGCGCGCTCCATGCTTCGTTTAGAGGTAACGCGTCGTTGCCGGCGCGGACGGCTTTGAGGATTGTTGGTTCTTGGGACGGTTCGACACCTACTGAAGGTACTACAAGGCTAGACGACCCTCTGGCGCCCGGAGTTGGGTTGGTACTGGACGCCACAAAAGCACGCCCGAGGCCCGACCTCGAACGAGATTCCACAGCTCTAGCTCAATTGCAGTTCTTCGACAATGCCGACGATGTGTCGCCCAAACACGGAGCGCTATTATTGAGAGCATTGCAGGCGACCCCACCCGCGGAAAGGGTTAGGTTTAGGGACGACATCCGCAAGTCTCGAAGGAGGCCGCAGGTCGCGTTGTTTGGCGCCGCCGGGTGGTTAGGAGCTGCGTTTGGGAAAAGACCAACCGTCGAAGGATCTGTGGTGGATGAGGATGAGCGAGTGGACCCCATAAACGCGCCGATGAGGCACGGTGTCGCTGCGTTAGTTGTGGACGAGGAGGCCGCGGTCGTCGAGTACCGAGCGGCCCATCGCGCCGTGAGATTAGCTTTACAAAGAAGAGGCATCCCCGCGGCCGCGTTGCTGAGGAGGTGCGCGCGAGCCTCGAAGGCCATGCGCCACCAGCAGACCTATGATCCGGGCCGATTGGCACCGGTTGCCGCGGTGGCTTCTGCCGTGCACTGGTTAGGGTTAGGTGCCTTTGGCTTAGCAGCACATGTTGATTTTAGACAAAGGAAAGCCGTAGATGACGCGCGGAACGACCTGTGTGATAACCTGGCGGACGCCATGGATTTGAATGGTGATGGCTGGATCGCACTGGACGAATTACGGGCGGGTCTGCGAGATGCGGCTCCCAGAGACCTGTTAAAGTCCCCATTCCTCTCATTGCCTCGCTTAAGACCGGCGGTCCCGTCCCCAGCTCCTAGGATGGACCGGAACGCTCTCTTGAAGGCCGTCGACGCTTTGAATCCGTGGCGCAAGCCTGATCCAAAAGAAGCCGAAGCGCGCGCGAAGGCGGCGCGCCGGAAGCTCCATGAAAAAGCCTTGGACGCGGACGGCGCCCATAAGCCGTCCAAGGAGAATCTACATAGCGAAGCGCGCAGAGCTACCGATGACAACGACGTCCTCGATGATGAAACTTTGGCTTACGCGAAAAGATTAGCCTCCGAAGATTTGAAAGGTCTTCATATCAAACTCCAACCTCCGAAGAAACTCGAGCCGGTCTGGTCGTCTCTCGGAACGGCGTCTGGCAAGCCCATAAGTTTGTGGAGGTTGTCGGGCACGCGAGCGACGTCTTCCAAACTACGCCTATCTTTAGGAGACTACCTGACGGAGGGCGTCGCGGATCCGTTGCTCAATTCGAATTTCGACGAGAACCAACTCGAGATGGCCTGGGACTCGAACCAGAACGAGGTGTCGGGCGTCTTGTGCTTGGAGCTGTCCGATCAGTACACGTTCCGACGTAATAGGACGAGGTGGCTCAAGGCGTGTGCGGAACGACTGTTCCCGCCGCCAATCAGATATAGGCAGGTCTGGCACCTGCCGCAGGGCGATCGAAGTGTGTACGGCTGGGCGCCCGTCCCTCCAGATGGCAACTACGTGGCACTAGGACATGTGGCTACGCGTACGGACGCCCCGCCGCCGCCGCGAGCGGTGAGGTGTGTCCCCATCGCCATGGTCGACGCTCTAGCTGCCATCCAGATCCTTGGTTCGAAGCCGGCCTGGACGAATTCGTCATTAGGTGGCCGGAAAGGGTCGTTGTGGAGGCACGCTCATGGTGGTTTATTAGTAGTAGCTCGGGGCCACGCTATTGATCAAAAGCAACCTCTCCATCGTCTCAGGAGGCCGTCGATGCTCGCCTTCGACTATCGGGCTTGTCTACGCGCTAGGCCGGCGGCGCCTCCCAAGCCCGTCGTGCCGCCGCCACCTCCAAAGCCCAAGACGCCGCCTCCTTCTGTGGCCGCGGCGGCCTTCGATCCGCTGCGGAAGACGCCGCCGAAGCCGCCGCCACCGCGTCCGCCGGCGATGCCCGCGCGGCCGAAGACGCCGCCGCGACCGCCGGCGATGCCCGCGCGCATCACACCGCCCAAAACGATGCCTTTCGGCCAATTCTCGCCGCCCAAACCGCAGCCGCCCAAAGCGCCGCCGCCGGACCTGCTCGCGGACCCCTTCGCCGGCGGCGATCTGTTGGCGCCGGCAGCGCCGGCGCCGGCGCCGCCTCTCCTGGATCCGATCTTCTCGGGCATGACGAGCGCGCCCGCCCCTGATCCTTTTGCGCCGGCACCACCGAAGAAGGGCGCCGACCTGCTCGGGGATTTGTTGGCACCCACCGAAACGAAGGCCGACCCCTTCGCGGACCCCTTCGCGAGTCCTCCCCAAAAAGCGGAAGGAGGGGGCACGTTCAAGATCGACGTCATGGCCGCGGCGTTCGGGTCGTGCGTCTGCGGCCGGCCGAAGGGCGACCACCTCGGGCCGGAGCTGAGGTGCCCGCCGGTGAAGGAGGATCCCTTTTCCGGGCTCTGACGCGGCGCAGTCCACCCAGTTCCGTACGCGGCGTCGTGAACACGTACTTCGAGGCGTGCGGGCTAGGCGCGACGGCCCTCCCAGTACGCCATCGACGCGACGTGGAAACTAACTACTCTGTTGTTTATGAACCTCACTTCTTCTTATGTCTTCTTCTTATCGTTCGTATGTGTATGTGCATCCGTGTGCGCTCGGCGGCCCGGCGCGCGCACGGGGCGTGTGGTCACGACGTCAGGACCGTCTTCGGGTCCTCGATGTAGGTCCGACAATTCAACGTCCGGCACAACCTTGAAAGTTCTTGGTAGTAGTGGCGCCGGCCCGCGTAGTCGTACTCAGACACGAGCTCCCACATGTCGTGGGCCAACTCGCGCTCGAGCCAGAACAATCGTTTAGTTAACAAGGGCATGGCCAGCTCCTTGTAGCGCGCGTTTACATTTTTGACAACGTTCGTGAGCTGCCGCGACGGCAGGTAGCTCAGCGCGTTCGAGATGACGTCGAGCGGGAGCCGCGCGAGCGTGCTCGTGTCTGTTGTATTGGCGTCGACGCGCTCTCTTCGTCTGTATTGAACGAAGAGGCGGTTGTCTCGCAGGGTGGCTGTTGTTGTTGGTGTGCCGGGCATTGTGACGTTCGGCTGTTAATCTGTGTTTGCAGCCTCTACAGGGCTTATTCGTGTGCAGTCTTCGATTGTACCGAGGGGCACTATATGTAGCTAGCTTATCCGAGAGCGCTGCGGTTATACGACCCGTATTGAGCCCAGGCGAACCTGCCAAAAACACACCTCGGTGCCTTCACTTTGCCGTTTGGCCCAAATTCAGGCGTCCGCAAATCCCGTTTACGCGTCCTTCCCCGCACGGCGAGGAATGTTATACGGCCAGAGTTCGGTTTTGTGAGGCCGTAGCGGGCTAGCGGCCTAAGACACTAGCAAGCAGCGTTTTTAACGTCTCGGCAAAAGCCCCCAAAGCGCCGCGCTCGTGAGGAGTTGTTGTCGCTGCGAGTCGCAAGCAGTCCCTGCGCGACGTCTCGTCGCGCTACGCAGCTTACCCGGTCCGCGCGCCTCGGTAGAAGGCGCCAAACAACTGACAGGGCAAAACCGCGGTTGCGCCCCCAAACGCCGCGTCGGGCCGCTAAAACACAACAAAGCATGCCCGCGCGCCGAAACCGTCGCCTCAGCGGCATGTCCGCCCTGGCCGACGCCAGCTCCGACGAGGACGACGAGGAGCCGACCACCGCGGCGACGGAGGCGCCCAAGCCCAAGCCCAAGGGCCGCCGCCGCCTCTCGAGCGGCGCGGCGCTTATGGCGAGTGACTCCGACGAGGAAGAAGCCAAACCGAAGAAGAAGAGCAACCGCCGCCGCTCAGGAGTAGCAAGCCGCCGCTCCTTCGGCAAGGCCGCGCTCGCCAGACAGGCCGCGGTCGACATGTCCGCGGACGAGGTCGCGGCCATGTACTCGAAGACCATCAAGATGGCGACGGAAGGCAAGATCAACGCCAAGAACGCCTGGAACCTGCCGCTCATCGACCACATGCGCGACGTCGTCAAGGGCGAGGACAGTACGGACAAGAAGCGGCCGCAGCGCGCCGTGAACTTCCAGAAGGCGTCCTGTACCATCGAGGCGGGCATGAAGATCTACTGTTCCCGCGTCGATGACACGTTGACCACCTCTTACAGAGTGCTCGAGTCGTTGCACCGCGGCAAGGACGAAAACAACGAGGACGAGGAAGACAACGAGCCGAACGAGAACGACGACGAACAGACGCAGGCGAAGAAAGCGAGAAAGAAGAAGGAGAAGCGGCGGGGCGACGCCGCCTCGACGTTAGCTACGTTGGACCAGATCGACGCCGCGGAGGTGGACGAGGCCGCGACGGACGTGCTCTTCTCGCGGCTCAGTCGCTCTGGGGGAGGCGGATTGACGGACGGCACGTCGGCTAGAGCTATGTTACTATTGAGACTGGCGGCGGAGGGCGCCTGCGTGTCGTTCGGCGACGCCGGTGCCGTCGACGATGGGCAGGAGGACGCCGTCGTGCACGTGCAGCCGTTGAGGGACTTGTTGCCTACGGTGCCGACGGAGTTCTGCCCCGCTTTATCACAATTACGAAGAGAGGTCGAGGACGGCGTCGTGGCCGAGGACGTGGTGCCAGAGGACGAAGGTGGGTTTTTGGCAGGTGCCGACGATGATGAGGACGGTTGTCGGTTCGACGATGGAGATGACGTCGGTGGGGATTTGGAGGGGGCACTGGACGCGGCGCTGAACGACACGGCCGGTGGGTTGGGCGCACCGGCGGCCGTGAACGGGGAACTGGACGCGACGGCGGCCTTCGCTCTCGTGAGCGGCGCTTTGGCTCGCGCCGGCGACGCGAACTTCTTCGACGCGGCGCGGCTGGCGGTATTTATGCGGCGTCCTTATTTTTTTGCCGTCGACGCGTCACTGATACCAACGCAGGCGAGGAACGCCTGGGCCGGCGCGGCGCACTGGAAGGCCGCGGCTAGACCTAAAGCCGCCCCGAAGGACGGCCCGGCCAAGAAGAAGAAGCGCGCGGCCACCAAACGGGAGTCCGACTTAGATTTTGGCGGGCCGCCGCCTGATAAGGACGCGCTCGCGCCGCCGCCGCCGAAGCGGGGCGGCGCGGACCCGCTCGCGCTGGGCCCGGCGGCGCTGCAGCGGTTGCATGCCGGCGCGCGCGACCTCGTGCTGCCGCCGGACTTGAGGGTCACGCCGGGCCAGCTGCGGAGGCTGTTTTTGCTGGAGGACGTCGCCGTCGCCGCGGCTGCCAGAGGCGACGAGGCCGCGCTCGAAGGTTTAGGTGAAGGCTACGGCCAAGCGGAATCGGACGACGACGATTACGGCGGGTTCGGCGGCGACGAGGAGAATGAGGACCGCTTCGCGATCCCCGACGACCCCATGACCCCCGGCTTTGGTAAAGGGCGGCCGTCGGTGCTGCCGACGCCGGGCCGGGCGTCCTTCTCGGGCGCGGACGGCCCCGATCTCTTGGCGTGCGGCCGGAAGGTCGACAAGGTGCAGATCGCCTACGCGACGCGGGCGAAGAAGGTCGACGTCCGCAAGCTCAAGGCGCAGATGTGGCGCGACGTCGAGGCGTCGCCGGAGTCCGACTTCGCGGCGGTGGTGAACCGCGTGGGCGCGCAGCAAAGACAGTCCGATGTCACGATGCCGTTCTACTTCATATGTCTGCTCCACCTCTGCAACGAGAAGACGCTGGCGCTGAACGCGGACGGGCTCAAGAACTTCGCGGTGTCGACGGAGGGGTAGTTGGGGGTTCCCTTTATCCGCGTAAGCGAAGCAAGTACAAAAGTAGCCTTACTACCGGACTAGCCGAATTGTTCGGCCATCACGCGCGCGTTATGAGCCATCACGCGCGCGCGGCGCAAGCGGTCTTGGCATTGCGTCGTAACGTGCCGAGACGCGCTCGCGACAAGTAAAGGCCATCACTTCCCGCTCAACGACCACACGCTGTGCGTGCCTCAAAAGAACGGCAATCGCAATTGGGCCGCGCTCGTCTGTTGACTGTGTGGACTCACGCCATCGAGCAGATCGCGCTGAAATTTGATCCCATACGCACCTGGACGTGGACAAGAGCGACTTAGTGAAGGCCGTGCGCGGCCTCGAGGCGGACCCGTCCAAGGCGTCGAAGCTGCGCAAAGGAGCCAAGCGCGTCGAGTACGCCTTCACGACGCCTGAGTCGCTGGCGGACTACCTGATCGAGGTCCTCCGCAGAGCTGGCCGACGCTTCTTCTCCGACGTGCTAGATGACGCCTGCACGGCACGCGACTTCTTTGCCACGCGTGTAGACTGCAAAAAACTAGGGTTCCTCGCAGAGTTCGACCTCGCGAAAGTCATGAAGCGGGGGACGCGAGCCAGGTCGTACGGACCCGGCTGCCGCCTGATCCTCGAGCACCTCTCGGAGCGGTGCGCGGCGAACTGTTTGATGGGTAAAACGTCGAACGCGAGTCGCTGCTCGGCGTTCAACGACCCGAGCTTCGACTGCGATTCAAAGCGCTGCGCCGACGCGTGCCTGCGGCGCGACGACGCGACGGGGCGCATCGAGTGTTTGAATGAGATGCATGTGAAGAATAACTCGGCCGCGAAGTGCCTGCTGCCGCGGGAGGGCGTCGCGACGCGGTGGTGCGGTGTCGCGACGCCGGCGCCGTCGCCGCGGCCTCCTCCGAGTCGGCCGAAGAAGCACGAATCCAGATCGATGTGGCATAGCATATTTGGGTAGGATTATAATTTCCATCCTACGAGTCCCTACCTAGGTATAGCCCCTCTAGCCGTCTCGAGCTTGAGCGCGTTGCCTGCCTTGCAACGCAGTGCAGCGCGGTTGATACGAAGTAAAACGCACGACATATCGCTGCAATCACAAATCGGGGCACGCCTACGAATTTGTGTGGCATTTGGTTGCTTGCACGGAGCAGTAGACCTTGCGCACTCTCCTTCAAGCATTGTCTCTGTTGCCAGAGACTGCTTCCAGAGACAGCAATCGCTTGGCTGACAATGATGCGGCAAGCGCTGCCGATCCGCGCACTCGTCGTTGCTTGCTGCGTCTCCGCGTTCGCGCCGACGCCGCCGTCCTCGGTGCGACGACGGCCACTCTCCGCGAAGAGCGAGGCGCTGCCTAAGCGCCTGCGCACGTCGGACTTGGACGCGGAGGGGCGCTGCGACGAGGCCGGCATCGTCGTGAAAGCGAGTCCGGGCAAGGGTTTTGGGGCTTTCGCGGCCCGTAACTTTGATGAAGATATAACAATTGCGGACTACGTCGGCGAGCAGCTCACGCAGGCCGAGGTCGACGTGAGGTATAAAAAATCGAAGATGGAATGGAAGGACAGGCTGTGGCGGAAGTCGCGGCAGTTGAAGGGCATCACCGTGTCCGGCGACTACATTTTTCGGGTGGAGGACGACCTTTACGTGGACGCCGAGGACCCGGCTTTCGCGAACTGGTGCCGCTTCATCAACCACTCGTCTGACGCGAATCTCCGCGTGAAATCGTTAGCTTACTCGGGCTACACGCAGGGTCCGAGGGTCTGGTTCGTCTCGACGCGACCGATCGAGGCGGGCGAGGAGCTGTGCTTCGATTATGGGGAGGAGTACTGGTTCGAGGAGGACAAGCCGGTCGCGTAAGTCTACGGAATAAGAGGGTAACACTCGGGGCGACGGCGTATGGGCGGCTAGGCCTAGCTCCAAGCGGAGCAAGAGCACTCAAGGTCGAGTAAATACGCTATTAATACCAGGATGGGGACACCTAGGACGCCATCTCCTCGTCGCCGTCGTCGTCCTCGTCGTCGGACTCCAACTCCTTCTTCGCCCACGCGTCCGCCTCGTCGATCAACTCTTGCGGGACCAACCCGTACTTCCACTCCGTCTCCTCGCAGAGCCAGGCGAACTCGAGGATGAAGGGCTTGTCCTTGGCGTCGTCGTGCGTCGTGTGAATCATCTTGGCGATCTCCTTGAGGGCCTCTCTGCATTTTAATTTGGTCAAATCCAACTTCTCGATCTCGCTCTTGGCCGACTGGCGGCCCTTGCCGAGGGCGGCCCCAAAGTAGCGCAGACACACTCCCGTAGGTTCTAAAACGTAGAGTTCATGGGTCTTCTTCCGCGCGTCGTAGGCCGCGATCATCGTCGACGCCCCGAACGGTCTCAAAGCGCCGTGGATCGTGAAATAGTGGACGTACTCCGCCAATCGCTGCGCCAATACGGACGGCGGGATCTCAATACCATACGTGTCGTCGTACGAGTCGCACTCGTCCCGCGCGCGCGCGACGACCTGGCGGCCGTCCGCGGTAGAACCGGCCTGGGCCACGCCGGCGTGGGGGGCGACCGCGGCCACTCTCCTATTCGACGACGGTAACAACATCTTGCTCAGCATGACCTTCTCCACGCCCAGCACGACGCCGTCGGCGCATCTTATGCCAACCACCGTTCCCGAGTTCTCGACGGCCTTCGTCGCGTACTCGACCTGGAAGATGCGCCCGTCGGGGGAGAAGGTCGTCGGGCTCAGGTCGTAGCCGGCGCCCGTCGACGCCATTTTGGACTAGGCGCGCGCTGCGCGGCGAGGACCCTCTGGTCGTCCAAATTGGTGGCGGCTCGCGGAGGCACTGCGAGACAGCGCGGGCGGCGAGGGCGGATCTGTGGCTACACGAAGGATGTGTGGGCACAGCGGCGCGTGCACAGAAGCTGTGCACGACGAGCGCGGCGGCTTTCGAGGCGGCGCAGCGATTGCTAGTGTCTTTACGCCGCTAGATAATAATCCCGTACTTTGTCGCGGTATATATTATGAGCGCCCCTCTCTCTCTCTTTCTCTTCCTATGGACCCCTACGAGCGCCCACCTCTCCCCCGAAATCCCAAGATGCCCTCCAGGCTCACTCCCGCGAGGACGGCCGGCGCCACTCCCAGGCACCCCTCCCGACGCCGTCGACGCGAGGATAGGCTAACATATCCCGTCGACGGGATATGTTAAGGCTCTACTTCTTCTTTTTACCTTTCCCCTTCTTGCCTTTCTTCCCCTTTTTTTTGCCCGAAGCGGCTTCCTTCAACCGCTGCTTCTCGCGCGCCTCCCGTTCCAGCAGAGCCTGGGCCTCGGCCTCGGCCTTTTCTTTCGCCTCCTGTTCCCGTTTTTCGGCGCGCTCCTGCTTCCTTCGGGCCAGGAACTCCTCGACGTCCCGTTGCTTTGCGGCCAAAGCGTCGGCGGCGGCTTTGGCCTTCGCTTCCTTGCGGGTCTTCCGCCTGAGTACACGCGCTTCCTCCGCAGCCTGATCGCGAGCGTCGCGGTTCGCCCTTAATGAATCCTCGATGTCATCCAAATGCTTCTCAAGAAATAGATTCCCTCCAGTCTCGAGGAGGAAGAGTGAGGGACCGACTCCTGATGCGAGTGCCGGACCGCACGCCTGGGGCAGGTTACACCGCCACAAGGAGAGCCGCGTCAATGACGAGGAGCGTAGCCCTTTACAGAATTGTTTAAAACCGTCTGTACCGCCTTGTGTCAAATTGTTGCCCTCGAGGCTCAGCGCTTTCAAGGATGTTTGAGCAATGGTCTCCGCGAGTTGCTCGCATGCCTTCGGGCCCGCATCGTTGCCCTCGAGATCTAGCGACGCTAGGACGGAGCCCGGTGCCCTGCAAGCTCTAGCAATGTACGCACAAGCTTCGTCATTTAAGCGAGCGCGACTAAGATCCAGCGATATTATCGAAGTAACACGACTATAAAGCACCTTGGCCAGGCACCGACCCGCGGCGGATGGGTTTGGTGACGCTCTGAGGACGTCGGCAATACTCAACACCTGAGGAGCAGCCTCGTGTAGCTCCATCAACCGCTGGGTCAAATCCCCGTCCTCGCCCGCATCTACAATAACGTCGG
>Ga0099799_10417_pt1 | contig 10937 bp, 10 predicted proteins | sample Uncmet6_SortLC_1_FD_89033 | JGI IMG/M metagenome (GOLD analysis project Ga0099799, IMG submission 89033) | Marine eukaryotic communities from CALCOFI LINE 67, Pacific Ocean - CN11_C50_N6_SortLC_1 | ecosystem: Environmental > Aquatic > Marine > Oceanic | place: Pacific Ocean: Monterey Bay...
ATGAAATTATAAAAATATTTAATAAAAAAAACAAAAAATTTAAATATAATAATTTAATTGAATATATAGAAGATAGAAAAAGTCATGATAAAAGATATGCTATAGACTCCTCTAAAGCTATTAATGAGTTGGGTTTAAAAATTAATTCTAATTTTGAAACTAAATTAAATTTAACCGTAAAGCATTATTTGGACAATAAAAATTTCTATTTAAAATTGATGAAAAATACTAACTGGTTTAAAAATCATTATAAATAATGAAAAATACAATAGGAATAATAATGGCAGGCGGTAAGGGAACTCGCATGTCTCCATTAACAGATGCGATCTCAAAACATTTGCTACCAATTTATGATAAGCCAATGATATATTACTCACTCTCAACTCTAATGATAACCGAGATAAAAAACGTGCTTATTATTGGTTCAAAAAAAGATATTTTATCATATAAAAAACTGTTTGGTAATGGTTCTAGCATTGGAATGAATATTAATTACAAAATCCAAGCAGAGCCAAAAGGAATTCCTGAGGCTTTTATAATTGGCGAAAAATTTATAGGAAATAATAATGTTTGCCTAATTTTAGGTGATAACTTTTTCTATGGTAATGGATTAGGTAATAAATTAATTAATTTAAAAAATAGAAATAAAGGAGCTACATTGGTTGCATTTGAAGTTCAAAATCCTAATGAATATGGTGTTATAAAGTTTAATAAAAGAAAGATAGTCAACATATTGGAAAAACCAAAAAAATTTATATCAAATTATGCGATCACAGGTTTATATTTTTATGATAATGACGCAATAGAGTTTTCAAAAAATCTCAAACCATCCAAAAGAGGCGAGCTCGAAATCACTGACTTAAATAAAATTTATTTAAATAAAAAAAAATTATCATATGAAATTCTTGGAAGGGGATATACTTGGATGGATACTGGCAGTCCTAAAAATTTACTGAAAGCTACACAGTTTGTTAATATAATAGAAGAAAGACAAGGTTTAAAAATAGCATGTATTGAAGAAATTGCTTATAGAAATAATTGGATCAACAAACAAGATTTAAGTTATATAAGTAAAGTAATAAATAACAGTAATTACAAAGAGTATTTAAAAAAAATCATTAAAAATTAAAACTATAAATGAACGACTTAGTAAGTATTGGCATAACAATTTATAATGGGGAGAAAACACTTGAGAGATCAATTTCCTCAATAATTAATCAGACTTATAAAAATTTAGAAATAATTATATCTGATGATAATTCCTCAGATAAAAGTAGAGATATAATTAAATCAAAATTTTTGTCAGACAATAGAATAATATTTAACCATAATAAAATTAATATAGGCTTAACTGAAAACTGTAACCTTGTCTTTAAAATGTCTAAAGGTAAATATTTTTTATGGGCAGATCAAGATGATTTTAGAGAAAAAAATTATATAAAAGAATGCGTCAATAAAATGTCTATACACAAAAATGCAAGTTTATGTCATTCTATAACATCAGTTTTTTATAAAAATCCAATTAACGTAATGCATAAAAATAATTTGAATTCTATAGACAACGAAAGCAGTGTTATAAAAAGGTATTGGAAACTATTAAGAAATTATAATGATGTAAATATTTGCGGTTTTATAAGGTCAGAAAAATTAAAAGAAACAAGTTTATGGAAACCAATTAATGGGTCTGCTAATAACCTTTTATTTGAGTTAATATTATTAGGTGAGTTTGTTCAGATAAAAAAACCTTTATTTAATTATTCTGGCCAATCTCTTTACGAAAGACCAAATCCCTTTCAAGAATACAGCAGACAATCTAACAAAAAAAAATTTAAGAAATATCCATTTCTTGTTTTACTAATTAATCAAATTATCGCTACAATAAGAATCAAGAATAAATTAAGAAATAAAATAATTATTATTATGTTAATACTAATTGATACTTTTTTAGTTAATTTAGGTAAATTAATATTTAGGATATTAAATTTGATTATCAGAGAACATAAAATACCAAAAGTAATTATAAAATTTTGTCTTTATCTATCATATAATAACAAAGACATTGATTATGTTGTGAAGCCAGAAAATGATAGTTATTACTATCCAAAATTTTACCCTCTTAAAGGAAAAATTTAATTTTTGTCTCAATAATACTGAGATTGTAGTGGAATTATAAACTAAATTTCAATGACGGGAGTAGGTAGTGGTATAATAAATTTTCCTTTAAATCCATTTTTTTTTAATACTTTTTTAAGCTGATCTTTAATATGCCAAGATAATATAATTAGGTAGTCTGCTTCTTTTAAAATTTTAGGTGTTTCTAAAATAATAGGTATTTTTGTTCCAGGTAAATATTTTCCAATTTTATAACTTCCATTTGTTTCTAAAATTGCTTTGATAATATTTTCATCTAAACCTATATAATTTACTAAAATAGCACCTCTCGAAGGTGCCCCAATACCGTATATCAAATTTTTATTTAAATTTATTTTTGAAATTAAATTAAAAAAATCTATTTTGGACTTTAAGACTTTATTTTTAAAATTTTGAAAAGTTTTTTTAACCAAAAAATTTTTTTCATATTCAATGAAGTTTTTTACTGATTTATCAATTTTATATTTCCCCTTATAGGATGAATAAACTCTGATGGATCCACCATGTGATTTAATTTTCTTACAAAAAAATATCTCTAAACCGTGCTTATTGAGTATATATTTTAAACTTGATAATGAATAATATCTTAAATGTTCATGATATATGGTATCGTACTGCAATGTTTTAATTAAACTAACTAAATAATGAGACTCTGAAATAAACACTCCATTTTTATCTAAAATCAATTTTATATTTTTTATTAAATTATTTGTATTTTCTATATGTGCAAAGACATTAGTAGCGCAAATTAATTTTGCATTTCCATACTTCTTCTTTATTTTCAAAGCTGTATTTTTTTCAAAATAATTCAAAATTGTTGGAATGCCTTTTTTTATAGCCAATTTACCAATATTTTCTGGAGTAACTCCAAGAACTCTAAATTTTTTAAAATTTGACAAAAGATTTCCATCATTTGAACCAATATCAACAATAAGATCTGATTTATAAAATTTTATTAATTTACTTGACTCATTAAATAAGTCCTTAAAGTTATCTCTTAATATTTTAGTTGTGCTACTAGTGTAGGGATAGGATTTTGGAAATAAGATTTTCTTATCTACGATTGTAGTTAACTGGACAAGATTTGAGCTTTTTGAATAAAAAATTTCTGTTTCATAAAACCTTAGGTCATTAGTATCTCTTCCCACCTCAATATAATTATTTACTGCTGGCATTTTGCCTAATGAAATGATTTTAGTTAAATCATTTTTTTTTGAAAACTCACATATTTTAACTTTATAATATTCTTTATTTTTTTTCATAATTTAACTTATACCAATTTATAGTTTTTTTAAGACCTATGTCTAATGCATACTTTTGTTTATATCCTAATTTCTTAATTTTAGATATATCTGGACACCTTCTTAAAGTTCCTCCTTTTTTTAAAATTCCTTTTTGTATTATTATTTTTTTATCTAGTATTTTGGATATTAATTTAACGATATTAATGATTTTGACTTCTTCATTGTTTCCGATATTGTAAACATTTTTGTGCTTACCTTTTGAAAGCAAAATTTTAAAGGCATTTACAAAATCGTCTATGTATATAAAAGATCTTGTTTCTTTTCCTGAGCCTTGAATTTTTAATTTACCATTTTTTAAGTTTAAGATTTTGTCTGTTATTTCAGGAATCACATGTTCATAGCCCATATTTGGTCCATATACATTATGAGGTCTAAAAATTACTAATTTTTTAAAAAATTTAGAAAAGTTTAAACCATATATTTCTGTTAATATTTTTCCAGCACCATAAGAATATCTTGGATTAAATGGGTCAGGAATTATCAAAGAAGTATTTTCATCTGTTGGAATTTTTAAAGGATGATGATAGACTTCTGAACTAGATGCTAAATATATTTCTTTGATATTATTAGATAAGCATGCATCAAAAACATTCACAATTCCTTTTGTTGCTACTTCTATAATTTTATCTGGTATTTCATAAAAATTTTTTGTTCCATTTATATATGCTAAGTGAATTAAAACATCGACTTTTTTTAAAGATTTATTAATATGATTAAATTTACAAATATCTCCTTTTATGAAATTAAAATTTTTAACATTAATAATTTTTTTTGTATTGTGTCTAAATATGTTATCAAAAACAGTTACTTTATGGCCTTCTTTTAATAACATTTGAACTATTGAGTTACCAATAAAGCCATTTCCTCCAGTTACAAAATAATGTTTACTCATTTAATTCATTTATTTAAAAAATTATTTTTGATAGCATAAAGATACCAGTAAAAGTAAGAATTTATCCATCTAAATACTTTAAAATTACTTTCACCTTTTTTTCTCTCTATCCATTTTGAAGGTGTTTCAATTATTTTATGTCCATCAAGTTTTGCTTTTATTAGTAACTCAATAGAATATGTGAAGCCAACATTTGAGGTTATTTGATATTTTTTTATTATTTTATTTGAAAATAGTCTAAAGCCATTACTTGAATCCCTAACACCTATTTGGGACAGTTTAAATAATGTGTAATTTCCCACTCTAACTAAAATTGATTTAAGAATAGGACAATCTCTCATTTCACCGCCTTTTATAAATCTACTAGGTACAACAATATCATTGCCACCTTTAAATAATTCATACATTCTATTTATAATTTTATAATTATGTAAATCATCTGCTGGATAAACTATACAACAATTTGCATATACATTTCTAATGCCTGTCTTAATAGCATTACAAGGTCCTGATGCAGTATTTTTTATTAACTCATAATTAATTTTTAAATCGTCAAGCTTATTTATAATATCAAATATATCATCTTCCTTACTGTCATAGCAGAAAAGAATTCTATATTTGTATTTAATTTCTTCCTTTAGTTTTGGAATTAATTTAAGTATATTTTCAGACTCATTGTAAACTGGAATAATTAAATCAATATCATTCATTATTATTAAATATATTATTCATTTTAGTTAAATTCATACTTGCGTCTTTTGCTATTGTATAATTTATATTTTTGATTAGTTCTTTGTACTTGCATTTATTTATTGCATTATTATGTCTAATCATCTTATCATAATTAGACTCTCTTTTGGTGCCTATGTTAATTACACCTTTAAATTGATTATTAACAAGTTGTTTAATGTAATTTACGAGTTCAGTAACCTCTATTGCTGAAGTGTATATATCAGTAGCATAAGAATTAAATTTTATTTTTTTTTTATCATAAAATCTTGTGCGAACTATAACACTTTTAGCTATTGTCTTAACAATATTTTCTGCACATAATTTAGTTAAACAATAGATATTATAAGGGTTTAATTCATCTTCTTCAGAATTATTTCCTTTATTGGGATGATAAACACCATCAGTTGAAATATATATTAATTTAATTTTTTTTTTTTGACTCATAATAACATCAACAAGATTCTGAGTGCCAATAATATTTGTATTGATCGCATCTATTGGGTTGATTTGACATTTTGCCATACTTGAAATCGCAGCACAATGAATAACAACGTTTATATTATTTTTTAAAAAAAAATCAGTTATGGAATCTTTTCTTTTCAAATTTAATATTTTACTTGATGGTTTAAGGCATTTTTTAAAAAATATATTCCTTAAAATGTTTGATCCAAGAGTTCCTGACGAACCTAAAAGTAATATTGAATTATTTATCAAAAAAACCCCATATATCTATAATTTTTTTTGATTTAGGTATTTTACATTTATTATAGTTGGAATGCGGAACAGCCAGAATTACAATATCAGATTTTTTAATTAACTTTTCTTTTGAAATATTATCTTTATGCTTAAAAAATTCATCACTAACAAAATATCTAAATCCATTAAAATTAAATAATTTAATTAATTTAAAAGATAAAGAATCTCGAATATCATCTATATCTGGTTTAAAAGTAAGACCTAATATTCCAATTTTTTTTTTATTTATATTTTTATCTTTTTTTAGAATATTTACTATAAAGTTTGGAATTCCTTCATTTATAAGCATAGCATTGTGACCTAAAGAGAACTGATTTTGAGTGAAAGCAGTTAATTGCATAGTATCTTTTAATAAACATGGTCCGGCTGTAAAACCCGCTGAGGGGATGCTTTTATTTCTATCATAACCATGTGTCATTTTTTTTCGTAAAAGATTGTAATCAATCCCAAACTGGGCACATATCATATAAAATTGATTAGAAATTGCAAAATTAACATATCTCCATGAGTTAGAAAAAAGTTTAATTAATTCTGCTTCTAAAACATCTGAAACAATAATTTCTTTAGATATTAAATTGAAAATTTTCTTCGAGTCAATAATCGCTTTTTTAGAGAATCCGCTTACAATTTGAGGTAGCTTATGCATTTCTTCTATTGCTTTACCCTGAACAATTCTTTCAGGACAATAAGATATATTTCTATGTAAAATTTGAACTATTTTTTTACAAGTCTGTGGATAAACTGAGCTCCTTATAATAACTGTTTGTTTTGGAGATGTATATTTTTTTAATTCCTTTATTACTCTAAAAAAAGAGTCTAGTTTAGGATTGAAATACTCATCTACAGGCGTACCTATACATACTATAACTATCTTTGAATTTTTAATAGTCTTTAAATCATCTGTTATTTTAATTCCTTTATTAAGAAGAGATTGTGCACCTTTTTCATAAAAAGGCATTTTTTTATTTTTTATTTTATCAATATTTTTTTTATCAATATCTATTAATGTAATGTTAACTCCTTTATTTTTTAATAAAAGACCCAAGGGCAGACCTATATGACCAGCGCCACCTAAAATAGAAACAGTTAAATTAGTATTATTTTTCATAATATTTTTTTATACTATATGGTAAATTTATCTACACTTTAAGAATATATAATTAAGAATATAAAGGTATTCTTAATATATTTATCTACTAAATAAATGAAGAAATAATATAATATATGTATTAAAAATATGTTTAAGTAACAGAAAAAAACATTATCATATATTTAAAGATAAAAATGGCAATATTAACAAAAAATAACATTTATTTTTCAAATATAATATTTATCTCACTACTATTTATTTTACCAAATGGTGGTTCAGCAAAATTTAATGGACTACCTTGGAATAATAGTTTTGAGACATTAGTTTTAATCATATATTTTCCTTTAATTTTTTTTATCTTGAAACCATTTTTTCAAACTCACTTTTCATCATTTTTAATAATTTTTGCATTGTTTTTAAAACTAGTTTTGGCTTTTTACCCATCCATAGGTATTGGTCATAACATTTATTTAGATGATGAGAAAAATAAATTAAAAACATATACAAATTTCTGGAATGATGAATATAGTGTAATTCAGCAATATGAATGGAGTGAGAAAGATAACTTTCCATTAACTGCTATCAATTTTAAAAGCGAATATAATAATGTATTAGGGAGTGATCCTAAATCAAACGATAATTATGATAATTTATTTTTAAGAACTGAAATAGATTTTTATCTAAAATATGATGAGATCGAAAAATTTGTAATCTCATTTCATGGCGATATTAAAGGCTCTTATATTGAATATAAGTCAAAAGACTCAACAAATTATCAATATTTACAATATGACACCAATAATAAATACTTTATTATAAATGATAAAAATGAATACAGCAGTAATTTATTTCATTTCAGAGGTAAATTAAATTTTAACAAACAAAAATGGGAGCTAAATCCTTATATAATTAAAGATACTAAAAAAATTTCAGCTTTTAATGAAGGGATAATATTTACAAATTTAAATAAAAATATTTTTTTCGATACATTTTTTAAATTTAAGATATTCAAATTATATGAAATTACAATATACTTTTTAATACTAGTTTCATTTGCATTTTTAATTTACCAGATATGTAGGAAAAATTTTATTAGCAACGAAATAACACTTTCTTTAGTTTTTCTTATCTGCACTTTATTGTTTGATTCTATTTTATTAAAAATTGGTTACTATCATAAATTCTGGCCCTTATGCATTGCTATGTTGGCTTTTATTTTTATTTTATTAGTAAATAAATTATTCAGCCTTAACATGCTAAAAGAAATTTATAAAAAACCAAATCAATTTTTGATAATATTAATTTATCCTACTTTCGCATATATTGGATTTCAATATTTTACCGAAGATTTTCTAAAAACAGCGTATTGGGCATATGGAAATGATTGGCTTAATTTTGCTCATTATTCAAAAAAAATTGTGATAGATAATGAGTGGATTTTAGCTGGAGAAGCAAGATTTTATTTTAGACCAGGAATTAGATATTTTTATGCAATTGCTCATATATTATTTGGAGAGTCAGCCTTTGGCTTAAAATATATAGAATATTTATTAATTTTTTTTATTTCACTTATAACTTTTAATATAATGATAAAACTTAAAATAAGTATTCACACATCCATAATCTTTAGTCTAATTTTATTAATTTTTTATATAGGTGAGAGCTTTAGATGGTTAATTGGTAGAGGTTTGACAGAATATTATGGAACATTTATCATAATTCTAATGTGCTATTTGTTCATAGATAACAAAATTAGTTATGCAAAAATTTTTGTTTTAGGTATTTTAGGTATTATATCTTGCTGGCTAAGAGAAGAAAAACTTTTATTAGTTCTTCCACTAATACTGTTCACAGCTAGTGATAGAATTATGCAGAGTAATTTCTTTATATTTTGTTTATATTTTTTTAAGAAAAATTATAAAAAAATATTATTATATTGGGGTATTGTTCTAATAGGATTTCCAATACTATTTGAATTAAGAAATTATTATCTTTCGAATAGTTTTTCTATAATAAATCACCCAAGCTTGTATTTAGCCCCAAGCTCTATTGAATTTCATATTGGTGGTTTCTATGAAATTATTACGGCTACACCATATGGTAATTTTCCAAGGTTAATTCCGGCATTCATTATTCCAACATTTTTGCTTTCAATAATGATTATTATTTTCCCTAAAATATTTAGAAAATTTTCTTATCCAGCTATGTCAGTTGCTATATTGTCTATCATTTTACCTACAATATTTCTACATTTGTCAGCATATATTCCAAGACATTCAATTTATCTATTACCTTTTTCATTAATTTTATTTGCCAAAACATATGAAAACTTAAAAAAGTAATTTTTTTAAAAAATTTTTTTTAAACTTTCTTTCCAATTAGGGCGCTTAATGCCAAAATCTTTTAAAATTAAATCACAATTTAAATATGAGTATTGTGGACGCTTTGTAATATTAAATAATTCTGAAGTTTGTATTTTTTTTACGTTTTTATCATTACCTGAATATAAAATTATTTCCTTAGCAAAATCATAAAAATTTGTGAGCGGATAGCTTGAGTAATGATATATTTTTTTTATTTTGTTTTTTTTTTTTAAAAAAGTTGATAATTTAATACAAATATTTGCTATATCTTCAGCTGATGTTGGGCTACCAAATTGATCATAAACTACCTTAATTTCTTTTTTATTTTTTAGTTGATTTATAATTTTAAATACAAAGTTATTTTCTAATTTTGAGAAGACCCAAGATGTTCTCAATATGACAGAATTAAAATCTAAATTAATTATCTCTTTTTCAGCATTCAATTTAGACAATCCATAATAGTTTAGTGGATTAGTAACATCATGTTCTTTATAGGGAATGGTTTTTTTGCCATCAAAAACATAATCAGTTGAAATCTGAATAAATGGTATATTTGAGTCCTTGCATTTTTTTGCTATTTTTATTGGTGTATAAGTATTTATTATATCACATTCTGAGCGTTCTTTTTCGCATAGATCAACATTTGTTTTTGCAACTGCATTTATAACTAAAGAAGGGTTAATTTGATCAACAAAATTTAGACAAAGATTAGGATTTAAATAATTAGCTTCATTTCTTGATAAAGATATAACTTCTTTAAATTTAACTAACTCATTACCAACTTGTCCATTTTTACCAAATACTAAAATAGTCATAATTTTAATTAATTTTCGCTATCAATATAAATAACTTTCATTTGAAAATTTTATTTGTAAGGTGAATTAAAATCTCTAAAAGTAATTCCGTTCATGTCTTTTTTTGAGACTATAACTTTAGGTATATTTTTAGGAATTTTCAACCCTATATTGTAATCATTATAAACTACAGTATGTTCAAACTTAGGATTATAAAATTGTGAAATTTTGTAGTTAACTTCAGTATTATCCTCTAATGTCAAAAATCCATGAAGAAAGCCAATCGGTATAAAAATTTGAATATTATTTTTATTACTAAGTTTATAAGAGTATAGACTTCCATAAGATCTGCTATTCTTTCTGATATCTACAACGCAATCTAATATGCTGCCTTTTGAACACCATACTAATTTTGCCTGACTAAATGGAGGAACCTGACAATGAAAACCTCTAAAAGTTCCTTTATATTTTGATAATGAAACATTATGCTGCACAAAATTATTTTTTATACCTAATTTATAGTATATTTTTTTATTCCAAAGCTCGTAAAATTTTCCTCTTTTATCTTTTAAAATATTAGGTTTTATAATTTTTAAACCTTTTAATAACTGTGTCATTATATATTTATTTTTATTCGATTTAGGAAAGTAACTTGATTTCTTCAAAAATTAATTTTTCAATATTATCTTTAGTTACAAAACCAGTTTTTTTAAATTTTGACATATCAACAAGATAACCTTGCTGATTCAATATTTCACTATTAACAAAAATTACATTAATTTTTTTTATTTTCTTTCTTATTATTTTAAGAATATCATCCACTGTTTTATTCTGAGATAATACATTATAAATTGA
>Ga0099799_10418_pt1 | contig 10917 bp, 9 predicted proteins | sample Uncmet6_SortLC_1_FD_89033 | JGI IMG/M metagenome (GOLD analysis project Ga0099799, IMG submission 89033) | Marine eukaryotic communities from CALCOFI LINE 67, Pacific Ocean - CN11_C50_N6_SortLC_1 | ecosystem: Environmental > Aquatic > Marine > Oceanic | place: Pacific Ocean: Monterey Bay...
GTACTACCCGTCCGGCCGCGCGTTTGAAAGAGGTACTTTATCTCATGAGGCTTGTGCGGGCGCCGCTGCACTCGAAAGTTACATGGCGGAGTACGGTTCCATCGACGCGTTCTACCAGAGTGCATGTCTCGCGGAGGCGGCGCCATTTAGAAGGTTGATCGGCTTCCTGAGATCACAGCCGCGCGTCACGGTGCTCGAGGCCTTCGGCGAGACGACGCCGCTCCCGACGGTCGCGTTCGTCCATGCGACGATAACGCCGGAGGCCATTGTTGAACGGTGCCGCTCCCTGGATATCGCGGTGCGCTGCGGCGAGTTCCTCTCGCCGGGGCTGGTCGCGGCGGCCGGTTTCCAAAGTGTCGTGCGCGCGTCGCTCGTGCACTACAATACCGTGGACGAGGTGGACCGGCTGTGTGCGTGCCTGGAGCGGACTGGGGAGTGGTAGTAGTAATTTTCTGGTTTTGATAACTTATTTACGCGCAGCTCGATAGCGCGGCTCTTGCCATTTGAAAATGTGCCTCAAGCCCCTCTGTGGTCGGGTGAGCGGTCCCGAACACGCGCCGCCCGGCCCGTGCTAGTTCCTCGAGCGTCGTCACGGCCTCTTTGAGATCACTGAGCGTGGCGTCAGGGTCGCCGTAGAGCGTCTCCGCGTAAATCGACCGCATTCTGAATATGAATTCATGACTATCGCCAAGAACGCGTCGCCCCACGGGTATCGTCTTGCGTAGCAGGGACTTGGCTTCTTTGAAGCGCTTCAGTTGTTTCAGCGTCGAAGCCAAGTTGTTGGCTGCCACAAGTGCAATTGGCCCTCACCTCGTTAATTATTGGAGGCACCTGGGCTTTAGTGACGGACTGGACGCCCATCACGACCAAAGGTTTGTGGTACGGCTTCGACTACAAGGCTTGCATCGCCGCCGTAAATAGTGCCGCGGGCGGCCTCACCGTGGCTGCAGTGCTCAAGTACGCCGACGCGGTGCTCAAGGGCTACGCGACGGCCATCTCCGTCCTCCTGACGGGCGTGCTATCGATGGTCCTCTTCGGCACGGAGCTGAGCGTCGAGTACGCTCTAGGCATGACGAACGTCCTCGCGGCCGTCTTCCTCTACAACGCCCAGGACCTCGAGAAGCACGCGTGGTAGATCCCGCCCTTCTCCTAAATATACCGTCGTTACACATTAATCTAGGCCCCGCCACCGCTACAACTACGAGGCCTTCATCAGCGCCTCGAACTCGACCAGGAACGACGCCGCCTCCTCCGACAGCGGGTCCGTCGTCGCCCGGAAGGAAGGTTCATCCCGAGACGGAGCGTAGGACCCGTAGGGCGCGAGGGGGCTCGCCCGCTGCCGCTCGAACTCGAGCTGGCCGGCCTTGCGCCAGTGGACGGCGTCGGGCCCGTCCGCCAATCTTAAACCTCGCCCGGTCGCCCAGATGGTAGTGAGGGGCGTGTCTCCCGACACGCCCGCGCCGACGTGCAACTGCATGGCTCTATCAGCAATAGACTGTAGCGTATGCGGCACCAGAGCTTTGACTAACGACAACCGTTGCCGCGTCTCTAAATCCGTGTTTCCCTTGAGGTCCATCAACGATGCAGCTTCTCGTACTAAGTGCCGACAGCCGTCTATTTCACACCGAATACGAGCGACGTCCTCCAGTACGGAATCGCGCGCAGCCAAAGGCTTGCCGAAGGCGACCCGTTTCATAGCTCTCTGAGCCATTGTAGCTAGTGCGCGTTCCATCTGCCCAATACACCGCATGCAGTGGTGGATGCGGCCCGGACCCAGTCTACGTTGCGCAATTTCGAAGCCCTTGCCCCGCTGCCACAATACATTTGACTTGGGAATACGTACATCAGTAAATGAAAGCTCGAAGTGCCCTTTTGGGGCATCATCATCTCCAAAGACCGTCAATGGTCGCACCAACTCGATACCTTTCGTGCTGGCCAGGTCAACCAACAACATACTTTGCTGCGCAAACGCTTTCGCGTCGGGGTCCGTCTTGCCCATCAAAATCATGACTTTGCAATGCAACGACCCGGCGCCCGTGCACCACCACTTCCGCCCGTTCACCACGAAGTCGTCCCCATCATCTTTTATATCTATACTGATATTTGTAGCATCAGAGGACGCGACGTCCGGCTCCGTCATGGCGAAGCAGGACCGTATGGACCCATCCAGCAAAGGCGCGAGCCATTGCTCCTTCTGTGCTTCAGTGCCGAACCTTGCGATGGTCTCCATATTTCCGGTGTCGGGCGAGGCACAGTTACAAGCTGTGGCGGCAAATTCAAAATGGACCGACGTGCCCATGAGTTCACACAAATCCGCATACTGCAGATTCGTGAGGCCTCGGCCTAGATGCGTTCCCTTCGGTGCGAGCTTGGCACTGTCGGCGGGCAGAAATAAATTCCAGAGGCCTCGCTGTTTGGCTTCTTGCATCAAATCTACAATTAATGCAGGGTGGGTCCACTCTCTCCCATCGTTCCCGCGACTCTCATGCGACTGCTTTAGGAAGAGCTGCTCGTTCGGATAAATACGATCGTGCATGAAGGCCGTGAGCTCGTCCTTGATCTTTTGGAACTCATCATCAGAGACCGTTTGCGCGACGGCGGCGAAGCCGCGCCGGCGGCGTGCCGCGCGCGCCAGCCGGGTGTGCGCCAGCCGCGTGGTGGTGCGCAGGAGGAGAGCCATGCTAGCTATGCTGCTTTTTTACTGCTGCTTTTTTACGGCTGCTGGTGGCCCGCAGTGCTCGTTTTTGTTTTGCAGCTGGTCGCAGGTGAGATACTGGCTGCACGTGCGTGCCCAGACAAGCTGTGGGGTTGCAGCGCGGGTGGTTTTAGCGGCTTGCAAAAGGGAGAGCCCTGGCGCCTCTGCCTCGAGCTTTGGGAGGCATTGATGGCAAAATTCCAGGGGGGAGCCATGGAGGCTTCGTAAGCAAGCCTCGCAGAGTTTGAGACGAAATGGCGGGGCTCGGCTCCGGCTCTAGCCTCGATTATGGGCTGGGATGCCAGCGTAAAAACAGCTCGCCACCTCGACCTCCGAGACCTGCAGACTCATCGGCAGCTGTCAAACTGACAGCCTCACCACTCGAAAACCTCGCGGCAGAAGGAACTGCCCCACGAAGCCCAGCTAGCTTCAGAGAGGCCATAGAGCTCTCCGCCAGAAAGACGCTGTTCGAGCCGCGCGAGCGGTAACTACGCGCGCCCTACACGCCAGCGAACCCGCTGAGCGATCCTCTATAGCGCGCAAGCCAAGTTAGAGCGCCCTGCCCCACGACACGCGGACGAGCGCCACTGCCACCGCGCCAGCGACCAGAATGGGCAAGACCGACATACTCATCGGCAAGAAGGCCACCTGGGGCAGCGACGACGACGAGTCTGAGGACGACCGCCCGCGCCGGAGAGCGGAAGCGGGCGAGTTCTCCGAGAGCGGCGAGGACGAAGCCCCACCACCGAAGCAGGCCTACGTGCCGCCCCACCTCCGCCAGAGGAGCGCGTCGTCCGACAACGACGGGCAGAAGCTCGCGGTGCTCAATCCGAAGGAACCGAGCGAGGAGCCGCCCAAGGAGGAAGCACCGAGCGACAAGCCGGCCGCGTGGTCGTCCCTCGTGAAGGACGGCGCCACTCCTGTCAAAGAGCTAGAAAAGAAGGAGGAGAAGAAGAAGGAGTTGGTCGTGGAGAAGGCCGACGATGCGCGAGTGTTTAGGAGGCTAGCCAAGGGCGAGGGCAAGCTGTCCGGGCTCTTTGGAAGGAAGAGAGAACTAAGACAGCTCAAGGCGCAGCCGCCTTTAGCTGAACTAGCGGTGGATGCCGCGCAAGCCGCCGACGCCGCCCTGGCGGCGCAGGAAGCCCTCCAAGAGGAAGAGGAGGCGTCTATAACCACAGAGTCGACGGAGGACAATTCCCCATTAGCACTGGCCGCCGCGGCGGCCTTAGCGAATGCGGGCGACCGACCGCCGACGCCCGTCGACGACACGCCGCCGCAGAAGCGCAAGCCGAGGAAGTGGGACCAGCACGACGATAGACGGGGCGGCAAGGTCGACCGGAAGGGCTCGACGCGACGGGAGGTGCGCGACCGGTTATCTGGCAAGGTCGAGAAGCGTGTTACAAATGATGATGGCGAGCGGTGGGGCCACGACAAGGCTCCCTCTTCAGGAGGTTTCCGGGTCATCGCACCGGCGGGCGGGTTTCGCGTGCTCGCGCCGCCGCCGGCGTCGCCATCGTCGCCGTCGCGGAAGCCCGAGATCGACCTCACGCGCTCGCGCAAGGCGCCTCCCCAAAAGAAGTCCTTCCCGAAGAAAAACGAACGACCGAAGTCGAACGGCATCGTCGTCGACGTCGTCAACGGCCGAACGGAAAAGGGCCCGCCGGACGGCTACGTCTGCAAGAAGTGCGGTGTGCCCGGCCACTTCCTCAAGCAGTGCCCGCAGTTTGAACAGAGAGCGCCGAGGGCGCCGAAGGGGCCGCCGGACGGCTACGTCTGCCACAAGTGCGGTGTGAGCGGCCACTGGATCAAGGACTGCCCTCAGGCTGCTGTGAGGAGCCCCGCGCCGGCGGCGCCCTCACTCCGGCGCGCGAAGGTCAGCGAGGAATCGAGACGCGCGGCGAGCGCGCGGACCTTCGTCGCGAATAGACCGTGGACCGCATCCTGGTCGTCGAAGCCGCTAAACGCGGCGGCGGCGGCGCGCGACGTGAGCGGCGCGCCGGTCTACGAGCCGTCGGCGGGCTACGGCGTGCTCCAGCCCGAGGAGCCCCTCTTCGTGCCACCAATGCCGGCACGGCCGGAGTACGCCGTCGCGGCGCCGCCGGAGCACAGCTATGCGGCGGCGCGGTCGGCGCTCTTCGGCGCGTGAGGCCCTTTTCCCCTTGTTGTCAAGTATACAATACTACCATATCACCTGACTCGCGAGCCCGGGGAACAAGATATATACTTAGAGCATCGACCGCAGCCGGTGGTGGCGCCGTCGCTGGTGCCCCCGGAGGTCGTGGTACAACCGCTGCTCCTCCTCCGTCGGGTCGCCGTGGTGCAGGTAGACGTGGTCGTGGTCGTGGCCATGGCCGTGGTCGTGGCCGTGATCCCCAAACACGGAGTCGTCGAGCCGCCCCGTCGCCAGGAGCGCCAGCCACGCCAAACCCACGGCCAGCGATAATGCCGAAGACGCGATTTCCAGCGCACACGTGACGCGCTCGGAGTGGGTATGTCGCGTGACGACGCCCCAGAGCGCCGCGAAGAGGCCCATGAGGCCCGTCGAGCAAATCGAAAACGCCAGCAGGTAGGCCGACGCGTCGCGCAACCGGGGCATCTGGAGGACGGGCAGGACCCACACGATGTGCGTCAGGCCGTGGACGACGCCCACGCCCAACGCCAGCACCGCATCCCGTGAATTGTGGATCGGCATATTGTGGGCGTGGCAGTGCGAGTGGTCGTGATGAGCATGCCCCGCGTCTTTGCTTTCCTTGGAGCGTCGTCGTCGTTCCCTCGTCGCGCGGAAGCCTCCATATAAACCCACGGCGACCATCACGACGCCGACCATCGCCTCCGAAAACTCCGCGATGCTCCCAGCGAGTTGTTTCGCGGCGTCTTTGCCGGATGTGGCTCGTGCCGTGTGCGCCACGGACCAGGTCACCGTCAGCAGTATCAACGCCGCGCCGACCATGCCAATCGAGTGCCCGAGGCCCCACCTCACCCCGAGCCGGAACGCCTCGGCGCCGCCGCCCGCGGAGAGCGTCGCGAGCGCGCTCAGGTGGTCCGGGCTCAGGACGTGGCCGAGGCCCATGACGCCACCCATGGCTGCTATTTGTACTAGTGATTTGTCGTCCATCTTTCCTCTTCGCTGTGCTTTGTGAATACAAACTGGAGTGCCTCGGGAGCAATGGTTTCCAGCAGTTGTTTGTGACTGCTCTCTCTAGCGTCTTGTGGTGCCGCTTCCTGGGCAGTGCAGCTGCCGTTGCGCTGGTGGCCGGGTGCTGGCTATGCACGGACCAATGGACACGCACAGAGGCTTGGCACGCGCGCGCACGAGTCAAAACACAGCGCGACCGCGGAGCTAGCGGCCTGTAAGACACTAGTATTTTGTACGGAGTCCAGCACCGATGAATCGGCGACGCGCGGTGTCTCCCCCCCCCCAGGAGCTCCGCCCACTAGTCCTAGCACCGTAACAATAACTATCCTAGCATCGTAATAGAGGACCGTAGCAGAATAAACTTGACAAATATTAATACACCTACGAACAGGGGTCCGCCTCGGGCAGCACGGCCAGCCACGCGGCCCGCTCCTCGACCGTCTCGACGCACACATAAAAAGTCCGCCCCGAGTCCGTCGCCATCGTGAAGGCGGCCTTGCCGGGCATGTCCTCCGGGGCGACCGTCGCGCTGAGCACGCGCACGACGCCCTGCGGCGAGACGGCTTGTTGGGCGGGCGGCCGCCGATAGTAAAACAGCTGGTTGCCCCTTAGTATGGCGTACCGCCTCCGATAGGCCGACGACGTCCCCCCACCGCCTCGTTTGTAGATCCAGCCCTGGCGCCCGACCTTCGGAGAGAGCTCGCCCGAGAAGACGCGCGACAGGCGCGTGATCCACGCATCTGCCGAATCATCCCCATCTCCTTTTGCCGCCAGGTGATAATCGCGACCAGCAACACACACATCGAACCTACTTGGAGACCGTCGCCGTATTTTGGGAGGCGCGTCCGCGGGCCATTCCACACAACCTTTACGCTCTGGCACCTTCTTGGAGGCGTCATAATACACCAACCGCGGCGCCGACGTCAATAAAAAGACGCGCTCCCTCCAAAAAAGGCCCTTGCGCTTCCAGAGGATGCCCTTGGCCACCACTCTTTCTCCCGCTAGTGTGGCGTCCCAGTCGTAGTCCGTTAAAGCTCTTCGCGACGACGCGGAGCCGACGAGCTTCTTTGTCGAAGCCACAGACGTCTCCGACTCCCGCAGCGTAGGCGCGTTGTCCCCGTAGCTCCCGGCCTCCAGATCCAACATGTACTCCACACTAAAAGAACTTTCACAGGTGTGGGAGCACGGCTCCGGCGTCCACGGCACACAAGCTCGGGACGCGCGGATCTCTGATACAGGACAAACGAAAAACGCGTGCGCCTCGAGTTCATCTCCACACAACCGCGATGCCGGGTCCCTTGTACAAAGGCGCCTTACCAAGTCCTCCACATCTTCAGATACAGACGTAAAGTCGACCTCGTCACTGTTACCGTCGGCGAAGGCCACGATTTTTTCCCACACTAAGAAGTCGGTAGCTCCAGTGAACGGTAACCGTCCCGTGGACAACTGAAACACCAAGCACCCCAGGGCCCACAGATCGCACTTTGTAGTCGTAGTTTCGCCCTCCAGCACTTCTGGGCTTACATACTCGGCGGTGCCGTCAAAAGAGCCAGCTCTCTGACCGGACGTCAGATCCAGCACGGCCCCGAAGTCTCCCAATTTGCACCGTCCTCTTGAATCGATGAGCACGTTCTCCGGTTTTAGGTCCCTATGAGCGATGTCCAAAGAATGTAGGAATTGTAAGCCTAGTAAAACGTCGCCGGCGTAGAACGCAGACGCGTACTTCGTGAGGCCCTGGTCTCCCCGTATCGACGGGATGTTGGCGTCGAGGAGCCTTCGCAGGTCGCCTCCTGCACAAAACTCCAACACGAAAAACAAGTAGTCTCTATCTTGGAACGTCTCGATCAAGCGAACAATGTGATCACTCCGCGCTCTTGCTAATGCTTCTCTTTCGGCGTGCACAGCTCTTACTTTCCCTTCCCTCTCAACGTGTCGCTTCAGCATGATCTTGACGGCCACCGTCGTCTTTGTGGAGCGCTGCTTTGCCAGGACGCAGTGGGCGAACGCGCCCTCACCTAAGACGCGGCCGAAGGCGTAGTTCGCGGGCGACGACTCCTTGCGCCGTTCGGGTGCTTGCGTCTGCGCCGCCATCGTCTTATCGTGCCGGCGCGCGTTGGTAGTCCAGTGCACTTGATGGCGTTTGGTGGGAAATCGTCCGCTGTGCGTACGGTTTCGCAGCTGTCGGCGCCCACGCAGCGCAGTGGTGCACCGTGCGAGTGCGTGACTGCGCCTAGCACCGATGCGACGGTTTACGCCTCGATTCAGTGCACTTTGCTCGGCTTGCTAGTGTCTTACAGGCCGCTAGCTAATCGCTTTCCGGTGCTGGATACGAATTTGAGGCTGCCCCTGGCGCCAGTGCGCCGCTAGCAGTGGATCTCCGATCTATTTTCGGGATCCTTTCGACGCGTAGCAGCTGTACGCCATCGACGCGGGCGCTCAGAGCTGCCTCACACTGCGACCTCTCATCTCATCCCACGCGCACGCCGTCGACGACCAGGATGCGCGAGCTCTCCCCCGCCGCCCGGCTCAAGCTCGAAGAGTTAGCGAATCAGCCGCGCGCGAGTTTCAAACAGCGCCTCGCCCTGCTCCAGTTCCAGATTGTCGTCCTGCTGATACTGTACGTCGCCGTGCGAATCATGTTGAAAATCCCGTGGCTCGGCCGCGGCCTGAGCAAGGTCGGGAAGTTGTCGCGGCAGGGGCCGTTGTACAAATTCGGCGTGTGGCTCTGTCGCCGGCTCGCGCGGGTCACGATGGGACGGCACGCCTACGCGAAGCCGATTTGTGCTCCTGCGGTCCGGATCAAGAGGCGCACGGCAACGGCCATTGAAATTAAGATAGTGGCGGTGCGGGGCCGCTTCGGTAATGCCGATGATGTGATCGTCGAGGGCCGTGCTGACGATGGTGCTTGGACGCCTCTGACCTACGACGCTTCCACGAAAACGGCCACCGCCTCGACGACCCCCGGCGCCTCCATCGATATAAGAGCCCGGGCGTCGAACGTGCGGGGCGCCGGGCCCTGGTCGGCGCCGTTACAAGCGACGGCTCTACTCAAGCCGAACGCGTTTTATGGAGGCGACTGCGGCGAATTTTTGTGGCGCCAGACGCCCGAGACCGTGACGTGCGTCATTGAATTGCCGAAAGGTCGGAAGGACGTCGTCGTCGAGGCGACGCGCGACACGCTGACCGCGGGCCTCGGCGACGTCGTCTTTTTTGATAAAGCGAGGCTCCTGCGGCCCGTGGCGGAGTCGCAGTGGGAGATTATTGAAGGTTCTTTGCAGATTACATTGGAGAAGGCGGTACCGACCTTCCGGCGGAGCGACCACTGGGACCGCCTCTTCGCGACGGGGCCCCGCGTGGACACGGCGCTGCTGCCGCTGTCGCTGCCGTCGATCGCTAGTGGCTAACGTACGTTTTCTTACTCGGTCGCGCGCCAGTAGCTGAGAACCTTCCAGCACGGGCCGTTCGGGAGTTAAAAAACTGTTGTCGCCGTCGCGGCCGCATGAATCCAGTGATGCGCCCGCTCGCAAAAGCGCACTTACAATTCTGATGCGTTCGCCTAAATCCTGGCTCCATGACCTCTCCAGCAACTTCCCGAGGGGCGAAATGCCAGAGATGTTCCTCACGTTCGGGTCGGCGCCGGCGGAAAGCAGGAGTTCTACCATATCTGCCACCCTCCCGCCCCCAAAGAATACACTCAACATCAGCGCGGTATTCCCCCTTACATTGACGAGATCAACAGAAGCACCGCGTGAGAGGAGGTAGCGTGCCGCTTCGACGTGCCCTCGAATCGTGCGCCCACGAACGTCGCCCCATGCACACTTCATCAGAAGTGTCGAACCAGAAGGAGGAACGCCGTCGTCCACATCGCGCGCGCCCTCGCTATCGTCCTCAAAATAGGCCCTGATGGTATCAATGTCTCCTCGACTTGCGGCGTCGCCGATATGCTCTGGGATCATCGTCGCGATCGCGGCCGTGACGCGCCCGGCGGCTAATTATTAGCAGCTCAATAGATTGTTGAGACCTGGGTGATTGCTTTCGAGGCTAGTGTCTTACAGCACGCTAGCAGCGGCTTGCCAGCGCGTTTTTGCTGCTGCTCCGTCGACAGGCCTCGTGACGGCCTCGTTTCGCATTTGTAGATGATGGCTCGATCGCTATTGCTGCTGCTGCTGCTGCAGCACAGTGCTGCCTTCACCCTGCTGCAGCACACAAACACGCAGACTGCATTACGCGCAAGCGATGACGCCATCGACGCGTCGAGTCCCGACGCATTCCTGGCCGGTCTGATGAATCGCGTCGACGAGCTCAAGGCGAGACAGCTCGAACTACCGATCGTCGTGCTCGACGCGACGCTGCCGAACCAGCGCCTCGCAATCAGCACGTCGGACCAGGCGTTCCGCGAAATGATCGAGTGGTGCGGCGTCAAAGCGGTCGAGGAGGCCGGCGACGAGCAATTTGACGATCAGCGGCACGGCAAGTTTGGGATAGTAGGCGTCGACCGGCAGACGGGAAGTGCGTTCCCGTTCGGCGTCGAGGCCATCATTCTGAAGGCGTCGGTCGCCAGCGAGACGTGCTCCGTCGAATTGAAAGGGGGCCGGCGATTCACGGTCGACGAAACCCAGGACGAAGCCCCGGCCGGCGCCGTGCAACCGCGCAAGGTGACCCTCGCGCCAGATCTTGATGAAGACGACGAAGCGGCGGCCGTCGCGGCGGCGGAGCGCCTACCCGCGCTCGTCGAGCAGTGGGAGAAGCTCGTCGTCGATGGGGGCCACGAGCGACAACCGGACCACCTTGGCCTAGTGCGGAAACACCTGGGCCCGATGCCGCCGCCCGAGCGGCCATCCGACCTGGCGTTGTGGGTCGGCGCGTATGTCTGGCGCTGTGTGGAAATCAACGCCATCGAGCAGACGCATCACGGGGACGACGTCGCGTCGATGGCAGGCCGCCTGGAATTTGATTTCCACACAGGTCAACCCGCTGCCAGCGCTCGGCGTCGCGCTTGAGATCCGGCCGCTCCTCCTTAGGGCGTCGACGGCGAAGGAGCGCGTCGACGCCGCCGTGGCGGGGATCGCGTCGTCAATTGCTCACC
>Ga0099799_10419_pt1 | contig 10890 bp, 3 predicted proteins | sample Uncmet6_SortLC_1_FD_89033 | JGI IMG/M metagenome (GOLD analysis project Ga0099799, IMG submission 89033) | Marine eukaryotic communities from CALCOFI LINE 67, Pacific Ocean - CN11_C50_N6_SortLC_1 | ecosystem: Environmental > Aquatic > Marine > Oceanic | place: Pacific Ocean: Monterey Bay...
TTCGGTTGGAGAAATATTAATCCCGGGAATTTCGGCCTTACATGCGATATATTAACCCCCACACAACTAGTTAATGATACCGCATTCGGAGGAGGATCTATATCTACCAATTCAGTCATTTGGGAGGATACTGAGGAGGAAAGCTTCAATATGATACCAATATTTATTGTGATAATTATAGCGATCATCTCTGGAGGAGTTTATTTCATTAACATATACTTTGCTCCCATTTAGAGAAAATGGTTCTTCTGAAACTATTATTATATTCATTTCTTCAAGATATTCTCCCGTAGGTATAATTAATTTAGACATATTTTCACCTATTGTACTCAATGAACTAGCCCTTTTTTGAGATATTATCTCGCCATTTTCGACAAGATCTAGCCTCCCACCTTCCTCGATATAAATTTCCGCAACTGATGTAAAAGTAATTACTGAACTTATGGTGAGTTTCCCGTTACTCTTTATGTAAATATTTTCACTTATATCTGTATCAGTTGACCACTCGACTACTTCATCTATGATAATCCCATCATTATCTTCTCCTAAAACTGGAGAAATACATAAAATCATCACAGAGGAGAGTAAAATTAGACTTTGAATCACTGCCAATGCACGGGACATGTATATCTGGGCTCCGCAATAGTCAATTAAATCTTGGGCGTCCTGTAATTTACGAATGCATGGATTCATGTTGAGATGCCTTTACGAAGAGATGTGTCTATTTATCCTGAAGCCTTCCAAACCGAAGATCCGATATCATTTTTCGTAAACGTGTTATGTGTATTATTGATGTATGGTTCCGCTTATCTCGCTAATACAGGCGCTATGTTATTCGGTAAATGGATTCCTGGGAAAACAGGTATGCGTGTATTTATTATTGATAATGGCCGTAACTATTCAGATGGATTCCGTATATTTGGTGATGGGAAATCTTGGAATGGACTAATTGGAGGCGGTATTTTCAGTGGTATTCTTTTTACATTGGCTCATAGATTATGGGGCTCTAATGGTGCTGGAGCACCTGAAGCACCATTTGTAGATCCATTATTATTAGCCAATCCCAATGACTGGTTTTGGTTATTTGAAGGCGGTTATGGCAGTTCTTTCGCGGCGTTTACTATGGGTTTCATCTTAGGTGTTTCTTGCATGTTAGGTGATCTTTCGGGTTCATTCATAAAACGTAGGAGAGGACTAAAAAGAGAAGGAGATGAGAGTTCAGAAGCTCCTTTATTAGATACAATTCCATTTGCAATAGCGATATTTCTGACTTCTTTCATATTATTTAATGATCAGATAATAACTCATCCAAACTTGGTAGAGGAAATATTATTCTTATTGCTGATAACTCCGGTTATTCATCGTTCTTTCAATATAATTGGATATAAGTTTGGATTGAAAGAGGTTCCATACTAGTACATAATTCAAAACTCTTGTTAGAATCCATTAATTCCTTGATTACATTGGCCGACACATGGTCGGCATGGATGTCCTAGTAGTCGGAAGTGGAGGGAGAGAGCATGCTCTTGTCCAAAGTCTTTCTGAAAGTAACTCAGTTAATCTAGTTCATGCATCCCCCGGAAACGCTGGAACTGCAATTTCAGGGACTAATCATCCTGTTCCAGTAAGTGATATTGAGGGTATTATTTCACTTGCAAAGGATTTGGGTGTTGATCTAGTCGTTGTAGGTCCTGAAGGGCCTTTAGTGGCCGGTTTATCTGATAGGTTAGAAGAAGAAGATATAGCCTGTTTTGGGCCTAATTCAATAGGTGCTAAGCTGGAAGGTTCGAAGCTCTATGCTAAAGAGATAATGAAATCTCTTAATATTCCCACTGCAGGACTCATAGTAGTCGAAAATATCGAGAGAATCGATGAAGCACTGGATACCTTTCCTCCTCCATGGGTTGTAAAAAGAGATGTGTTAGCAGGCGGAAAAGGAGTTGTCGTGACCGAAAATCGCTTACAAGCCTTCCAAGCACTAAAAGAAGGTGTTGAACTTGACAATTATGTGCTTCTTGAAGAATTTCTTTCAGGTGAAGAGGCTTCTGTATTGGTAATAATGGATGAATCAGGATATATTTGTCTACCTGCAAGTCAAGATCATAAGAGATTGTCAGACGGCGATACTGGGCCCAACACTGGAGGCATGGGTGCCTATGCTCCTGCTCCTATATACACTCCAGCGGTGGAACAAAGGACCGTGTCTGAGATCATCGAACCGATGCATCATTTCCTTCGTAATCAAGAGGTCCCATACAGGGGGTGTCTGTATGTTGGTTTGATGATAAATCCTGATGGTGCGCCTAATGTTGTAGAGTATAATGTGAGATTCGGAGATCCTGAAACACAAGTGACCTTACCTTTGATTTCAAGTGACCTCGGGAAATTACTAATGTCTTGTGCTCAAGGTGAGATTTCGAACTATAATTTCACCACGTATTCGCACTCTTCTGCCACCATAGTTCTCGCGTCAGAAGGTTATCCGAGTAAATCGATTACCGGAAGAAATATTATTGGTGCAGATACAAGTATCGAAGAAGGTGAGATACGTGCATTTATCCATCACGCAGGAACGTCAAAATCTGCATCCGGAGAATTAGTTTCTGATGGTGGTCGCGTGCTCGCAGCAACCGGAATAGCGCCTGATCTGAGTACTGCTATTGAAGCGGCTTATGAAGTGATTAGAAGTGTAAAACTAGTAGGTTCTCACTATCGTTCAGATATTGGTCACAGAGGACTCTGAGACAAATATTTTAGGTTAATTTGATTCACTATCAAAATAGTTAACCCACTAACGGTTATAACATCTCCAATTTTCGCCGCAACACTGAGCCTACAGGCTCGACAATATGGTGATGAATAATGAACGATGATAATGATGCGACTGTTAGCGTATTTTCTAATGAGAATTTACTCCCAGTTCCTGCGGTGCTAGCAACTCTTTTGGTGCTTTTCTTTGGAACTGACTATGTCGCTAATGGTGGAATAGAAAGCGACGGATATGTAGACATCCTGATCTTACCAGTTATCGCTGCTTTAGCCGCGTTTCTTGGTATGATCTTGAACACATTTGGTGAATCTTCATCCGTTACTAAATCTAGAAATTCCCTTGTTTCAATATTAATTATATTTATTTCATATCTATTGATTGAATTTTCTATACTTGAACCTTTAGAAGGATTTACTTTTGCGTTCATGGCTGTATCTTCACTTCTTTTGTCTATCTCAGACAGAAATGAAGAATTGACAATATTGCTTTCAGTGGTAATAGGTTTCCATTTAGCCATTTCTGCAGCAACTAGATATTCTCTTGATGAGACTTCATGGGCAGGCAATCCAGATGAGTTAATCGACGTAGTTCGTAGTTCGATTGCTTCAATTTTCTTTGCATCGTGGGTCGCATCAATATCATTAGGTGTACTCCTAACATTGGTAATGAGGGGTCGTTTTGCAACACCGGGTAAAGGTTCTTGGTTCAGAGACTTACCTTCCATTATGCCTAATGTTGGTATAATTACTGCAACTGTAGTATTTGTGGTTAATTTAATCCCAGTAATCTGGTTGAGTACCTTTGACGATGTAACATCCTATGATAATCATCTATATTTAGGCTCTGTGTGGGCTATTTTTGCTACAATAGTCGTGATCTTCGTATCTTTCTGTAATTCTGAGAGGTGGCATGTTTTAGGCACAGTAGTCGCATTAAATTGGGTTATGTACACTCTAGCTCACTTACAAGAAATTGGTAACGACTTGCCACTTTCACAACTTAATGGCGACGGCAATATTAGCTTATTCACGTGGTTCTTGCTAGTATTCTGGTTGAATGTAGGTGGGATGATGATTGCAGCCAGTGGTCGTTTTGGCGATATATCACCTCGAAGAGATAATTCTGAATTCCGTAAATGGTGGAATCTTCATTCATATGGAGTTATGGTTAGTTTAGCACTTTTTGTTGCTCTAGCAGTAAGAGTTGGATGGAATGTCCTTCCTGCAATGAATGCTGCAGGTACAGGACTTTGGGACATGTCTGGTGGTTCAGATCCTTGGTACATGAAGCGCGTGGTTGATTACATTGTTCTCGAAAGAAGTCATCTGATAGTTGATGCCGATAGAGCATACCCAATGGTTGCTATCAATCCTCGACCGCCTCTCTTTTCTTGGTCACTTGCCTTGGGGGGAATTCTTCTTTCTTGGTTATCTGGTATGTCTCTTGAAACATCGGTATGGTGGAGTGTTGCTGCATTACCTGCAATTTTCGGTGCGCTAATTGTACTTCCAATAGCTGCTTTAGCAAGGAAAATGCACAGCAATATGGCGGGTATTATTTCTGCATGGTTAATTGCATTAATGCCTGGTCATATCAGTCACTCTACATTTGGTCTTGCAGATCACGACGCCTTTGCTATGCTTTTCTTGGCAATCGCATTCTATTACTGGGTTAAAGCAATGAATCACCTTACTAATCAGAGATTATTCAATACTCCTAGTTTGAGTCCACTGTATATTGTCGCTGGTATGAGGCAAATGTGGTCTGAAAATACCAAGGTAATGACTAATGCAACACTTGCTGGTGTTTCTTTCGCTATCGTAGCCCTAGGGTGGAAAGGTTTCGTTTACGGCCCAGGTATCTTATTTATCGCATTCGCGTTCCAAGTATTTTTCAATATGTTCCGTCGAAGAGACAGCTTACCTATTACTGCAGCATCATTGCAAATGATGTTAACAGCATTTGTAATACCTCTTCCTTTCTATTGTAGGCCTGAACTCGGTCTATTATTCGATCCAAGTGGTTTCCAACCAATGTTCTACATTATCGGATTCACACTCGCATTAGGTTGGATATCTTCCTCATACAGGGACAGACCGTGGTTATTGGTGCTTGGAAGTACTGTAGTCCTGATGGGTAGTATACTCGCAGTACTTTACGCGCTTCAATGGTTCAATATGTACGATGGATGGGATGTACTGTTTACTGGAGGATTTTACTTCTCTAAGAACAAAATATTCGGAACAATTGGAGAAGCACAAGCACCTAGTCGCGGTGTTCTTTTCGCATCGTACGGTCCCATTGTATCTTTGATAGCAATATTTGTATCAGTAATGTTACTTTGGAGAGGCGCTAGGAAAGAAAAACAAAGCCATATTCTTCTTGGATTATGGGTTATCATTGCTATTTACATGGCTTGGTCTGCAGGGCGTTTCATATTCAACGCAACACCTGCAATTTCAGTTGTGGGTGGTATAGGAATTGCCATGATGTGGAATTATGCGAATTTCTCTGGTTTCGCTAAAGAATGGCGTAAATCAGGAATTGCAACTCCACGTACTCGTTTTTGGGCAAATTGGTCAGCATCAAAGAGACATCCTGGAGTTCCAGTAATTCTTCTTGTTTTGATGTTAGTTTGTACACAACATATCACTTATGGTATAGACTCAGGGATTCCAAGAGGGGAACAATCTGCATCAGATGTCGATAAAACTATTCATGATATTACTCCAGATATCTTAAGGCAAGAAGTATTAGGTATATCTCTCCTAAATAGTGAGAATTATGATGCCAATGGTGATCTCTGGTATATGGGTACTTTTGGGCCTGGATTTAATTCAGGTTCATGGAATATGGCCTATGAATGGCTCTCTGAGCAAGATGCCGAAGTAAGTTTTTCAGAACGTCCTGCATTTGTTTCGTGGTGGGATTATGGTTTCCAAGCACTTGCTCAAGGGCAACACCCAACAGTTTCTGATAATTTCCAGTCAGGTATTCCAAATAGTGGTGCTATGCTATTATCTGCTAGTCAAGAAGATACGCTTTCATTATTCATTACCACACTAGCCCAAGGTGACCGTAGATCAACCGATTCTTCTGGATTTTCGGATGAATTCGAGGCATTACTATTGGATGGTCATATGACTCAAGAACAATACAATGAGTTCAGTACCATAATGAGTTTCGGTATGGATGGATCTGATGTAGTTCTAAGCAGATCATTGAGTGTGGTAGCAGTCGATGGCCAGTACGAATTATTGAGAGGTTATCAATTAGAATCTAATGGTATCCCAAGTTCTGATGAATTATGGGTAGTACTCGAAGATGGAGAAATAATTTCTGAGATGTCTACTAATGAAGAATCTGCAATCGACGAATTCAATGATGCTAGAAACTCTATTTCTGATTTAGATAGATACCCTAAGGGGCACGATATGGAAGGGGAATTAGTAATTCAATTCTATGATATTGCAGGTTACAGATATACGCCCGATTTAATTGAAGACTTTGATGATGTTTCTACTGCTCTTCATCGTATTAATGCCAAACTCGCTCTAAGTAGAGCTTTCTTGTTACAGATGTTTGATTCTGCAGGAATAAATGATCTATACCATGATATTTCTACAGATTTAGTTTATGATGTCCAAAATTATGAGGGGCCATTAGGTGAGATGATTTCTCGAAACAACGAAATTAGATATTTCGCAGTAGATAATCGTCTTTATCCACTAGGAGGCCAGTATTATGAAGATTATAGCTACCACCAAGGTCAAACTACGGGTATTTTCCATGCTCCAACTTCTTTATCTGGATTAGAAACTGAAACATATATTTCCTCTGTTTATCAAACTCAGAGAGGCGATGGACCCATAATCCCTCGTACTTCTGCAGAATATGAAACAGAATATATGAATGATGTAATTCGTCAACAATCAGGTGCTCTAACTGATGTTAATGAAATGATTAGAATGATAGATATCGATTACCAACATCAACCAGAGTTCTTCGATACAATGGTTGCGAGAATTTACGTTGGATATGGTACTTCGACTCTTGGATTACCTGGGGATGCAGAACAACCTGCCCCTCATTTCTATACTTCTGGTGCACCTGGTTCATATCTAGAGAATGCATATCCTCTTCCTGGTGCAATGATGAATCATATGGTTTTATCAAATTGGTATCATCCAGATTGCGAAACAGATGAAGATGGTAACTTAACTGATTCTGATTGTACAAATCTTGGTATTGGAAGTGCTAATACTCAAGTTAAAATAATGAAGTATTACAGTGGAGCGACTATAGAAGGAGTCGTTGAATTAGACGGTGTAGGCCCTGTTCCAAATGCAAAAATTCTGATTGAAAGAGATGCATTCAGTGGAGAAGAGGTCGAGATTGATGGACAAATCATAGATAGAGATCAAAGAACTTACTGGATTCCTATAGGTACAACAGATGCAAATGAAAATGGAGAATACAATTTCATAGCACCTGCAGGTAAAATCCGAGTTTCAGCGTTCTATGGTGAATCTGATCTAGAATCTGCCAGGACTCAAATTATGACTACTAACGTAGGACAATCTCTTGGAGATATTTTTGAAAGTGAGACTACTGACGTTAGACTTCTCAATCCTATAACTGGGATATTAGGTAACGTATCTGGTTCTACTTGGTTGTCGGAGACTATTGTTAATATCTCAGGTTCTGATGGTCATAGTAATGGTGAATCAGTAATTTCGGTTCCTATAATTGTCGAGCCTGCATCTTCCATAGGCCGATTAGTCTGGGCGGGCACTGAAGCATTTTCAGGTGATTCATTAGACGATGCCACTGTTGAGCTAACACCTTCTTGGGATATGATAGATGCAGCACCTTATGTTCTGTCGATTTCTGATGGAACTATAGATGGTGATGACCTTAGATTTGAAGGAACAGGTGAAGTAACATTCACTGGAGAGGGAAGTGTCATTACTCAAACTACAGCCACTATCTCTGACTTCACAGGTAATTATACTCAAACTGTATTCAATAATCATAGTATTACTGGAGATGGTGAATTCGCAGGTAAGGGGATTATTGATGGTATAATAAATGATGATATTTCTGAATTAGTTAATTGTGATGTTAATGAGACAATGCCTGAGAATTCTACTTTGTGTATGCAATCTGATGGTAAATATCTTCTCAATGGAATAGTTAACGCTACTGGGCGCTTTACTGCTAATGGTGTTGCATCATTTACCCAAAAATTAGTTCAATCAACTTTCATTGGTTCAGGTGTATTCTCTACCGACACATCTAACTCTGAATTAACAAGTTATGGTACAATTAATGGAACTGGTTCATTCACAGGCACTGGTATTTTTAGTGGCGTAATGGTCCAACCAGGTACATTCCACATTGTTGATGCTATTCCAGGATCATACGATGTTGCTGTAATCTTCAGTGATGGTACACACGTTGCTATTGATGATGTCTATGCTATATCTCAGTCCTCTAATGCTCCAATCACAGAAATTGATATCCATGGAGGTTCTATTTCTGCTGAACTAGTTGATCAGACTGGTAACCCAATAATGTCTTCAATAATTCTGAGGACCAGTGAATCTAATGTTTCTGATGCAATATATGATTGTAATGATGTTCAATATGCTCCTTGTCTAATCTCTCCTGAATTAACATGGGATGATGGTGAATTAATAGGTTCTAAAATCACCTTTGGACCTATAATGCCGGGAGAATATATTGCTGAACTGGATATTGATGGCGACGGCTTTTCTGAATTATACGCTGAATATATATTTGATGCAAATGCAGCATCTTCATTTGTTTTCCCATCACCGGTCCCCAATACGTCTGATTTGACGTTCCAATTGTTAAGTGGCGACGCTCAGTATCTCAATGACTTAGATTTGACATTATATCAGAAAAATGGATCTGGAGCTCCGGTTACAGCAGTTTTCAATAATATGACTGATGAATACTATGTCGAACTTACACCAGGTACATGGATTTTGAACTATACTTTGTCGGATACTGAACAATTATGGGAAGAAATTGAAGTAGGAGATGATGATTTTTCCTCTGTTTATGAATTTTATACCAGTCAAGTCGTAACTGGGACATTATACTATAATGAAAATATTAATGAGAATCTTGTGGATGAAAATAAAACTTTAGAATTCGTACCTATTGTTTTCTATTGGGATGACTTTAGCACTACGGTTGAAACCTCGTCTAATGGTACATTTTCTTTGGTTCTGCCTCAGGGGACTGTAGTTGATGCAGTGACTCAAATAGGGACTAATCTGAAATTAGTTAATGGAACACAGTTTACAGTTGATTCTGATATGGAAGATATTGAAATGGTTGCTCGTCCAGGTCAATCAATTTCAGGTATTATAAGTATCAATAGAGCGGATAATTATTACAATTCTAATGTAGGTGGTTGGGAATCTGCTACAGTAGTGGCAGAAAGTTCGGACTATGATGCGAAGTGGCGTGCTCAGACTAATGATGGTGGTTCTTTTGAGATGGTTCTACCAAAGGGTGAATGGGAATTCTCAGTAATTTCTGAAGACTTTACGTCTGGTACAAATACAACTAATGTTGACAATAATAACAACACTATAGAGATTATAATTTATCCAGTTGATTCATTATTATCTGTAGATTTCTTCTTAGATAACTCAGGAGATAATAATATCTCTAATGGTACTCCTGTAAATTATGATTTCACACTTATTTCTTTAATCAATGGATTAGATTATCAAATAGATATTGATAATTCATCATGGAATGAAACAGGTCATGCAGATGTATCTGTTGAACCGGGTATTTATCGGATATCTGTAGAAATTTCTGATGCAAATAAAGGTGATTTGTTTGGAACTAGAATTATGACTGGAGAAGTTGATTTCCAAGTAGGCATGGATTCCTCAACTGTTCAACGTTCAATTGGTTTTGATCCTGAATGGCGTGTAAATATGACTTTCACTAATGAAAGCGGAGGACCTCTATCTGAGCAACTAGTTAGATTAACAAATGTTGAGAATGGTTGGATTCTTTCAAGAACAACTGACATTAATGGGAGCATTGTAGATTTCATTGCCCAAGGCGATTGGATAGTTACTACTGAAACAGCAAATGATGGGATTAAAGAGGGTCTAAGGACTCTAATCACAGTATCTTCTGAAATCACCTCTGAAGGGTTACAAATGTCTACAAGTCAGCTATCTGAAGTTTCTTTCACTTTAACAGAAGATGATTCTGACTCTGCTCTTTCAGGAATTAGTTTGTCACTAGAATCGTCAGATGGATTAGGTTCATTCAGTATAGAGGCAACTAATTCAACTGGCTTCACAAGTGCCGATCTAGTATCTGGTAATTGGATAGTATCTCTTAATTATACAGAGGGCGGTAAGAGATGGCTAGTTGGCGACAATTCTCTAGCGGTTGTTCTAGGCAACGATAATCATTACAATTTGACTGCAAATCTATTTGTGGCTCTATCAGGCAATGTATTCTGGGACCTTAACGATAACAACGCATCAAATATAGGAGAAGGTATTTCTGGTGTAAATATGGAATTCTCTAATGACTTACTTCCACTAATCTCTATTGATTCAAATGATAACGGCGATTGGGAATTATTTGTTCCTGCTAATACTACTTGGTCAATTAATACATCTTATGATGGATTCGAGAATGTGCAAGAAAGTGTTGCAGTTTCTAATGTCCCCAATGATTTAAGTCTAGAATTAACAGCAGGTTTAGTTGATGTTTCAGGTAATATTTCTTATGATCTTGGAATATCTAATATTCCTCTGGATGACATAATTGTCTCAATAATACCTACTGAAGGTTTAGTTCGAGATGCAGTATACCCAGTTCTTAATTCAACAGACGGTGTTTGGTCTGGCGAATGGTCTGCTCAGTTAGAACCTGGTCTATGGATTGTAAGTGCCAGTGTTCCAAATCAAGATCTAGTGATAATGGGGCTATTAGATGTAGATGTTGTAGATGGTGGCACTCTGGAGATGGAACTAACCAGAGGTGGTTTACTTGATGTAACTACTGAATGGTTAGATTATGATGGTGTTTCTCGAAATATAGGTGAA
>Ga0099799_10420_pt1 | contig 10886 bp, 7 predicted proteins | sample Uncmet6_SortLC_1_FD_89033 | JGI IMG/M metagenome (GOLD analysis project Ga0099799, IMG submission 89033) | Marine eukaryotic communities from CALCOFI LINE 67, Pacific Ocean - CN11_C50_N6_SortLC_1 | ecosystem: Environmental > Aquatic > Marine > Oceanic | place: Pacific Ocean: Monterey Bay...
CGACACGAAGGCAATCCCGAGCAAAATCTCTTCGACATGCAATGTGCTTGGTACGAGTTGGAGCTTGCCGACTGTATGCGTAGAAAGAACCAGTGGGGTAAAAGTTTGAAGAAATACTTAGCCGTTGTGAGTCATTTTGAGGACTGGCACGAGGATCAATTTGATTTCCACGGCTATTGCATTCGCAAGACCACAATCAGAGCCTATATTGACGTCCTTCGATTCGAAGACGAGCTCTGGGGTCTCGACAACTATGTCAGAGCTGCGGAGGGTATCGGCCGTATCTACTTGCATTTGCACGATAACCCAGCTTTGACCAAGACAGAAGAGGAGCCTGATTACTCTTCCATGTCATCTGCAGAGCGGAAAAAGGCCAAGGCAATTGCTCGAAAGAAGAAAAAGACTACGGAGAAGAAAAAACTAGAAGCGGAAGAGGCGAAGAAAGCCTCAGAGGCAAAAGGTGGGAGTAACCAAAAGAAAGGGCCGAAGCCCCCGGAGACGGATGAAGATCCCAGCGGGGAGGCATTATTGAAGCTTGAGCCCCTGGCCGAGGCGAAGAAGTACAGTGCCACCCTTGCGAAATATGCTCCTCGAAGTTTGCCGGCCTGGATTTTACGGTACGATGTCGCAATTCGACGGAAAAAGACTTTGATGGCCATGCAAGCCCTTTTTAAAGCGAAGGCCATCAATGCTGAGAGCGGGGAGCTCTTCACTCGTATTGTGGATTTTGCTGGCAAGGCAGATCCCGTCAAGGACTGCCACCAGGCAGTAAAGGAAGTTCTGAAGAGCGACATTTCGAAACTGCTTGACGGAAAGACTTTAACTGCGTTCGTTGCAGATGCTGCGGCCCAAGCCAGGACTGACCCTTTGACTTACCTTTCACTACGAATTGCCATCGCCGAAGCAATGGTGCACACGAAGGCTGGTTCGATCGGGGATGCATCATCTTTGATTGTTGACCACGGTCTGGATGGGCGCGCAGTAACGGTAGAGGTTGTCAGATCGGCGCTTTCTCTCTTAACGACTTTCGGCTCGGAGGCATCTCAGGCGAGGAGTGAGTGGGTGGACGGGGTGAAGGAACGCTTCCCTTTGCTCGAGGACTTCGAGTGAGTTGCATTGCAATATAAGATGGACGCAATTATCGTAAAAAGAGAGATGTGATGCATCCTATGACAATTAGATTAGAAACCAAAATACCTACTACTCGGCAGGTATAGCAAGCATGTGTATGAAACCGCTTTGCTTCCTCCTCATAGCGCATATTATTGGCCATCGGGGTTGTCTTTAATCCATTGCTGTGTCCACTTCTCAATGCGGCCGACGTTGGATTCCATATCATCCAGGCAGTTTGACTGAACCTCATGGACAATTTCCTGAGAATAGGATTCCTTCGCCTCGTCCAGAACAACCTGCATGATCTCTGCCTCCATGTTTTCTCCCCGCTTGCGGTCAGAGTATCCTCTCTCCGTCAGCCGATCAAAAAGGACAGCCGTCGATGCCCTCAGGACGAGGACCAGGTTGAACCAGCGCTCGGGGAACAGCTCGCACGAGTGATAGTCGACGACGACACCTTTCCCCTCTTCAATGGCATCGGAAATCATCTGCTCCATTAGATCGAGAAGCTTGTCCTCGTCTAGGATGTGCGTGTCAAACGTTTCGTCTCGTCCCTCATAGCAACTGTGCTCCTTGACAAGATCGCCGACGCAAAGGTGCTCGAAGCTCAACCTGTCCGCAATGAGCGAGGCCGTCGACGTCTTCCCCACCCCGGGAGTTCCCGTGACGAGGACAATGGGCCGTGATCGTTTGGGAGGATCGAGTGAGGCCGCTGCCACTGCCGCTGCCGCTGCCGCTGCCGCTGCTGCTGCCGCTGCTGCTGCCGCTGCGTCGCTCATGTCAGACAACTGATGGGTCAGACCCCAACTCAAATTGTTTTCTTTGTCCTATCGTCGAATTTTATGCAATGTACTATTACTATTAGTAGTATGCATACCTGTTGTTGTTGTTGTTCATAATATTATACAACATACATACATACATACATCATGCACATACGACTCGTAAATGGTATGCATATATAGGATATCTGTCGGTCGTTTTCGCCAACTCACGATAACCCACAAAGACGTATCCGGGTGGGTAAATCTCGGCCAGGTGGACGGGAGACGGGAGACGGGAGGTTGCTACATGTTGGTTGTGTACTCTAGAGTACACGCACTACAGTAATTAGGAGTACGTGTAGTATGCAAACAACTTACGACTCGTATGCATATTATCCATAATAATACCATGCATACTAGCTAGTATATAGCTACTAGCGAGAGTAGTGTGCATCACATTATTATTACTCTAGAGAGTATGCATACTAGCTCTAGTAGTATAATAATGATATTAAGTACTCTAGCTAGAGTAGAGTATGCATAATACTCTAGCTACTAGCTAGAGTATGTATGGATAGCGCATGGACTGTCTCTGTCAGTCATTAAAAGTACACAAACCAACCCATACATGGACACATCCGGTTATGAGTACATACTCTAGTAGTAATGTTCCCAAAAACATGAAAAAATTACTTGCTCCCTTTGCTTTTTTGCATGTCGTTTATGCATAATACGAGAGTACGTACTGTATATTATGTATGTGCATAATATACTCCCTAGAGTATATATTATGTACAATCTATGCATATACTCTAGAGTAGTAGGACGCCAGAATGAATTGCTACTAGACTAGAGTATGCAGGACGCCTGAATTGCTTTCGGCGAGTGCATATGAAATATTATGCATACTACTTACGACTCGTACTGTAGTATGCTTATTATGCATAATACTCTCGTACACAACATATAAAACTCTACTAGCTAGTACTGTGTGCATACTCTCTAGAGTAAATCTAATGGATACTACTACTACGAGCTCTTAGAGTACTAGAGTATGCATAATACTAGTAGGAGTATATAATATGCATATTATGCATACTTACTCCTAATACTAGCTAGTAGTAGTAGTAGTAGTAGTAGTAGTAGTAGTACTCCTACGACTCGTAGTCTACTACGAGCCCGTATGATATTGTACATACGAGTCTTAGCTAGTATGCATACTCAGTACGTCGTATAATACGCTCGTAGTATGCATATTATGAGCATAATAGCTAATAGAATGAGACACGAGGTAACGGAGATCATTCAGTGTTGTATTTACTACTCCTACTCTAGTAGCTCTAGTATGTTTTATGGATACTAGCTAGTATGGATAAAGTACTAGAGCTAGTACGAAGTACTAGCTAGAGTACCTTCTTGATCGGCTGTGATCGGCCTGATCAGTCAGTACGTACTTCGTATGTGAGCTTCGATCCTTCAACATCACGCGACGTGCGACGCCCGCCGTTTCACATACTTACGAGCTCGTAGTACTAATACATCATTTGCGCAAGCGCAACCCCACGGGTACACCTGGAGGTAAGCGTGCTAGTACTAGATAGAGTAGCTATGCATAATGCATCAATCACCAAACACTTCCATTTAATTAACTCAATCGAGCTTTCGGCCCATCAATTACGGCGGATTCAGGTCTGTGCACACGGGGCGACCACAGGAAGGAACTAATAATGAGAATCTACTCCGGAGCCGCCGTCCTCGCCGTCGTCCTCGTCGCCTTCGGCAGCGAAAGCACGGGCAGCGGCCCTGCGTTCGCCGAGGCCGCCAAGAGGCCCAGCCGCGGTTCCAGCTCCGGCGGGTCGCGCCGCTCCAGCAGGGGCGGTGCCAGCGGCGGTGGTCGCTCGAGGGGACCACCGCCGCAGTCCAAGCCTCGGAGGAGAGCGATTGAAGCGGATGACTACTATGACGACGCCGCCGACGAGGACGACCTCCCCTTCGGCTTTCCGGACGACGACGTCTCCGACGACGATGGCTACGACGGCGACGAGTACGAAAACGAGAGCCGCCTGCCTGCCCGCCGTCCGTCCGGGCGGCGCGGACCGCCCATGCCACCGCAGTCAAGGAGGGCAAGCGGCGGCAGCCGGGGCCGGGGCCGGGGCCGCGGCCAAGGAGGCCGCGGCAGCGGGCCTCCTTCAAGGAAGCCCCCCTCCCCCGGCCGCAGGGGAAGCTTCTATGACGACGAGTACGATGACTTCGAGGATGACTACCGTCCCCGGGGAAGGCGCGGCCAGGTCGTCCCGTACCCTTCCAGGCAGCAGCCCGGTGCCTTCACGCGAGGCCTCTCTGCGATCCGCGAGTCTATCCCTGACGCTGCCACGGTCAAGAGCGCGGCGGCTACCTCCATCTCGGCCGCGAGGGAGACCACCACGAAGCTCTCTTCCAACATCTACCGCGAGGTCAAGGGCCTCACTTCGTCCGAGCTCGAGCAGGTCATGCTCAAGGCCACCCGACCCGACGATGGCCCCGTCAAAGGTAAGCACGTGGAGCGCCTTGTCGGCGTCACCTACCAGATCTCTGGCCGCTACGACATCTACGACGCTGTTCTTCGCAAGCTGTGGAACAAGATGGCCGAGAAGGACTGGCGCACCTCCCTCAAGTCGCTGTACATCCTCCACCGCTTTTCTGCAGACGGCGCCCCCGGGCACCAGGCAGCTCTCAAGGCTCGGCTCCGCGAGCTTCGCAGGACGCGCGACCCGAAGAGGAAGGTAGAGAAGTACTTCAACTCCAAGACCCTTCTGGCCGACAGCGGGAAGGAGGAGGCCAAGCCCTACCGCGACTTCATGTCCCGATACGCTCATTACGTCCTTCTCAGGGCACAGTGCTTCGGGGGGATGTTCAGCGAGATCGCGCAGGATAGCTCTCCTTCCTCCTCTTCTTCCTCGAGGCCGTCCCGTTCTTCGTCCAAGGCTCAGCCTCAAAAGCCCATCACTGCCGCTGCCCTCCGACCGGAGCATCTAGAGGCCGCTCAGATGATCCTCAAGGCTGGGTGCGCCTGCACCCTCAAGGAAGACGAGGTCTGCGAGTCCACCGCCATGTGCGTCGAGAGGGTGGTATCCGACCTCATAGGCCTGACGCGGGCGACGGCAGTCGCTCTAAACCGAGCCCTCAAGGGGGGACGGGATGGGAAGGGTGCTGACCCAGCCGTGGTCAAGAGGTGGTGCGAATTCTACAGCGAGGAATTGCTGCCCCAGACCAAAGGATTGATGAAAGAGACGTCGCCAGAGCTTGATGCCTATGGACTCTTTTTGCCGTCGCGAATGGGAGCATCCGTTTCAGGCGAACTTCTCCAAAAGGGCCTGCAGGGCGTAGAAGATGATGAAGAAGAGAAGACGAACGATGCTAAGGGCGAGAAAGCCGATACTACGGCCGACCCGGAGGAAAGTCCCGATGATGATGCTGAGGAAGATGAGGAGGGAAACCATGATGATGCAGCAGAAGAAGAGGATGGCAAAGTAGATGAGTACGATGAATACGAGTATGACGAGGAGGAGTACTACGACGACGACGAAGACGCATAAAGAATGGGGGCGAACAACATGTCTGTGACGAAGGGCCAATGAGATAAGTAATAAAACTTTTTTTTCAAACAGCTGCTAACTCTGTTGGTCTAAATATCTACGAGAAGAAACTGGCCAACGCTCGCCTCTTCTCTTTTCTTATGTCCGACGCTTTGGATTCCTCGCTGCCGACCTCTTGGACGGAGCTGGCTTTCAAACACGCATCGACGTGCTGATTCAATTCTTCGTTATCACCCGAGATGGGAATTGAGCATATTGGGCATGCAATTCGCATATTGTTTTCAGCTCCATTGGTAAGACTCATATGGCGATTTTGAGAACGATTAGAGCATGTTTTGCGGCGAGGAGAAAAGGCCCCATCTACCCTTCCCCCCTTATCCTCTCCAATTGGCTTGGAAACAGAACCAGGAGCACCGCCAGTACCCTTTATACTTATATTACTAGTTCCTGACAGCGTAGTCTCCTCTTTGCTTTTCAAGAATGTATCAATTTGCGGTTGACGACAGGCCAACTGGTTTTGATGAGATAAGTTGGAACATCGAATGCCTAGCAGTCTGACCGAAAAGGTTCCCTTATGATCTTTCCTTAGATCCGACAGCATTGCAGCAACGATCGGAAGCATATCCTTTGCTGATTGGAGATAGATGCCTTTCGCCATAGACTTCGATCTACTCAGTACATCGAACGACGCAAGCTTCACTTTGAGGGTGATAGTATGGGCCAACAAGTCTTTTCTCTTCATAGCCTCTGACAGTTCTTGGGATATATCTTCAATCATCAAGTGAATTTCTGACCACGACCTACCAGGCCGAAATGTCCTCTCTTTGCTAATACCTTTTTGACCAGTCAATGATTCTTCAATGGACGCCCCATCGTCTAACTTTGGCAAAGAATCGGACCAACCCAGCGATCGCTGAAGCAGAAAGGTTGCGGTAGCTGGCTTGAATAGATATTTAATCAGAGACCGCTGTTGGAATAAATCATTCACTGTCATGATTTGAAACGAATTCAAAATCTTTTCAGTAACTCTCCCAATGCCAGGAATCTTTCGGACAGGCAAGTCTCTAATGAAGCTCAGGATATTTTCATTCTCAGGGCCTATGACGCACTGTCCGTCTGGCTTATTTTTGTCACTCGCTATTTTGGCCAGCATAAAATTCGAAGCTAACCCTGCTGAGCATGTGAGCCCACCCGTCACTTTCTCCACCTCCTTTCTCATTTCTTCAACAACTGCGGCGGAAGCATCTAGGAGTGTATCTGGAGGTATGCACTTTAGCAGGTCGATATAAGCTGCCTTGCTGTCGCCCCTCCCGCGCTGAATCCCACCGTCGGCCTCTTTTCTCAATGCTTCCCTAACGTGTTCATGTTTCAACCCTTTCCCCACCCTCAAGGAAAGGTAAGGAGCAATATCCATGTAACATTCATCCAACGAATGAAATCTCATCTTGGGGTCATATTCTGCCAACACATTTCGTACTTCATGGGATTTTTGTGTGTATAGATCGAAATTTGACGGCAGATGAACTAACCGTCTTTTGCCACCTGACAATTCCTCAACCAGTCGGTCACCTATCCATCCAGCCATTGCAGACCGGACTCCATACCGTCGAGCGCAGTAATTCGATGTGAGAATCATTCCTCTCCCTACGCACGCTGGAACGTCAGCTAGATCTGGACGCGTGAGCAATTCGCAGTTCATGTAGAAGGCATCCATATCCACGACGACATTCGTAGACATGGACCTTCGCGATCGCAGCAGGCGTTCAACCTCGGGCTCGAGTTCCCTCTCTATACCTATTTTCCAGGACCCCCCCCCCGTGATCTAGCATGGCATCGTTGCGCTCGGAAAGTTTCCGCTTCATCCCGGCGATCCTGTCATTGACAACGGCATCCCGCTTCCTCTGCTGCTTCATGAAGCTAGAATCGCCGCTTTCACGCAAAATTATAGCATCGATCTGCGTCCGGTCGATGCCCTCCATGCCTGCTTTGTCTGCTGCTGCCACGACGAGTGCAGACGCGGTACTGGAGGCTTTCACGCTTGCGTCCATTTTGGGGGCCCAAGCAATCCTGTCCAGTTGGCATAATATAATACATAGGATAATAATTAATTAAGTGATAGATTGTGGATCTATCAAGTAAGTCTCGGCCCAAAAGAATTATTATTCTTTAATAGAGTATTACTACTGTATTACTACTCTAGTACTAGCTAGTAGTAGTACTGTATCATAATATTATATTAATACATGATGCATGTATATCAGAATTTTACCGGTGCTCTGGAAATGTGTGAAGATTACGGTCAGCTTGGCCAAGAGTCAGACGGCCGACCGAGCTGACCTTGTAACTGTGTGCGCATAAATGAGATTATACTATAGCTAGTACGAGCGTAGTGGATAAAAAAATATAGCTACGAGCTGGTAGAGTAGTATTCATACATACATATTGTAGAGACTTTTCAAGCAAACTTTCGAATCTTCTCCGCAGACAGCGTACACGCTCCATCTCCATTCTTGTCCAACAAGGTCTTAATCATTGCATCTCCCACGCAGCCAACTGGGACCATGCTGGAAGCCTCAGTCCCAAGAAACGGCACGGCTTGTATGACAGACGAAATCGGACCGCACCTTGTCGAAATAAAATTGATTGGAGCACCTACAAGCTGTAGAGGGAGCGTTCCGATGGCCCCTGCGACGCGGGGGCCATAAATGAAGCCGGGACGAGCAATTACATGGGAATGAGGAAAAAGGCGTTTAATAGCCTCTTCTGCTTTCGCCTTTCCACGGAAATAGCCGTACAGGGGCATTGACGAAGAAAACTCGGTCGTCTTTCCCACCTGCGCCGAAGAAATGAATCCAAACTGTTTTACTTTGTGCTTCGCAGCTGATTCAACTGCGTCGACCGTGGCATCGCCACAAATTTTTTCCATATATTCGTTGTTACCGAACGCGCCAATGGTCGAGATGATGACGTCGACGCCACCAAAAGCTTCGTCGCGACGCGCTACGTCAAATATATCCCCCTTCATCCATTCAATTTCGTCCATCAAATGAGAATTAGCGGCGAGGCACGGGTTTGGTGTCGAAGGTGGACCACTCCGGCTCAAGGAAGCCACCGCATACTTTCCTGAATCAAGGGCTGCCCGACAAATATTCTGGCCGACATAGCCATTACCTCCGAGGACGAGGAGGCGCTGCATGACGTTTCGATTGAATCAGAAGAAAACGTGGTTGGACCGTCAAGTCGCTGTCGAGAGATTAGCGTTAACTTGTCGGGGAAAAAGAATTGACTTCAAAGGTGAGGAAGATGATGCAAGCAATGCGCGGATACATCGAACTTAGGATGAGCGATGGAATGGGACGCGCAATAATTAATTTTACTATTTTTCCGGTTAACACTTTGTTTAACATAATATTATATATATTATATATTATGTACGGATACTCTAGTACGAGCTAGTACTAATACTAGCTAGAGTAGTATAAGGAAGCAAACATAATGGGGATTTTCACTGAAGAGAGCTCGCAACTCTTTCATCAATACTACTAATTACGAGTTAGCTTTCTTTTGTAACTCTCCCGAGGGCTAATTATTTTGTAATTATCCCCCCGAGGGCGGTTACATTGATGCATTACGCCCGTCTTCCGCGAAACCACGCACCCCACCTCACGTACTAGCTAGTGTGCATATATAGTCAATTAGGCAATAAATCCGGGTGGGTAAATCTTGGCCAGGGTTACGGATTACGGGTTACGGGTTACAGGTGACCTACTTACATACTATGCATAGCTAGTATGCGCATACGTGTGGTGTATGAGTAGTATAGACAGAGTAAAAATAATAATAAATAAATAATACTAGCTAGTAATAATGAAAAAGTAAATACAACATACTCTCGAGTAATGTACGAGAGTACAGCTTTACAGCTCTATGTATGCATACTACTAGCTAGTACTCTAGTGTACTAATAATAGAGCACGTGTGTACTGGGGGGTTTCAACAATAATTATTTGTTCATGTTTTTCGTGCAATTGTTCTCAACGACCATACGAGCTCGTACACTACTACGAGAGTATGAATACTATGCATAGTACACGTCACGTATAAGTAGTACGTGTGTTACCAACTGTTGGTACAGTATGCATACATGGTGTATACGCATAAGTACGTACGAACGCGAGAGCCGTCGTCGTCGATCATCAACCTCATCGGAGCTAGTAGCTTGCTATCACAAAGAGTTCCATGGCGAATGGATACGGCAAGGAGCATTACCATGCCTTTTCCAGCTCCGTTCTAATATTGACGGAGGGAAGAGTCCACGATCGATCTGCTGACTCTGCTCAACAGTGATTCCTTCTGGGCCAGGGGGTCGTAGATTGTGATTTCGGGCCAATTTACCGGCGCTGCCCTGGTGTAACCGCGGAATTTTTGACACTGTGAGTATTGTTCATTAGAATGAGTGCCAAAGAGGTGCTAAAGACGTCACACCAGCGGAGCAGACGAATTCGAGACGTATCCCATGGTCCTTCGGGTGGGTGCGGCGACGAACCCCCAGCTCCGTCCCCGTCCTCCCCGGGTAGCAGCACAACAAGTAACACTGTCCTTTCTGGTCGAACGCATTCCCAGACTGACAGCGAAGACGGCGACGGACGATCTCCTCAGCAACCCCTCACCAAGACGAGGATGACACAGCAGGATAATTTATTGGACGCTACCTCGAGTACTCGTTCTGATGTCGAAATGGCCGTGCCGGCGAATGAAGACGGCTACGAAGTTGGGATTCGTCTATACGGTAAAAGAGGAAAAAGCGATAAGAGAAGAGGTGTCTTGGACGCAGCAAGTAATTCAAAGGATCCATTGGAGGGAAGGGCGGAGCATTCCGTTTATTCGAATGATTCTAAGGCAAAAGCTTCTGGTGTTCGAAGCAGTGCAACACTAGAAGCGCAGTCTTTGGCATCGCCGAGATCACTGAGTAGCCTTGCAGCAACTAAGCAGGGCGAAGACCAAGCGCCACTGGAACTAGACCGCCACGAGGCGGAACAACACAAGGAAGGACAAGAGCCACCCAATCGCACATTTGACAGTCGAAAGAATACGTCGACTTCAAAGATGCTAAAGCGAAGGCGACCGAGGCAACAGGAGGGAGATGCTGTGGATGCGGACAGCGTTGGTGCTGGAGAAGTTGACACAAACACCGGATCTTCTACTCCTTCCCACGATATGCCTGCAAATGCTCACCAACTGAAGCTGCTGAAGCCTCAAACGGAATCTGTCCTCCGACGCTTATCAGAATCGCTGGATCGGGGCTCCCTTACAATGGTGAGAGCAATAACGGGCCTTGTTCAATTTTTTATTTGTGGAAGGATCCTTTTGATTTCATCATCATTATGCACTTGAACTCCTCTCACAAACAAAAAAAACCTTTTCGTCTTCCAAC
>Ga0099799_10421_pt1 | contig 10884 bp, 10 predicted proteins | sample Uncmet6_SortLC_1_FD_89033 | JGI IMG/M metagenome (GOLD analysis project Ga0099799, IMG submission 89033) | Marine eukaryotic communities from CALCOFI LINE 67, Pacific Ocean - CN11_C50_N6_SortLC_1 | ecosystem: Environmental > Aquatic > Marine > Oceanic | place: Pacific Ocean: Monterey Bay...
AGTTGCGTCCAGGGGGAGTAGAGAGAGAGGGACCCTTTAGCCTGAGCCCACCCTACTAGTGCCCTGGATATGTATCTCTCACTCTCTAGTACTCAGGCTAGTAAATTCAAGTTGAGTCTATACATTGCCAGTGACTCGGAGTGCCAGAGTCTATCGACCGCCGTGACCGCCGTGACTCGGACGCTACTCACTGGCAGGCTCAGACCCGGGCTATGTAAACCAGCCTGAGCTTATAATACAACACTCTCGTAGTCACGGTGGGTTAGCGCGAGTCCCTGATTGAGTGGGACGTATACATATGGGAATTAATCCCAGCTTAGGAATATAAAATTCCTGCTCCATAACTGCCAAAGGCTGCCGGGTTTAATACCCGGGGCATCATAGACGTAAATACAAGGATACGCGGCCATATCATAGCAGGTACCGTAGGTACAATACCGTAGGTACTGTGTACGGTACCAGTACCTAGGTATGTCTAGCGTGCGTTGGCCGCTTAACTACTCTCACTACACCGCACAAATTGAAAGCAAGCTGAATTTTAAATCTCTCGAGAACATTAGACGAAGTCGATGATCTGCTTATCGTGATATTCGCAATGGTTATGGCGAGACCGAATATTCGTTTGGCAAGGCTACGTGCGAGACGGAAACAAGCTGTGTGGAGTCCCGCACTTACATCAGCTGTTGCCGCAACTCATACTGCATCATTTTCAAAATCCAACAAAATTGCAGCTTACCTTGCCTCGAAAATCACATCTACTCTTACTGTGAGACCAATTGTGTATTTTTTTATTTAGTGGCAACTGCATATACGCAGGCCATTTTCACTGCCCTTGTGTCTATACCCAACTACAGATCGAGTGGAATCATCACTTATGCCCATGAAAATGTGACTAGTGATGAGCAAAGTTTAGTATCTTGGATACGTCACATCAACCTCAAAGGGGCTCTCAGGCTATTATCACACGCCAAGCTGAAGGAACGTCAGTGGCACTGCAGTCAGATTGTGGTTAATTTTGCGGAAATTTCATCAGTGATCACAAATTCGCTAACCAATTCATGGTCCGCGTGCGATTATGCTACATTTGGTGGCAGCGTGCATGTGGCTCCGGCTCGCATGCTGATGTTATCGGGTGTTTATTCTGACAGACTCTCAGGCATTCATAGAACAAGTCAATACGAAATGGTTGGCAGGACAACGCAGGATATGGCCCGAGTTCCAAAATTTGCCGCCTTGACAGAAGCCCTTTCAACTGGTAGCCCACGTCCGATAGAATTTTACGAACAAATCATAGAACCCGCAGGGCAGTTATTGGGCCAAATGAAACCCACGTTGGCTCCCGATTTGCATGATAATAATGATAAGCTGATTTTTGCTATTCAAAGGCAAATTTTCTTCGCCACTTATTGCAGGCTTGCCAATTTGGGAAGAATAATACCTCTACAAATGGCTAAAAGAAACACACTTCGAATATCAGTTTTTGCAAGGGACATGCAAGAGATCCAATATGGCCCTGCAGGCCAAAAGATTATATATTTTGTGCCAGATGTTGCGCAGTCAGACGTAGGAAAAACTGATCCCACATCGACCAAAGATCGCTTTCACAGAGCTCATCGTTGCGCTTTCAACAACCAAAGAGGAGCATTTCCATCACAACAATGCCCAATTGTCTTGTCTGATGAATACAAACAGAAACAAGTTGCCCCTTTGAATCAGTTGCTTAGTGTCATGGGGGACCTTGGTGCGCTGTGCATAGTAGCTGCGCGTTCACAGTATACATGCAAACAGCTGAAAAATTTCACCACAGCATGCGGTGTATATGCAACCTCATCTGAATCCGCAAGACATGATGCCCAAAAGAGCCGTGACCATACTTGGCCCTACAACTTAGTGAAAGATGTGCAGGATATTCAATATCCTAATTTCAAACTTTCTGCACAATTTATCTGCACATCTACTAGCATTAGACGCCTCCAAAAAGACGCTTCTTTTCCTGCCATTTATGATCACTCGCTAGCACGACGTGCATCCATGCAAATGTACACAACCACTCGAGAAGATATTAGACACTATAACCCCCATTTAGCCTTATTTGGGCATCAAAGAGACGCCGGTGACCAATTGCCTATGGGGGGGGGAACCCAAAACGTTCACCAAGGCTCACATCTGCCAGTGTACAAGGATAAGGAAAGTAACTCATCCATCACAAAGCCAATTCTTCTGATTGAAGATATTTCTCTTCGATGGAACATCCATGCCAACATGGCCAGGAGCATATTGCGTGAACTCAGAATGGCAGAACTCTCGATTATACCCATTGATCACATTGCCGTGAGCTTATTGAGCACATCTAGTAAGCTTGCAGTGACACTACATGTAAGATCAAGGAAAAGTGTATTTCAACGCTATGACTACATTGAGGCTGCAGGAGGGAAACTGTGTGCATTGCGCGTTTGCCAGTCTCAAATAACCGCACTCAAAGTTCATGCGCATATTTATAGCTGGAGCGCCAAGGATAAGGAAATAATTGGACTAATTTCGCAAGGAGCACATAACCTTAACGCTCTTGATACAATCAGATTGTTTTTCAGGGAGTACCTTGCGCGCAAGCACAAACCAACACGGCAGCAGCTGTTGGGTCAGACTATACATGAACCATCTAGCACACGATTGCATGACTTAGCAACCAGGTCAGTACCCATCAGCTCAAGTTATACAGCTCGATATTATTATCAACATGAAGCATGTAAAAGACTTAGCCCCACATGCAGAATTCAGGGAGCACTCGGTTTGATCTTACAGCCTCAATCTGTTTGCACCTCACACGACCGCAAAGTAATTGTCTCCACAAAAAAAAAATTGAGCTCAGCGCTTTCACTATATATGGTAGACACATTTGCCAACCTGTTACTTCATCGGCTATTCCCCGAGAACATCAAGATTGTCCACGACTTTACGGTCGAGTGTGGAACTCATAGGCCATGCGATTGGTGAAAATTACAAGAATTGCAAACCGGGAAGGCAATTTGTTAGCGTTAGGTTTTTGCCATAGTGCGGAAGACGACGCTCGACAGAGGTGCTACAGCGCGGCACTCCCACTGCGAGCGCTCCAATAAAAGGACCCAGTTTGAGGCCATGCAGGGCTACCCGGGCCAGATGCCGGGCCAGATGCCCGGCTAGGGCCAGATGCAGATGCCCGGCCAGCTGAACCAGGTCGCGAACCAACACCGGCCGCCGACGGACGCGGCGACACGCGGTCGTCGATCTCGGCGCTCGACGTGCTCTCGCGGCCAGCGCCGCCCGCGGGCGCCGGCATGCCCGGCTACGGCATGGCCGGGCAGATGCCCGGAATGATGCCCCCGGGGCAGATGCCCGGCCGGCCGATGATGCCCAAGCAGATGCCCGGGATGCCGCCGATGGGCATGCAGATGCCCATGGCGACACCGCAGATGATGTCTGGAATGCCACCGGCCATGCGGGGCGCCATGCCCGGCGCCATGCCCGGCGCGCCGCCGCCGCGGCTGAGCCCCCCGAGCCGGCCGGCCCGCCGCCGTCGCAGCCGCTCAAAGCCAAAGCCCGAGATACCGGGCGCGCTCAACGCGGCGCCCCCGGCGCCTTCGGCGCCCGCGGTGACCGGCCTGCTCCAGCCGACGCCCTATGCGCCGCCGGTGCTCGCGCCCGTGCCTCAGCCAACGGGCGCCGTCGACCTCCTCGGGCTGCCCATCGCCGCGCCGCCGCCCGCCCAGGCGCCGCCGCCGCCGCCGCAGGAGGAGAGCTGGGGCCTCGACGGCCTCGACCTGAGCGCGGGGCCCGCGGCGCCGACGCCCTCCGGCCGTCTGGGCGCAGCTCCCGGAGGCCATGCAGCGCAAGATCCTGATGCAGCGCGACGGCGATCCGCACGCCGACTCCGCGACGGCGGCCGTGCCGCCGCCGCGGCGCGGACGCCTACCGCTCCCAGGCGCACGCCGAGGCGCCGGCGCACAGCACGCACGGCGTCGTGCAGATCGAGTGCCTCGCGCGGTGTTCTTTACGCACGCTGAAGACCAAGGTCTGGAAGCCATCGGTCGTCATCATCAAAGGACATAGGGAGCTCCTCGTGTTCCGCAATTCGTCGGACTGGGCGCAGTACCGCACCGCAAGCATCCATCGGGGCGGCGACATCGTCCAAGCCATGAAGGCCATGACGCCCTTAATCAAGCTGCACATCATGCTCAGCGCCGTGCATGTGACGGATGAGGTGAAGGCCAAGGAATACAAGACCTTCGGGCCGCTGCACCACTTCACGCTGTCGGAGACGAGCGCGGAAGGGAAAGAAAAGGTCGTCGCCAAGTTCGCGTCGCGCGGCGCGCGCGAGTGCCTCGACCTGCGCGGCGCGATCAACGCCGCCGTCCGCAGCGGCGGCGCGTCCCGTTCCGATGGTGGCGACGCCGTCGGCCGCTACAACTCGTGAGTAGTTACAGTGAGTAGTATAGGGTTTGGTATACTCCATGCCCCCATACTGACGGATGACCCGGATGCAAAGACGCATACAAAATCCGAATTTTGAAATCCGATATATAAAAGACTAACATATCCCGTCGACGGGATATGTTTTATACGGACGCAGGCCAAGCGGGGAACAGATGATCCGTTTTGCAGGAGATTGGTGGCGCATGTGGCATATCTAGACGTGCTTCCTCGGTCCTGGCTCGCGCATTCAAACTGTGTTTTAAATTATAGTTCGAGCACCCTTCAAGTTCGGGTTCGTGAAACCGGACAATAACTTGAAATGTTGAAATGTTGTATGGTTACCGTGACATTTTTACTAGCGCCGCCATGTTTAGTCAATTTTGTGAATAGAGAGCTCGATGGCGACGAGCGAATCCGCGCTCCCGCAAGACGCTGGCGAGCGCGCCGCCGCGAAGAAACCAGTCCTTATCCTAGTCTACCTTTCCAAACGCCTTAGGTATGTCTAGCCCACATTTTGTGTGTCCAAATTATCCGCTGATACCGGTAACCAGCTCGTAACCATCGCGACTGCGCGCCGAGGGCCTGGTAGGCTGACATGTCACGACAGATGATCGGAACCAGAGGCAACTTGACTTCGTCGATGGGAACTACTGCTGCCCAAGGGGTTGCCTTAGGAACGGCGGTTAATATTTCAGAGCGCCCTGTGACACAGCAGGGCATGCGAGGCATGAAGACTACCCACGGACCTGCACGAAAAGTTCAAGATTCTTCTTATTATGTTGGTGTTCTCCGGAATAAGGTCAATGTTCACCCCCCCTACTTACCCGGAACACATCTTTAGGTGACTGAGTTGACTACCGAAATCTACAGTCTACAAACAGAACATAAGCAACATGAGCGATCAGTGAATGAGCATGGCGGGCTCCAAAAGCACCATGATAGTCTCTTGAATCGAGTGCGCATTCTAGAGGGTACATTGGCCGATTATAATCTAGCACTGGACAAAGCCCGTGTTAGTACGCACTAGCGTTCGACCAAATAAAATATAAACACAGAACCTGCCCTTTGATAGGCACCGACCCAGTGGAACTGGACGAATATATATCAGGATTCCGAGCTAAAAACAAGCAATTTGCCAACGAAGTTGATCGCATATTTGTGATTAAAAAACAAAAAGATGAAGAGACTAAGAAGCTGGATACACAGATTCAGGAAGTGCATGAGCTCATTCGCTGCAAGATAGCAGATCTTGATACAGACAAACTGGCTCTATACAGCCAACTTTTGGGATTTTCATTGGAGCTTTCTAAAAAGCAAGATGTTGCTCTCGCAGATATTGATAGTCTCATTTCCCAAGTGGACAACGATAGCGGTGATCAACGACAGCATTTCTCTGATGATTACGCACAACTTTTGAAACGCCACACGTGGCTACAAAAAGAAGAAGGGAGTCTTGCTGAGGAGGTCGCCATCTGGGAGTTGTCAGATCCCTCTGAAGCGCTTCTCAACCTCAAGCACCGTGTTGAGGCGCAATCGAAACAGATAAAGAGGTGTGAGGAATCTACAAGAAGACTCCGGGAGCAAATTGAAGCTGCGCAAACGCAACTGGCTGAGTTTCACGACGAGATGAAGGAACGTAAGGTCGAGGCAAGTAGTGACAGCGAAAAATATGAGAAGTTAAGGCAACGTGAGACTGAAATGAGCCAGTTTATATCGCAATTTGAGGCTACACGTGAGTTAGTAGCTCAGGATCAAGTGCAAGCCCAGGATACGATTGCAACGCTGTTGGAACATATATCGCATGGACTTGAGCAGCGGAGCTCGATGCCATCGCAGCAACGGCTACGAGAGATGCGCGACGAAGCAAGCTTCAAGGAACGTCAACTGGAGTCTAGCCAACACACAACGTTGAGACTCACCCAAGAACGCAAGCAACGCGAAGCAGAGATGGCTAAGATTGAAACATTAGAGGAAAAAATCCAAATCGAACTTAGTTCACTACAGCAGAAGATGAAAATGATGCAAAGCGATATGATTGAGTTTGATGACGTAAATGGTCTTCGTAAACGCGCGTCAACCACAATGACTGCTCTATCGAGGCTAATAAAAGAGTACCAAGGTCGTCGTGAATCAGTTAAGTGCCAGGTGACACAACTGACATCCAAGTATGAAGCATTAAAAGGGAAAATTCAGTCTTCAGAAGCGGCAAGATCGCTATCTACGCTAGAAGCAAAACTACGCACGTATGGTCAGACTATATTTCACCTTCGAGAATACGCTGAAACGAAAACTCGCGAGACAGACTACACGCTACTTAAAGATTCCTGTATGGTTACTGTCGAAAAGCTAAATACTCACGCTAGGACAGCAGTCAACATGGGTCATCTTTGATTCAAGGTAAACGCCATACATTGCAATGCCACATGCAGCGTAATCTTTGGAGTCTTAATCATTAAATGATGGCATGCGCGGGAAAGCGTAGCTTTGTGTTACTACAAAAGACAGCAAGGATACCAAAAAATACTAAATAGATTGTGAGTTTGTGCATCACGCAGAGGCAGGTGCGGCTCGGGTGCCTATGCCTAAAGAAATATTATACCCTAAGCGCCCTCGCGTTGTACTGCTTGAGGAATCACAATACGCAGGCCCAGGGGTTGAAATGCCGAACAATTCCCCTTCTGAAGTTAGAAGACGGCCTTCAAATTCCAAAGGCCTAGTTGGCTGCGATTAGTACGCGGGTGGAAGCAAACGAAGAATCAAGCATAGCGTTCCTCGAGTCAAAGCTTGAACGACAAAACTCGCCACAACTGAGCTTAGGGGGTGGCTCACACCACGCCGGGGCATCCGTGCTAGGCTGACAATCGCCCGTGATTTGCCCTGATTAGCTCGAAAGTGAGAAATAAAAAACGTACACCTGGAAAATATGAAACCGCCCCTTTTTTCCGAGTCACCAATAAGGAAATTAAAAGCAGTTAAGTACCTGGGGAAGCGCGCGCGTGTGTGGTAGTTGGGATGCGCTCGCAGCCATTTATATATACCCTCAGGCTACGTAACCGTGACTTAGTCTGAGTAACCGTGACGAACCGTATCTAACGAAACGTGAGGAGGGTATCTAGACGAGCACCGGCCAATACTCGTACGAAAGTATGGCGGGGCAGACTAAAATTGGCTCTGTGGTGCACCACAGCGGGCCGCGAAGCTGCCCGATGACTCTGCTCAGTATCCGAGTCCAACTTGAAGTCCTGGAACTTCCTAAAACTTCCCGTCTCACGTTTGGAGCGGGGGGTCTGAAACGGTATAGGGATTTTGTGAACTACTTTATGCCAGTGTCCCATCCTGACGGATGACTCGGAAACTTCGAGTTCAAGTTGAAGATACACTGGCATAAAAATATTGATATATATGGACCCCCGGGCCGCCACAAACAAACTCAGAGTCCCATTTTTCAAATTAGCTCGGGGCATAACGAGAGCAACATTGGCGTATCCAGCAATCATGATCGGTTTTTACACACACACACAAAATCGTGACTCGGACACACTCAGGCTGGCATATCCACTGGACTCCCAAAGGTGCGTACTCCTTTGGTTTTGCATTATTCGCAAGAAGTGTCAAATGATCCTCTGGGTCGTGGAGCTGCGTGCCGGCCCGTGGCGATGGAAGTGTTAAATTGCCGATTTGCTTGAAAGGCTCTTTTTGTTCTTCAAGTTTTATTCAACTTCGACTTGAGGGCTTCAAGTTCAAATTGTGCGGCCAGTGGAGAGGTTTCCGGAAGTCACAGGTCGCCGACTTATATCCGCAACCCCGGCACCGTCCCCTGCTAAGCTCAGGAATGTGACCGAGGCTTGCCTTTCACTGGTATTGCCGTAGGTACCTACGGTGCGGTACCGCAGGTACCGTAGGTACCGTACCTACCTACGGTTTCGCAATGTGGACCCATGCTGCCCCTAGGTGATGACCGTCGCAATTTGTGCTAGACGCATTAGTCATCAAATAGGAGCTACGCTGGTATTTTCGCATCTGTTTTTTTTTTGTGCCCCCACCAATGCCAACCTTATTGATTGGCTGCGGCTTAAAGGGGGGATTGCGAATGGGCTCGAGATGGCTGAATTTGAGGGCATGGGCTACGGCCTAAGATGTTCATCACGACTCGAGACAGGCGCCCAGGCACTATTTGTACCATCATCTGTGATATTCAGTGGTGGGAACGGGAATACAATTGCGCGTGCCCACGGGCAAATTCAGCCGCTTAGTGATGCAGATGCTATCGCCTTTAATCTGCTCTTGGAGCAGGCTAAAGGTCCGAAATCTGTTTGGGCATTGTACATGTCTATGCTACCTCCCGCTGTCCTCACGCCGAAATTGTTTGGACAACCAGCCCTTAGCGCGTTGCATGAACCACAAGTTGCCAGACGTGCTGCAAGAGCACACGATCTAGCTGCAGCTACATTGGTGCGGGTCTCGCCAAGCCTTAGACGCGCAGTGCGGGCAGGCTGTGCTTTGGCGAGCGCCTCGGACATGAACATATGTATTGAGGCACACACGTCGATGGCAAGCTGGGCCTGGGCATTGTCGATTGTGAACTCAAGGGCATTAATATTCAAGGGCGTTCGTTTCCTCGTACCCATCGCAGACCTTGTCAATCATCGGACACACATTGGTGCGTGGATGCGGGAAGTTGAGCATGGCAATTTCTTCTTGAAACACCACGTTTTATCTACTTCAGGGCTTCACACATCAAGCGATCGCAACTTCGCTCCAGGCTACCAATTTTTTGAAGACTACGGTGACAACCCAACTCACATTTATGTTGAACACCATGGCTTTGTCCCGGAAGAAGAGAATCCTTTTGACTGTGCGCCTGTCAAGCTTCCTAGCCTAAATCACGACGGGAATGGCCGCGCAAATAGTCGAATTGACGTCCTGACTGCAGTTGGTGTCCATAGGATGCCATCAAAATGCATGCCTGGCGAGCTCAATCGCGTCCGTCAGGATGTACGCATCTTGATATGGGCGCTCAGCATAAACACCACACAGCTTGAGGCCTGTCCTGCCACACTTAGCGACGGTGCTGCATCCTCTCAATGCGAGTATGCTTTTCCGCTGCCATCTTTGCACGAACGTGTAATCGCCCCCGCATTACTCAACGAAGCAACGGGCGGGCTTGCGGCCTTTAAGACGACACTAAAGAAAGATGAGATGGCTCTGGTAGATCCTTTGCTCGCACACGATCTGCGCCTCTCTATTTGCTTCCGAAAATCCCGGAAGCGTGTCTTGATGCGACTCGCCAGCGAAGCTGCGGCCGCCATAATATGCGAAACCTCTAATAACAATCCCCACGATAAAAATGACGACCGTGCTGCACATGCGCCACTTGTGGAGCTTAAAAAAACTGTGATGCTGGGTCCACTAACAAAACGTGTCGCTGACTTCAATGCGTGGACAAGCTCACGTAATTGGCCAGTGCTTCACGTAAAAGCAGCGATCCTGTCGTCACATGGAGGCCGGATTGGTGCGGTTGCAACTAAATCTTTAAATCAGGGGGAAGTCTACATAGACGTCCCAGAGACTGACTGTCTAACAACAAGTGCTGCCCGCCGCGAGATTGGTACTGCAGTGCGTTCTCTCGATGACTTCCATGCAATTTTAATTTTTCTGGTGAAGTGCGTTGCGGCTTTAATCGGCAGTGATGGCAATGTCAATACCACAAACAATCAGTTTGGACCCTACCTCGCTCTGCTTCCAGGAATTGATGAAATTGTCAGTTTAACCCTTGGCATCACATTGGGCCAGGATCATCACAGTGCCCAGAGCCCCCCGCTACTTTGGGCCAACTTGCCCACAAAGGCTGCAACTTTTGCACGGGACCGTCTTGAGGGCTCGGCCCTTGCGATCGCGCTACCTGCATACGTCGCCTCGACGCAGCGTACCTACAATGCCATACTCCAGCGTATCAACCGGCGGGCTCTTGGAGCAGCCATCCGGCACTCTGACGTCGCTCTGTCTTGGCCCGTCTTCCGATGGGCTGCTCAGATCCTCGATAGTCGCTCTATATGGTGGAACGGTCAACGCCATCTAGTCCCAATGCTTGACCTTGTCAATGCGGTACTTTTCATGTTTGGAATACTCTTTAAGGTCAATTCCGGCGTAGGCAGATGCATTCGAGATACCACCCGGCACGAGCGTGCATCGCACCTCAACAGCAGTGCGAGATAGAAAGCGATTTGCCATTACATCTGCTGCGTGGCAGTTTGATCAAGGGGAACAAGTCCCTCGCCACGTCTAATTGACTTTACGAGCTTATTCTTTGGGTGTGTATTGTGGTAATCACAGGTTCTTGAGAATTATGGGCAACCGAATCATATCCTTTACCTTTATCATGGCTTTGCTCTAAGTGCCAATGACCACGACTGCGTGCGTCTCGACTTTAAGATG
>Ga0099799_10422_pt1 | contig 10875 bp, 6 predicted proteins | sample Uncmet6_SortLC_1_FD_89033 | JGI IMG/M metagenome (GOLD analysis project Ga0099799, IMG submission 89033) | Marine eukaryotic communities from CALCOFI LINE 67, Pacific Ocean - CN11_C50_N6_SortLC_1 | ecosystem: Environmental > Aquatic > Marine > Oceanic | place: Pacific Ocean: Monterey Bay...
TCGGGACCAGTGTGCTAATGCGAGGCAGAGCGCCCTTCGGGAGAGATCTAGATACGTCGCTGCGGTCAAGGATGCCGAAACAGCGATACGTGGTCTCAAAATAGCACGAGAGAAAACCGAGGAAGCAGAAAGGGAAGCAAAAATGTCGGAACGGAACTATTCGGTACTGCACGCCAGCTCTGACAGGTCTTGGGAAGCGATCGCAAGGAAATTTGGGGAAAAGCATGGCTCGACAAAATCATCACATGTCGTGCGGAAGGCACTCGAGAAAGTACGAAGGTTAGAAGGTGAATATCTAAAATTGGTAGAGGAGGAGAATCTGGAAGTGTCGGTAGCATCAAAATTGGAGATCACTGCATTAGCGTCACTTCAGAAGCTCGAAAAAGAACGCCTTCTATTCCTTATGAAAACGATCGATCGAGCGCTTCAAGCTGAAAAGGGCGCGTTGGACAGTATGCATCTCACGGCGCAGACAGATTTCGATGATGAGATCGATCTTTCCGCTCCTGATGATGGTAGCTCACCGGTTGTTGCATCACTGAAGTCTGCCGCATCCACGGTAAACACGTCGGGTTCTACGCTCAATCCAGACGTTGAATCCACAGCAGTGAAGAGTGCAGTTCTTCCCGAAGAAGTTGAAAGGAGAGATGAAATGAAAGAGATTCTCACCATTCAGTTGAAAATAACTCGAGCAGTCAAGACGATTTCCCAGTATTTTGATGATATTTCAATCGCTGCGTTGACTTTTGCTAACGGTGTGCAATCGAAGCTGGCAAACGAAGGATATGCCGAAAAGTAAGTGAGCGCTATTTATCTGGCTGATAATACCTGCATATTGTGCTCGAGTGCCTTGTCATTTGTTCTCATCCTTGGATTTGGTTCTCATATCTTGACTCTCGCCATCGCTCGGAAGGAAGAATGCGACAACTAATTCTTTATCAAAAACCTTGAATGCTTCGGAGGGCGATCGCGCACTGCATTGCTGGAATGAATATGTAAAGAGCCAAGCCCAAAGTGCCAGATCAGCTTTAGATTTTGCGACAAAGGTTCAGTCAGTGGCAGCAGGGCTCAGTAAGCACTTCCAATCAGCAGAGAAAGATCTAAAGTCAGCCATCCAAAACGAAGAAACGAGATGGAGCCATTGTGATAGACGTGGTAAAAGTGAGGCGAGGGCGCGTCTCCAGTTTGAGCAGTGCGCGGACGCTCTCGAAAAAGCCCAGATACAAATTATCGAGGCGGATAGGGAGTATTTTGATAAGAAGGAAGAGCCAATGTCTTTTACTCAGAGTGATCCTATGACAATGGCGCTAAATGGAATGTGGGCTTTGCTCCCAGATGGTGACGCTCAGCAGGCTGTGTCAAAGATACTGAATGTGGAACAGCGATTCGCACTAGCAAAGAATGGCCTAAAGGAAGCTGCTGAAAGAGAGAGGAAAGCGAGGGAGGCCCTCGAGGTCACACAAGCCGCCAAGAAACGGGCAATTGATTCATACGTTGATGCTGCAAAGGCAGCTCATAGTCAAGCTTCTACCAGCATCAACGTACTGTTGGGGTTGATCGCTCAAGATCTAGAGTCCATCTTATCCTTGTTGCAGCACTTTCGAGAAGAGCGCTACGATTCCCTGGAACCTGCGACGACGAAGCTGAAAGAGTTTGATGGCTCGTTCCTTTTAAATGATATGGTTGAGTGGGGAGTTGCAATGCGGGGAATACTAGAATCTCACCGAGAAAAGACTTCTTTTAATAGAGATCTGACCTCATCTCCGGGAGGAAATCCTTTGTTGAGATATAAGGGAGGCTTTGGCCCTCGAAATGAACACGAAGGCTTTTTGCTGCGGGTCCGGCTCGTGGATTCTGCTACTACTTACAAATTGCTTGAGTTTGGGGGGGAAGAGAGCGATGGGCAGGAGGAAGTAGATACGACCACGAACACAAACACAAACCGAAACCTTTCTGCTAGCAGCGCCCCCGTCACACCAAGTTCTGTCACTAAACGTCCACTCAGTATCGGAAATGCGAGTTTGATGTCTGGCCCGTCCCTACCAGATCTTTCGATGGCAGCGAAGGCGCGGATTTCTGATGCCAATCGTGAGTTGAGGGCTTTTGCCGGAAGATTAAAGGACGCTGCGGCCGACAGCCCATTTCCATATTCTGTTGAAGCTTCAACAGTTGCACCTGGTCAACAGAAGTCTTCAGCTGACAGCGAAATATTTATTGCCCATTTCGGCAGAGGAGCACAGGGCAATGCAAATTGTCATCAAAACAATTCTACCCCACCGACAGTCATTGACTCGTTCTCTTGTGCGTACTGGCCAAATGAAAAAGACTCATTCATATCGCCACTTTTACATGGTCGTTTGTTCGCAACATCCTCAGCCATGTATGGTATCTTTTGGGGCGATAAGAAGCTCATCCTTAAATGGAGCGATGTTGATAGTGTTCAGAAGGAGAGCATCGGACCGTTAGATAATTCTTTGCGCATTTCTTTCAACGAAGGAAAAGGTGAATCCTCGTACTTCTTCGGTAGCTTTGCATATGGATACCGCGAGAAAGCATATCAATTGATTAGCAAGCTTGTAACACTGGCGACATCTCTTGCCGAACTGGCAGATGGGAAGAGAAACAAGAAGAAGAATCACGAGCCCGCAGTCCCGACGGATGAAATACTGTCAAAAATGGAGCATATATTATCGAGACGACTGAGAAATACATCTATCAAGAAATTTTACGATACTTGCTGGTCTGATGGTAATGACACAGGGGGTGGCTCTTTCTATCATAACTTCTTATCTGAAGGAGCCCATGATGTAAAAGTTGAAAAGTGGGAAGTAGCCAAGGAAGGATCCAACGGCTTTGTGCACCAATGGTCCAACGAATCGTTTGATCAGAAACGGATGGTTGCGTTTAAATTTACCCGCACAACCCATCTCTACATTGGTCCACCGGTCGCTGTCGTCGATCAGACGCAGTATTGTCGCATAGAAGGAGACGATAAGCTTGTTTTGAGTATGACTGTAAAAATGCATGGCATCCCATATAGTGATTGTTTTGCCGTCGAGGTGAGGTGGCTGGCGAGGCGGGCGGGTCCCGATTTGATCATTGATGTCGGAGTTTTCGTGGACTTTAAAAAAAACACTATGCTAAGGAAGAAGATACAATCAGGTACCGTTACAGAAACCAAGCCGATTCATGTCGCCTTGTTCAAAGCAGCAAAAGAAGCTTGCTCCGCCGGCGACGACGAGGACGAGGATGATGAAGGAGAAGAAGAGAAACGACAGACGTCGAAGTGGACGCAGTCACTCCAACTTCTACAAATATTGCTCAAATGGCTCCTGTCACTGGTAGCAAATGCCACAACCAGCGTCGCCCGACATCCCCGACAAATTTCGATCAGTGTACTCTTCGTTCTCTTTCTCTTTTTTCTCGCGGGAAGATACTTTGTGGCCACATCGGTACTTCGCAAATCGCAAGTAAAGTCAGACCAAACACTAATAAGCACGGAATTCCTTTCACTTGAAGAGAGAATAGACAATGTGCAGAAAGAGCTGCGAGAAATGCAAATATTATTAAAGAATCTTGTTGAGAAATCAAGAGAAAATGATTCGACCGGGAAATTATAATCAGCAAAGAGCTACGGTACTAATCTTGGTATTAATTTGCTCAATGCATCAATTCCTCCTCAAATAAATGAATTTATACTACTGCTATTCACACTGTAGGTTGCGGTAGACCTCTGATCACTGACCTGTGTCAAAGCGCTTCCTTCAACAAGCCTCGTATGCTAAAGAGTAATAAGGAAGCAAATAGTGAGTCTATCATAGTTCTTCGGCCGCGATGTCATCGCATCTACGGAAGCAACTCCTCTTGGAGACCCAACGCAATACGTCCCTTCTCAACAAATTTAGGATGATGAAAGAAACCGAAAGTACTGCCAAGAAAAACAGCAATGACGAAGAATGTTCAACAAGGAACAGAAAATTTGAGATCGACTACAAGCGACTCAAAGGGCAGTGCCGAGCGAATGCAAAGGAAATCAAGAGGCTCAGAAGCGAAGCCAAGATGCTTAGGAGCAAGTATGGGCATGTTTCCCCTCCATCTTCTTCTTGAAGAGGCTAAGCTACCTACTGGACTTTTCATCGAACCAGAAATCTGGCAAAAGAATCCCACAAAAACCCATCAAAAAGAACTAGATCACCATCCTCAACTATTCAATCATTGACGCATTTCATCAGCGATAGACACCTCAGCTTTCTTCTGGAATGTTGACAAGACCTTTGATTCCCAGCATGTGCACGGCATTGCCGAAACCAGTCCGGAGAATAAACTCGGACGCATCTCCGTCGCAAAGTCTCCAGAGGAGCTCCGAGGCGCACCTCTTGCAGCTGGACTCTGGCCAAGTCATGAGCCTTAATATTTTGTGCCGCAGCGTTCCTCGGGGCATGGCAATCGCGGGCTTCATGTTCTTGGTCCTTAGCCCGTTACTGTTTCTTCCTCCTTTGGCTAGCACCTCCCTTGCCTTGGCCTGATAGGCGTCCTCTTCCTCCTGGGGGAAGATGCCAGCTTTGATCAGGACCCTGGCCTCGGCGTCCTCGGCCGCAACTCGGTCCAGAACTGCTAGGATGGGCACGAGCGCCGCCTTGGAAGCGTCGAAGCGTTTACGGCTTGGTCCCTCGATCACTTCGTCGGCCTGGGCCTCCAAAACGGAGAGGAGGGAAGGGATCGCTTCCTTCTCGCGCAGATATCGCCCATACCCCGCCGGGAAGTCCATGAGAAGGTTGACCGCCGCCAGCCTGCTTCCCCGCGATCGGCCGCCGGGGTCCTGGCTTAAGGTGAGAATGCGGCACAGCGTCTCACCCAGTTGTCGGGCACAAGAGTGCCCGTCCGAATCGGTATACGGGACTGCCATATTGGCCCTGAGAGCGAAGAGGACGCGCAGGATCTCGGCAACGAGCTCAGGCCTGCGGTCTGTCGGTTCGGTGCCGGGAAAGGGCGGGTCGGACGTCTCGGCGAGCGCGGAACGGAGGAGGCCGACAAGGACGGAGACCAAGGTGACGGGCCCGCCAGGGAAGAGACGAGGCGCCACTTCCGGAGGCCGCTCTGCAGCAATCACCGCGATGCTCTTGTTCATCTTTCCGACTATGACCGGGTTGCATCCGAGCAAGAAGTGGCAAGAGCGGACCAGACTGAGGAGGAGGGGCGGGGGGAGAGAGAAGGACAGCTCCGTCGGCAGCAGAAGCCCCATCAGGACGGGGACAAAGTCCACCTCATCCTCGTCCACGAGCACGGCGCGGGTCCGGTCCGCCATCGCATCATGACCGGGGGCACCGTATGCGGCGTGGAAAAGGGAAAGGGACGCGTTGCGGGCGCAGGCACCGGTGCGCTCGATGCCGGCGCAGCCCACCAGGATGGCCACGTACAGCCGAAGCATGCCCTGGCTCCTGAGCCGGCTAAGGGGATCACCGTCGGCGGTGTCGTCCCCCTCGGCGACTTTTAAGGCCGCTTCCGTTGCGGCCTTGGTCTGGTTGCGGTGCCGGATGAGATTCTTTGCCGCCCGAAGGAGTTCCGAGGTGAGCGCTATGCCTTCTTCGACGCCGTCGCCGTCGCCGTCGCCACCACAAGCGACGAGGTTGGCGGCTTGCGAGGCCAGCAGATTGGCCGCGAGGTCTTCGGCCGTATCGCCCGGCCGATAGAGAGCCGCGTCCTGGTCGGTTCTGGACTGAGAGCCACCCTTTCTGTAGCTGCCACCGGACGGCCGGGCGGCCAGCGCGGACGGGGGGCATGCGCGGACGGCCTCCACCAGCTGCTCGGCCAGGGATTCCGCGGCGGCGCGGATGGAGGCGCGGACAGCGGATGCCGGGGGTCGCGAGGCGGCGTCCCCCATTTCTTTGCGAGGCTTGGGCTTGGGCTTGGGCTCGGTGGCAGCCTCGGCGTCGTCCTCGTCACCTACCTGGGACCAACGAGGCTCGGGCTTGGGCATGGGAGGCTTCGCCTTTTCCTGGTCTTGGGCCTGCGCACTGGAGGCAGCCGCAGGCGCAGGGTTGAAGCCGGCCTCGATTCCGTCGCTCCAACTCCTCACCTCCCGCTCCAGCGATGGGATGGAGAGGGGGGCGGCAGACAGCACGGCAAGGAGCTGCCCAGAGATTGGGTCGGCCTCCATGGTATTATTTATTATTATTTATTGAAAATGTGGATAGAAAGCGAAGAATGAGAATGAGGGACATGATCCCCCGCTGAAAAGTATAAATAAATAAATAAATATATATATATATAATATTACTCTAGGAGTATTTACGACTCGTATATTATTAAAAAATAATAATACAGTCGTATACGAGCTCGTATGGATATAATTTTATACGAATAATTTACAACATACGACGCGTACATAATATAATATACGCTCGTAATAATATAATATTACATCCAAAGTGTATCATTTCCGTTGCGATCCTGTCCCTCCGACGCCAACTCCCTCAAACACATTCGAACGGACACGAATCTGCACGGACCTGCAGGGCACGGATCAGGCGTTGTGGACATGCCGAGGGAGACCTAAACAATGAAGGGACAGCCACCGCAAAACGACGATATAGGTGGAGACGGGAGCAGGAGCGGGCTTGATGGGAGCAGCTGCGGCGATGCACTCCTCGGGACCGGGAGGAAGCGGACGAGGCGGCAAATGGCAGCCTACTGCGCCATGGTGGGCCTCATCGGGGTGCAGTACTTCCACGCCGTGAGGGATGGGGAATCCCAGGCCGGCTTACTACAGGGGCTTGGACCCGCCGGTGCCGGGGACGGTGATGGCAGCGCCAGCCAGTTGCGTTGGGGCCGCGCAAAGGGGACCCATCCCCCCCGCAGGGGGCACCGACCACGCATTATGTACGCCACCTTCGGGCGCAAGAGGAAGAGCAAGGGGAAGGAGAGAAGGTCGGTACCTACGCTGGTAAGTGGATACACATGGACCTTCCACAACAATGGCACCGCGCCCCCTTACCAGAGTCGAGTCGTCAAGACGTACCCCGCAGAGCAGACAGACGAGACGCAGCTTTACCCACAAATTGATTCCAATGACTACCCCTACAATGAAACCTTGCAAGTGCGATCGTTCCCACCGCAGAGGGGGGACTTCCTAGGCGGGCAGAAGATCGAGGATATGGTGCGGCCAAACTGCCGCCCTATGGCCAAATGGCAGACCACGTTCCACCCGACTTGCAATGTCTTCCATGGACTGGATACAATAGACTCCATGGGAGCTGGGGAACTTGCGTTTCTCGGAAGAGGAAGCTGGAGGGATGCCTGGACCATGCAAAGTCACCAAGACGAACGCAATTTTGTCTTCAAGACTTGGAACTATGCGCATAGATTTGAAGGATTCTACTACGAGCTTAATAGAGTAGACGCGGTGGTGATGGAAATGCTGACATCCTCTCCGTACGTTGTTGACATTTATGGCTACTGTGGCCTGTCCATGATGACCCAGCTAGCATCCGAGACTCTATCGAAAATGGCCGACAAACTGAAATGGGTGGAAAAGCTCAAGCTCGTTCGCGAAATTGCTAAAGGGCTCTCCCACCTCCACGGCGCCGGCAATAGCGGGATTACAGCATCGATAGTCCACAACGATTTGAATGCTGCTCACATTATGGTTGCCGAAGACGGGAAAACTCCATTGCTGAATGATTTCAATATAGCACAATTAATGCTATGGGACGACAAGTCGAAGAAACCCTGCGGCTTTGCTGGCGAGTTTTGGAATCCCCAGTGGCGCTCTCCGGAGGAAATAAAATCCTACCTTGGACTTGAGCACGATGTTCTCAGTAGCGGGGTCGACATTTATGCTCTCGGTAATGTTATCTACCGCTTTCTCACCGGCGTTCGAGCATGGGGAAAAGGGCACGGATCCATGACGGAAGAGTATAAGCAACAGATTGCCGATTGGAAGCGCAGGAAGGGCAAGACCCCCCCAGTTCCAGAGGCTGTCATGAAGGAGAAAGAAACGAATGCTTCCGTCTCTGTACTAATGCAAATCATGAACAAATGCTTTGAGAAGCACCCACAGGACAGACCCACTGCCCACGACATCGTCAAAATAATTGACAAGGCTCTCATCAATATTTGAAAGTTAGACTTTATAAATTTGGTTCAATAAGCTACTATTTCTTGGAACTTCCCGATTCAATTCACGTCCCCAGATTCAGTTTCCCTTTATGTGTTGGTGCAGGATCATCAGAAAAATAAGGGTGGCTGAGGCATTGGCTTGCTGTGAAGCGCATGTTCGGATCGAGAACCAATATCGACCGAAGCAATGATAGAGCGTCGCGAGGTGCTGCAGTAAAAACTTCATCGAAAGGAATGGGAGGGCAATCATCCCAGATCAAGCCACGGGAGGGCAGAGGCAGTGTCTTGTGATCTGGCCAATTGGTCTCGTTCGGGGTGCCAAAGACCGTGAATATTGTGTCGAGCTGGCTTATATCTGTCTGATTGCCCTGCAGGAACGGCCGTCGCAGAAGTAACTCTGCAAATATGCACCCCACCGACCACATGTCCGCAGCGGCAGAATATTCCGATGCGCCGAGGAGAAGTTCAGGTGGTTTGTACCATAATGTGATTGCTTGCGGGCTCAGGCGTGTTTTAGGGGTTCCATACATCCTCGCGAGCCCAAAGTCAGCCAATTTCATGGTCCCATCATCCAGGAAGAGCATATTGTCAGGCTTTAAATCTCGATGCAGGACCCACCGCTCGTGGCAGAATTCTATAGCATTCAGCAAACTTAACAGGTGTTGCTTGGTATCCGCCAGAGAAATTGATACGGCGCGGTTTGCAAGAATTTTAGATAAATCAGTCGAGCAGCACTCATATACCAAAGAGACAGCGAGGTCAGGCGTGGTGAAGACGTCAACTAACTCGATGATATTCTCGTGACGAAGGCCGCATCGGAGAAGCTTCATCTCACGCACGGCTGTGAAATTCACTCCTTCCTCGGGACGCTCGCTCTTGATCTTCTTGATGGCCACTTTCCGGCCAGTCCCCTTCTGCTCGGCCATGTGCACAATTCCCCATGTACCCTGGCCTAGGGCCTTCAGTATCTTATAGTTCTCCATAGCGCTCCTTCTGTGCGTTAGGGTTGAACGGTGCTGGTGCTGGTGCTGCAGCCGCTTTGCTGTCTATCATCGCCTGAGGCACGCGCAAGTCGCACAGTTTTGTGCCTTTTGGGGATTGTTGCTGTCTACAGTACGGCTCGTCTTTATTCATCTAATCGTAAGCAGGTACGAGCTCGTACTCTAGCTAGTAGGATTTTCTACTCTGTAGTGACGGTCATGCTGGTGTTGCAATGAAGAGTGAAGTGTGAGGATTGAGGATAGATCGGACCAAACATATCCCGGGTGTTTTTAAAAATAAAGCCTATCTTTCACCTTTCACAAACCTGACGACTGCCAAATGCCAACTGCCAACTGCTAAAAAATAACTAACCTACCATGGCGACCATGGCCTCCCTCCCAGTGCTTATCCTCTTGCCAATTGCGCTACAAACCGCGACCTTATCACTCACCCAGGTAATGCCTGCATCGGCCTTCGCTGCGGCTTCACGGCGGAGAGTTTCGTTGGTCACGGGAGCCAATGGTTACCTGGGCCGCGAGATTGTATCGCAGCTTCTTTCGGAGCAGCAGCAGGAACCAAAGTATGAAGACGAAATGCTCGATGACGAAGTCATTTGTCTTGTGAGAGAGCATCGCGTGGAAGACGAAAAAACGTATTGGGACGGATATAGCAGCAGATGCAAGGTAACTGTGATGCCTTACGACATGCTCGACAATGGCGAGTCTCTTTCCGAGGCACTGGACTACGTCTACCAAGGAATTGGCAGCCTAGATCAGTTGTGCAATGTATATCACGTCGCCAGCGTATTCGGCCCGACAGAAAATCACAAGGAGACTGCATTGGAGAATGTTAAGGGATCTGAGGATGTGGTCAAAGTCGTATCCAGGTATGGATCTGGATGCCAGAACACGCCAACGTGTATCGTTACATCCTCTATGGCGGCTGTACGTGCCACCAACCAGACGCCAAAGAATGGAAAGTGGTATACTCATGAGGATTGGAACACCGAGTCCCAGCTCGGGGCAAACTGGGGACAAAGCTATCAATGGAGCAAAGCTCAAGCCGAACGCAGATGTTGGGCCCTAGCAAAGGAGCTTGAAGTAAGTATGGTCAGTCTATGCCCATCATTTGTGTTTGGTCCTCCCTCTGGAGGGATGGCCACAAATTCCTACTCAATTCAATTAGTAGGCCAATGGATTCGAGGACACGGTGAGGTACAGTCCCGCCTCTGCGTTGATGTCCGCGACGTGGCTAAGGCACATATCGAAGCTGGAAGGCGCCCGTCGGCGATTGGTCAGCGCTTCATAATATCTACAGAATCGCGCCTCTCCAGCACTGTCACCGCTGAGGTGCTGAAGAGGGCGTCGGCTGGAGTCGGTTTGGTCTCTGGTGCAGTAGAAATATTGTGCGACACCAACTTTGACGGCGGTGCCATCAAAATTGGTGAGCGAGAGGTTGATTGCGAACGGCGAATGCAAAATGAGCTTGGCGTTGTGTGCCGGTCGACAGAAGAAACGATGAAAGATATGGCCATAGCGCTGCTGCAGGTCGAGAACTAGGAGGTATGCATCGAACAATTTTGTCAACCATTTATTACTGCGAGGAGTCCTACTCTCTTATTATATCATAGAACGCTTCATCGGATGTATTTAGACCATTCCTCAATAACACCCGCGGAACCGTACCAGATAAAGTCGTCCGGCAATGCGATAGAAGCGGCGGATCCATCGATGAGATTCCAAGGCGTGGGAAGCACGTGAGCGTGTCTGATCGGTT
>Ga0099799_10423_pt1 | contig 10871 bp, 9 predicted proteins | sample Uncmet6_SortLC_1_FD_89033 | JGI IMG/M metagenome (GOLD analysis project Ga0099799, IMG submission 89033) | Marine eukaryotic communities from CALCOFI LINE 67, Pacific Ocean - CN11_C50_N6_SortLC_1 | ecosystem: Environmental > Aquatic > Marine > Oceanic | place: Pacific Ocean: Monterey Bay...
CCTGACGGTGTTCGACTTTTCCTTGAGGCTAGAGTATCGGATTGGCTTCCCGATCAGACCCTTGAAGCACTTGGCCTGGACTCGCTAGATCTGGCGCAAATACGGGCTGACACAACTCAGCTTGGCCCAAAGCTCCCGCCTTTAGCTTACTTCGCTGACGCCGACCGCACCCTTGACGAGCTTGCCGTGCTTCTCAGGGACCATTTTTCCTTGCAGTAGTAGCGATTGGTGCCCGTTTGTTCTTGCTTCCTGGCCAACTACGTGGAGTTTCCAGCCTTGGGAAGCCGGGGGCGCAGCGAGAAGACAGCTGAGTGGCGAGATGAGGGGAGGGTCGTCACCTCCGCAGTATATGAGTTTCGGCGTTTTTTTACATCAGAACGGACGCTCACCGCGGCTCACGGGAAAACCCTCCCCTACCCCTCTACAAGCTCCTGGGGTTAATAACCCGTACTAACCGCCCGGGTTAATAACCCCGGGCGGCGGCGGCGCAAGGGGTTAATAACCCCTCGGGTTATGGCAGAGAGAGAGAGTTGACTGGCAACTGGTGTGAAATCACACGCCGTTGACCACCCAACGGCCTCTCCTAACCTGCGTCTTCTTTTTTTGGCGCCAATTTGTGCCCTAAATTGACTTGTGTCAAAACCAGCCCCTTAGTAGGATTAAAAGTGTCAGGATTGAGGTTAGAGGCAACTTGACCTCAAGTAGGTTAGTTTGGGGGTGAAGTTGCCTTCAAGTAGGTTAATATGTTGGGTGAAGTTGCCTTCAAGTAGTTTAGTAGGAGGCACGTGTGTTTAATATCTTTTGATATTTTTACAAAACCCGCACGAACATTCCCAACATCTCCACGTGCCATAAACACACGTGCCTCTTACTAAACTACTTGAAGGCAACTTCACCCCCAAACTAACCTACTTGAGGTCAAGTTGCCTCTAACCTCAATCCTGAATCTTTAAAACTAAGGGGTGGGTTTTTACACAAGTCAATTTAGGCCAGAAACTGGCGCCAAAAAAAAAAAGACGCAGGTTAGGAGAGGCCGTTGGGTGGTCAGCGGCGTGTGATTTCACACCCGTTGCCAGTCAACACACTCTCTCGCACTGTAACTTCAGTGTAAGGCCTTCTGAGCCCAGGCAGCCCACAAGAGGGCCCCACGAGTCCCCCCGAACGAATTCCCAGGTACAGGCGCGATGGAGCGAAAACCCATGGTAGGGTCCGGGCAGTCTGGCCCTTTATCCGATCATCACCCTTAGGCGCAGTACTAATTTCTCCCCGCCTGCGCCTGCAACAACCCGTCGCGAAAAGCACTAACCTGGGACTTCTTCTTTCTTGGGAGGAAGACTGCACGTGTACCGCGCTGAGTTCCCACCTCTTTCAACCTACGCGTGCGAACTACATTGAGGAGGACGGCAAATGAACACTCACATGTCAAAGTACTGCGTCAGGAGAAGTAGATCGATCACATCCTTTGGTGTCGACCCTTTGACATTACCAGAGAACTGCGATATCGAATCCCGCAGGCCATCGACGATCGCTTTTCGTTGGCGCGCTACGCCGACACCTAAGGGTGAAGATTAAAGTCAAGGCCCCACAGGGTCAACTAAAATATTGCGGCTCATGCCTGACCAGATAGATATTTGCTTTCAGCTTGGGCCTCTGCGGATTTCACCAGCAATATTTTCTCCTAGAAGTATCAGCGGTAAAAGAAAAGGTGCCTTTTTCCTAAAGAGTTTTTTTGCACACTGATATATCACGCCCTCCGCTTTTTCGAAAGCAGCTTCCTTGAGGCGCTTCGAGGCATTAATTTCGTTCATGGCAGTCTTGACCCGACCGTCGGGCGAAATATCAGTTACCAGGGCATTGTGTATGACGAATCCGTACTCGCTCATAACACCTACACAACGCCAATTTTGACGAGGTTCCTTGAGCCATAGGACGATGCAGCAAGTGCCTGATAATTCCCTCTTAACGGATTGGGCCACCATTTCCTTCGATTCAAACGCTTTATCGAGCGTCAACAAGGGCAAGGTCGACCGCACTACATCATACACATAGCTCTTGATCTGCTCCGATGGATCATTGAGCACGTAGAACGCCTCATATACATATTCTTCTTTGACTTTGTACTGTACGGATATGATCACGTTTAGAAATACGTTATCACTTGTCTTTGTTTCGCCTGCGCAGGACGTGCCGATGAGACGTGCTCGACAGTGCGCGCGTCGACGCAGCAACTCCCTCGCAGGACGCCGAGTCACGCAGGCTACGTCCAACTGCTGGATCCGTCGGCTAATGCGTCCCGCCTGCACGGAAATCAAAGTTTATGGCTATCGAATCGAATCCAATTTCCGCGCAGAGCCCTGCTACTGTCTCTAGCGGCCAACAGACACATCGCAATCCGGGCGGCGCCAGCCGTTCATATCTGCCGCAGCGTTCGATAATGCCTATCTCCGACCTGCGTAACAAATCTCTACGGTTTTTAGCACCGACTATCTGTTCCCAACTCTGCAAGCACGTCGTCACGCACTGAAAACACAAGCAACCTTGGCAGATTGCCGCCATTGTCGTCGGTGCGCCGGGCGTTCGTGTGTCACTACCTCCCGAGCAGCTAGCTGCAGCTAGCTGGGCAACTACCTGCGGTACCAGGGGAAGCCCGGCTAGTATATATGTATCATACCTACAACGCGTAGTCGCCGCCGGGGCGACCCGCACACGTCCGCGGTTTTTTCGCAGGCTGCCCGCGAGAGATATCTCTGGCCCAGCGCCTTGACCGCGCGTACCGGGTATGGGACGACCCGTGCGAAGAATATACCCCCTAGTACTACACTAGGCCCCTCTTACTCTCCTACTTAGTCCCACCTTGACGTAATGAAGGTTTACACCACATTCATTCTTAGTGCTAGTATTACACGGGGAGTCACTTACGTCAAACTCACTCACACCGTTGCAGAGGGTCGGTATAAAGTAAGTTCACTTTCGCAGGCGACTAAAATTTCCAAACCTAATCGTTTCGCTTACCCGTCTCGGTCACGTCCTAGAGGAGTATATAGGCCCCTTTGGCTAATTTGGCACCGGCCAAGACATCTAGTTATAGAGATACGGCAAATTTGGGGTTGGTGTCCGCCCCCATCTTTACATAAGTCTTTACATCCATCATTATACTTATGACGCAAATCTTGATTCTCTGATGTGGTACCACAGTCCCTCTAGCCCCCGGCTAAGTCCCCGGCTAATCTTTGCAGAAAAGTTTCCCCAGAGAAATTCCCACTCGACACCCGCCAGTTCGCCCTGGGTGACTTCCTATTTAACTTGAGTAGTCCGGGGTCTCGTGTAGGATCCAGCGCTAAGGCACCATGCGTGCGTGTGTATAACCGCTCGCCCGAAGCGTTAGTTATAGCTAGCATCCTGGAATTTTCAGGGCGGCAATGAATAAGGGCCGCAGACGCGACTACGTAGCCGAGCCGATGCCAAAGATTCCTTTTGCATATTCGTACACAACATAGGAACATCCAGTGCTTGGGAGAGTAGCGAGGCAGGCAGGTTTGAGGCCCTTGTAAAGCCCCTGTCTGCCCTCCGCTTTTGAGATGCCCGCGAGCCCATCAAACATATTATTAAATTTCACGGGCCTTTCTCCTATGCCTTGCAGCTGAAGCCGCTTACGCACAACATCAAGTGGATGGCAACTGGCCTGAGCAACTGTGCCAGCAAAGGCGCCTAGACTCATTGTTTGAATAGCACTGGCATTACAACGAGAGGATAGAACTGAGCGCAGGGTTTCATATGTGCAGAATTCAACACCAACATAGGGAAACATCGCAATAAGAGTGGGCACGAGACCACGATAGAGAGCCACCAACCCATTTTCATCAACCACAGCTTTCAGCGAGTTAAAGATGCTGCCCCCATAGCGCCCACGCTCAATTGTAAGTAAGGATTTCGCAGTCTCAAGCGGATATACGCAGGCTGCAGCGATCATGCCAGCCTACAGACCAAAAACATAATGTTGCTGAGCTACAAGTGGCACTGCATAATGCAAAGCCGCCTGCTATCAGTCGTTCGACTGGTTCTAAGATCTCAGGCATGTTATGCCATCGCTTAAGCATCAATATCTGACGTTTAAAAAACTCAAATGAGACAAATTGAATTCCCTTTGTTGGCGCAACCTTGAGGCAGTTTGCTCCATTCCCTTTGTAAAATCCAGCTAATCCTTCTACCGCCCAAAGGCGCATAAGGGAATCGCGGGGCCCTTCTACTGAGCCCACTGCTGCCATGTTAATTGTTGCCACCACCTCTAAGGGCGAAACTAATGTCCGTGACACCACACCAGCAATTGCACCAGCTGCAAGAAATTTTAAATTCCTCGTGGTTCCACTCGCCACGAACTTTGGTGCCGGGTTGTCGCGCGGGCCTTTTAGCATGCCCCGCAAAGGGTTAATCAGTCTACGAGTCAGTCTATCAGAGGGTTCAGCTAAGCGAGTTGGAATTAGCAGCTTCGCCGAAGACTTTTTTGACGCTGCAACCAAGCGAAAGCTTAACAGCACAAGAGTATTGAAAAACGCAACCATTCTCTGACCATCGCATTGAAAAACACAAGAACACACTAGCCTGTGACTAGGCTACCCTTACGTGTCCCAGAGCCGCCCCTCACTAGTATTTTTGCGTTCGTTAAACTGGGCTCACGTGCCGCTTCCAGTCCTCTGGCCAAAACGGCGCGGGGTCTACGAACTTGAACCCCCTCGCCTACAAGCCGATGGCCGGGCCGCACGCACACCCTCCCCACCTCTGGGGGTATGAGTTGCACTGGCTGTCGCCCTGTGTCAGGGGAGCTACCCGGGGGGCAAAGCCCTCACCTCGGGTCGATTAAGTGGCCGCCAGAGGCGGTCGCCCCTCAGGCCAGCCCTAAAAAAGAAAACGCCCCAAAAATCCGGCCAGCCGTCCTCCAGAGCCCCGAAATTCGCCGGCGGACCTAAGGTGGCCCTACTTCAGTACCGGGGGGGAGTAACTATGCCGGTAGTACAAGCTCGTAACTAGGCGCGATGGCGCCTTTGCATTTCCCTATATCGGTGCGGCTGCTGCGCACAAACTCGCGGCCAACATCGCAGCACGCACCGTAAGATGTCTTTTTATCGCTTGGGTTTGTACGGGGCCAGTGGGGAGTAATCTAAAAAGCGTTGCAGCCGTACGAATGGGAGGCCTACAAAACCTCGCTGGCGGCCGCGGAATTTCAGGCCCAAGCACGAACGCCGAGAAATGCGGACCACACAATGGCACACATTGTACATAGACTGACATCACCCAGCCCCATGACCCGCCTAGGTAGAGGCACTTGCCGATACCTGATCAGGCGGCCGGTCTCCAAAGCTACTAGATCTCGCGGGGGTTTTCGCTTGGAGGGCTAGAGCCTGCCGACATTCCAAAGCGACGCAATTGACAGCCCGCTATCTCAGCCGGATCGTCGCGTACACAAAAAAGTCCACTTAACACAACGACGCGCGCGCGCATGATCTCCCGGAGTCGCGCGGGTGCGTTGCGCGCCGACGTCGGCGTCGCGAAAAATGCCCCATTTGCTGCAGCAGCTTTTCGAAGCCCCCATTGGATGAGCAGCAGGCTCGTCCACTTCACGAAGCTCCGAACCGAGCCAGTACAAAAAGAGGCACCTCAGACTGAGTTATCGTGCGCAGCCAATTCCCCCGACGCTGAAAGCCGGACCTCAGTAGAGATACCCTGGCTACATTTTTACCGTTCCATGGACAGCTGCTTCTGCTTGTATCAGATCGTCGATGGCCACTATGGGGACAGCCCGAGTCACGGTGGCCCGACTGGCTCGACTCGGAAACGGCGCCGAAGAAGGCCCGGCCTGGGGCCGTCGAGTGCGGCCCGGGTGTTTGAGAATGACGCAAGATCCGGGCCGTCGGGCCTTCCTTAATATTTTATTCACTCGGGCATTTTTGTTTGGGGAGGAAGTCGAACGAACAGACAACAGCGTCGTGGCGACACTATCTGCTCTAGAGTACCCGTCCCTTAGCCCGCCTTATGTTGCTGCCTTGCATGCTTCCAGGCTTCAGGCTACGGTACGGTTTCTTTACCTAGGGCCAGGGACGGACCAAAAATTCGGGTTTTGGGGGGGTCCGAGTCCGCGCACGTTCGAGTTCGCAGACTTCTAGTCCGAGTTCGTGTCCGGGTCCGACCCTGGGTTCGAGTTCGGGCGCAGTTGTGGCTCTGGTTCGAGTTTAGTTCGGGTGCAGTCCGAGTTCGAGTTCGAGTCCGAGGTTCCTGTTCGGTTTCGCGTCCGAGGCCGGGGTCCGAGTTCTTCGGTTGAAGGTCGATGTTGAAGTCGACTCTACTGTACGAAAGTATTCTAGTCCGAGGTCAGTCCTGACCCCAGTCTGAGTCCGAGTTTGAGTCCGAGTCTGAGCTTGGTCCGAGTTCGAGGTCGAGTTTGAGTCCTAGTTCGAGCCTAGTTCGAGTTTCATACTAGCCCAGTTCGAGCTCAGTTCGAGTTTCAGCTCGGTCCGAGTTCTAGCCGGGTCCGGGTTCTGCCCCGTCCGAGTTGTCAGTTCTCCTTGTTCGGGCCGAGTCCGCCCCGCAGTTCGACCGGCGTTCGGGTTCGTCCCTGGCCCTATTTTTACCCCTCGCCCACTACCTAGCGGTTGCGAAAACGAGACTTTCTGCCCCTCACAGCCTCAGGAGGACGCCAACGGGAAGCTTTGCGCGATCTTGGTCGGAGGGCGGTTCTCCCGTTCCCCCGTCGACCGCGTGCCTATTAACCCGCTGCTGCACTCAACGACTGACAGAAACCTCGGGACTGTGACTAATAGAGACGCGAGTCGTCGTTCGTCATGGCGATTTGAATCAACTCTTTTTCAGAACCCGATCACTGAAGTACGATGAGGGCCCTCGCCCGAGTGTCACCGCCAAGGAAAAGCAACTGGAACTGATCGGTCACGATGAGTCGTAACCCAGCCCAGCGCCGGCGCCTTGGAAGCAACTATTAAGCTTTGGGTAACTTGGTCAGAACACCGTCGTTCACGGCAACGCCGCGGAGAGCATGTTCCCAAGGTGAAGTCTGTTCTCAGCGGGACTAGCCGCGATCGCTGCCGGGCCGGCCTTCTCGGGACCGCCAGGGGGTAGGCTACGAGCTGCACGCAGCCTCCCAACGCGCGGCATGGCGGGGGGCGCGCCCGCACACAACGCCAGCTAGTGTTGCTACCTAGGTACCGAAGCAAACAACGGAGGGCAAGCTACAGGAAAGATTATACAAGGTAGAGAAAAATTGATGGAGATACTCGATGGAATGCGAAAACGCCTTAAGCGACGTAATATTCTCTTAGATGAAGTCAGAAAAGCCTATCTCAGCGATCTTGTTGCCAGCAATGCCCCTATTAAAAAAAGAGCTTCTGCAATCAATTTGCAGCCAATGCTGGCGCTCTACGCACCATCAGAATGTACCTATGAGCTTATTCACGGGGAGGGCATTGACCATGGTGGCCATGTTGAAATTATCCACCGCGAATCAAAACATGTCGCAGACATTTCAAAAAAGGTGAGGAAATTACTAGAAGTTGAACAAAAGTCGAGACTCAAGGCTGCGACATTAGAAGTGAGACTACAACAGGACCAGAATGCACTGAAAAATCAGCGGACAATCTATTGTGATGAACGAGAGCAACTTTGTGCACATGTATCCATGCTTAAAAAACGGCTCAATTGCCTCGATGAAAGTGCACTAAAGAACTCGCAACAAGCTATTAAGAGCCTACAAAAAAAATTAGAAATGTCGGAAGCTCAGGTTTGCGATCTTGTCCCTCTTGCTAGAGACGCTCTTCGTAGTCGCCACGAAGCAAACCAGACTGGGATCTTGGTTGTTGGAAAGGATCGCCGTATTGCTGAGCTTGAGTCTAGGCTTGAACGTTCGAACAGGGAGTTGGGGCGAGAACTTGAAAGATACTCCGCCCTACAGAAAAAGATATGTGTTGAAAGTAGTCAGAAGCAGGCTTTACGGCAAAACTGCTCCGAGTTTGCGTTCAAACTAGACGAAGCGAAGACACAGTTGACCTCAGTCCGAATCTCTCTGGACGAACACCGCAGATCAGAGGTAGAACTAAGACAAAAGCTAAGTGACCTTCAAGTTGAATACACGGAAGCAATGCAACGTGAGGAATCAGAGCACGAGGAGCTCCAGCGGCAGCTTGAAGCTGCTCACTCCCAAGTAGAGTCATTTAATTATGAATTGGAGAATGCAAAAGCGATAAATTGCCAGTCCGAGTTGACCCACAACAATGCACTGAAGGCGCGAAGTGAGATTGAAGAAAAGTTGCGTTCCAAACATCAACTTGAGGTGCAGCACTTAAAAGACGGACTACTGCTACTCCAAGAAAAGTTGAGCAAAACTGATGCAAAGCTCAAGCTAGAGCAGGAGAAACGTGCTACCATTGAAGCTGAGCTCAGTGAATTGCGGATCGAGGGACAGCATCGCGGTCAAACTTTAGATGATATGCTAGGCTGCAGCACCAAAATTAACGAAATATTGGTGCTGATGGGCCTTGATGTGAGTGAAATCTTAAAAAAAAAAAGCGGTGTGCCAGATGGCCTAGAAATTGTCAAAAGCAAGGTTACTGAACTCATGACCACGATGAAACAGCTAGAATCAGAGATTTGCCATTTAACCACACAACTAGATCAATACCAGACAAAATCTGAAGCTAGCTTAACTGGCGCAAACGAGAGCGCAAAGGCCGTACCTGAGGAGATAAATTCGAACTCAAACTTGAACCCAAGACTACTGCAAAATAAAGATTCCCTGCTCTTAAACACAGACAAGTCAACCATGGCTCATCAAGCCCAACTACAGGCAGAAAATAAGGAAACCTTGGAAGGTCTCGCGGCAGCACAAGCCGAATTAAGTGAACTTGTTTCAGAAGATAAAGATACAAGATATTTTACCGCAATTGCTCAAGCGCACCTGAGCAGAGTAATGTGTGTTGAGCTTGATTCTGGCCATGATTTTTCGCACAAGTACGCTGGTGCGCTCACCGAGGTCCTACAATTAACAAACCGTTTTAAAAAAATCGATGGCATGGTGCTGCAACTTGGACAAATTGACGTGCAAGCCAGAAAGAGGCCCCATACTTCACACGAAGTGCAACTTTCACCATCAGTTCTGATGGCCGGTCCTGGGTGCGAAAGAGCCATGTCGTCAAATAACGAGAACCCTGAATTGCAAAAAGCGCTCGTTTCAGCCGTGTCGCAGATATCAGGAGTGCTATATCGGCTCTTTGACTCAGAAAGAGGCCCTGATATTCCTAGTACAAGTGCATTGGAGCTCGAAGGCAGCGAAAGAGTAGCCAGTCGTCTAGTATCACTCACAGGAGATCTCTCATCAAAACTGGAACAATTTTTAACGGAGCTGTCAACATTGCGCGAATTGGCGAACTCGCTTCCCGAAAACTTTTCATACAGTGAAACGTTGACCAGAATTGGCATGTTGGAGCAAACCATCAAGGAATTACGGGAGAAAGAATCTAGTAGAAAGGGAGGACGTGAGGAGGAACTGCAGCGATTGAAGCAGCGCAGTGCATCACAGCAAAATTTCATAATAGAGCTTCAAGAGGAAGTAACTAACATGAAAAGTTTAATGTTTGCAGCAGACGAACTGAAGCGACAGCATAGCGAACTTGAAGACAGATATCGGCTTTTAGAAAACGAGTTCACAGAGAAGGCTGAAATCGAGGTTAGTTCACGGAAAGCCAGGGAGCGCGCAGAGATGCAATTGAATCTCGCTCAAGCTGGAATTGCTTCATTGACACGTGAAAAGCAAGTTTTAACCGTTGCTTTGAAGACAAGATCAGAAGATATCTCAAAAATGGAGCTTAAACTTGAGCAGACACAACAGGCGTACGAGGATATGCTTCAAGGTGAACGCTTCCGACTAGAGACAAATACAGACGTGGGGATACAGCACAGCCCACATCTAGCCGAGGCTTGCGCACAAACTTCCTTTAAGACACCCACAATGACTCTCAGGCACATAAATTCCTTTTACCATGTGCCCCATCGTAAACAAGGACCCGGATCAGCTACCCCTGTTACTGACCCTGGGCTATCCCCAATCCACCCTTTTGCGGGCTAGGGGACCTCGATGTATCCAGAACACCAGAGCACCTCTCTTGTCTACTCCAGTGTACCCGGATAAAATTATTCATTATTCTGTCGCCCCCTCCTTGATCCAGGCGAACTGCTACTGGAAATCACGGGCCTCGCAGTCACTTCACCCTGCAAATGAACTGCTCATGTGAATTGCTGAATCCTATGCTGGTCCTCCAAATTATATGGACTCAGAATCAAATACAGAAAGGTATATAGAGTCCATTAGAGACCCAACCCACCCAGTCTCGGTGGAGTTGTTGGCAGCAATTATGCTTCGGTATACTCTAGCCGCAGGGATGTGTGCCCATCCGCTGAGAGGGTCGGTTCTGGAGGCCAGAGATTGTGCACTAAACTGGCCATTGCACTCCCGAGACTCTTCCTTGAACCGTGACTACGCACCAATTTAGTTAGTTTTCTTTGATTAGCCGTGACTACGACGGTGGCGTGGGTGTTCCTTATGGTGTTGTCGGGTGCCATGCAAAGTGGGCTGCCATCAAATTAGGCGGACACTAAGATGGTAATTACGCCGCGACGTGCATGTGGAAATGCGGCATCGGAGCGAGGGAAAGCCACTTCGGTCCCTGGGCGCCGGAGACACGGACTCCAAGGGAAATTTAGATAATTTCGCCGAATCCCATTAAGGCCTAGTTTGCAATTTACGCTTTTTGCGCGTATTTTATGCGCCGTGCTTTTATTTATAAAGACCGCACACACGCAGGAAGATCGCCTAA
>Ga0099799_10424_pt1 | contig 10831 bp, 11 predicted proteins | sample Uncmet6_SortLC_1_FD_89033 | JGI IMG/M metagenome (GOLD analysis project Ga0099799, IMG submission 89033) | Marine eukaryotic communities from CALCOFI LINE 67, Pacific Ocean - CN11_C50_N6_SortLC_1 | ecosystem: Environmental > Aquatic > Marine > Oceanic | place: Pacific Ocean: Monterey Bay...
GAGAAGCTGGAGGGATTACACAGGGCATCGGGGCTTATGTGGTCCCCGTGAAGGACCGCGCCGTGACGTTCATCGACACCCCTGGGCATGCCGCGTTTACCGAAATGAGGGAAAGGGGCGCGAACGTCACGGACATCGTCGTGTTGGTCGTTGCCGCCGACGACGGCTGCAAGGAGCAGACCGTCGATTCGCTGGCTTGCGCCAAGCTCGCTGGGGCGCCGGTCGTCGTGGCCGTGAACAAGATGGACGTCGAGGGCGCCGACGCCCAGCGCGTCGAGGGCGAGCTCATGTCCTACGATTTAGTACCGGAGAGTGCCGGTGGTGATACCCTAGTTGCTCGTGTGTCAGCCAAGGAGAAGACGGGTCTGGACGAATTACTGGAGAAAGTACTGCTCCAGGCGGACCTGCTCGACTTGAAAGCCAATCCGGACCGGCCGGCGACCGGTACTGTGATTGAGGCTGGTGTGGAAAAGGGTCTGGGTGTCTGCGCCACGACGCTCGTCGAGCGAGGCACGCTCAAGGTGGGCGACGTCTTCACGGCCGGTGCCGCCTGGGGGAAATGCAGAGCTCTCCAGGACGAGTTCGGCAATTCTCTGGAAGAGGCGGGGCCGTCCACACCTGTGAGATTGGTCGGATGGACCACGGGCGCGGACCGAGCCCCGAGGGCCGGCGACGCGCTCTCTGTCGTCCCCGACGAGCCGACCGCGCGCAAACTCGCGGACGCTAGAAACGAGCTCGCGAACCAAGCGCGCGACGCGAAGCTGCGCGCGGCGTCGTCCTCGGGCTTTGACAAGTTAGCATTGTGTGGAAATCAAATTTCGGGCACCCCACGCATCGACCTAACTCACTGGTTGATTTCCACACAGGTTCATGGCGAACCTGGGCGGCGAGGGCATCAAGGAAGAACGCACCTTCCCCATCGTGCTCAAGGCCGACACCGCCGGATCCGTCGAAGCGATCACGTCGAGCCTCGAGGGCCTCGACGTGCAGGACGACGTGTCCCGCGTCAAGGCCAAGGTCATCTATTCGGGAGTGGGCGACCTGACGAAGTCCGACATCGCCGTCGCGTCGGTGCAGGGCGCGTTCGTGGTGGCTTTCAACGTGGGGAGCAACGCCGCGGCCATGGACGAGGAGCGGCGCCTGTCGGGCGCCGTGCGCACGAATTATTATTCTATGGTCTACGACGTGCTGGAGGAGATCGAGGGCAAGCTCCAGAAGGTGTTGTCACCGACGCCCGACGGCGAGCTCGTGGGGACTGCAGTCGTCAAGCAGTGCTTCGACATCGGCAAGCTCGGGAAAGTGGCCGGCTGTGGGGTCGAGACGGGCTGGATCCGCAAGAGCGCGAACATTCGGGTGATGCGCGGCGACGCGATCATGTATCAAGGGCGCCTGCGGACGCTGCGGAGCGTCAAGGTCGACGTCGAGCGCATCGACGCGGGGTCGGACTGCGGCCTCAGTTTCAGAGACTGGGAGGAGGTCGAGGTGGGCGACGTCGTCGAGGCGTACGAGGAGTAGGCCTCGGCGTAAGAGCTGCTGCTACTACTGCTACTACTAGGCCTCTCTACGCGTCGGGCGACGCCTCCGGGCGGTGCCGGGAGTGCCGGGAGCCGGTGGCTTTTTCAAGAAAAAGCGCATGAGAGTCGCGGTTCGTCTGGAACTAGCTCCTACTAGCCGCACCTCGAGCTCATCAGCTTGCCAAAACATCACTCACACCTCATAAAGAGGGTCTATGCGTGGATGTGCCCGGGGGCGACACGGAAAACGGAAAGCAACTTTGGCTTTACGAATGTAGCCTCGGCAATCCCAACCAGAACTGGGTTGGTGGGCAGCTCGTTCCCCCCTAAGTTCGCGCAACGCCGCAGAGAGGACTTGGAAAAGTGTCCCCCACGCTCTTGACAAGACTGGTTGAGCGCTGCCGCAAGAACCCCCCTTCCCCCCTTCCCTCCCCCCCTCCCCACGCCGTAAAAACTTTCTTTACTGAACGCCAATTATTACTCCCAACAGCCAATCTAGAACGGCGCGTACGGCAAGTTCCCCGCGTAATCGGCAGAGAACCCCAATTTGGTCAACGCCGGCACGCTGCCCTCCGTCAGCCGCGCCGACACGAAGCCCGCCATGCCGAGCATGGCCAAGCGCCCGTTCGCGAGCTCCATGTCCCGCTTCTTCTTCAACGTCGCGGCGTCGTACTTGTCCTCCAACGCACCTTTGGTCGTGCCCGTCAACCTCACTTTACCAGGCGTGCCGCCCATGACGTAGTGCGGCTTCTGCGCCTCGAAGACGGACTCGATGCCGCCGATGGCCGCGACGATCGCCTGTTTCCCATCAAAAGGCATCTTGTCCCACGCCTCCAACAGGCCGCCCTGGCCGAGCGACTCGAAGGTCGTGCCGCTCATGTCGATGGCGCCGGGCCAGTGGACGCCCAAGCCCGTCACGACGCAGCCGGCGAAGGCCGCCATGGCGACGCGGCAGTGCTTGATCTCCGCGGCCCGGAACCACAACAACGTCTTGTCGTTGACTTTTTCGGCAAGCTTCAGGGGGTCAAAGTACCCAACGGGCGCCTGGATGCCGTCATCCCCAATGATCGCGCGGTCGGCCGCGAGCGCCGTGCCCGCCGGCGACGCCGCCGGCGCGACGAAGCCGGCCGCCACGGGCGCGAGCGCGAGGCAGAGGGCGAGCTTCGCCATGCTCTCCCGGTGTGACCTGCGTGGCGCGTCGTCAGCGTTAAGCATGTGTATCTCTCGGGCGCTCCGACGTCGGAGAGCGGTCCCGCGTCCGAAGCCGTGCGGCACGCGTCGACCAGCCGTGCCGCCCGTGGCGCCGTAAGCAGCTTCCGTGCCTCGCGGCGCTCAGCCGCCAGGCAACGGTGCGCCGCGCGGCGGGCAAAGCGGAAAGCAGGAGGGTAGCGTTATCAGCGTAAACGCGTCGGCTGAGCGCGTGGCTTGGCAGGCCGTCGACAGGCATGTATGGACGTCGCCCGATGCAGTTCTTTTGTCGAAAGACTCAGGTATGCACGCAAAAAGCTCGAAGTATAAGCTTGAGCAACCAAATCCGCCGGGTTTTGCCTCATGGCGTTCGCTGCCTTCCATGCCGTAAATCGGTCGTTCGAGCACTCGCAAGAGCGCTGCCCAAGCGACGGATCCAGGCTTGGCAGGCTCCACTTGGAGAGGCAGGCTGCAAGAGGCAGTGCTCGAGCGACGCCGAGTGCACGCAGCGCTCACGCCATCGACGCGACACGCTTGCATAGCGCTCCAAGAAACAGTCAGCACCAGTGCTGTGTCGCCGCAGCCATGGCGCCGCGAGGAGCCCTCCTCATGGTGGCGCTCTGCAGCCCCGTCGCGCCGCTGGTCGTGGCGCCGTCGCGTCGAGTGATCTACAAAGCCGCAACCCCGAAAAACACGCTCCGCCACTCTACTCTGAGAGTGCGACGGCGGCAGGTCGTCCAGGCGAGACCGCCGCAGATGATCTTCGGACTGCAACGCATGTTCAACTGGCTCACTCCCACGGACATCGGCGCGGCGGTGATTTGTACGTACTTTGTTATTAGGCGGCTGCGGATGATCGATTCCGACCCGACCGCGAACACCGACGACGAGGACGAAGATGGAGCCGTTAACAGAGGAAATAAATTGTTCAAGAAGCTCAGCGGGGCGAACTACAACTACGTCGCGCAATCGGATGAAGACCTGGCCGCGTTGCGGACGATGTGCTGCAAGAAGTGCGGCTTCACTATTTTTGTAGCTAAAGACCGCCTCAAAAGACATTTCGTGAAGGGCCTCGAGTGTTTACAATGTGGCGCGAAGGCGCCGGACTTTTATAATGAAAATGATCCGGACGACCCCGTGCTGAGTCAGCGTGTGTTGAAGCTAGTTCAAGTTTATGCTTCGCGTCGATGGCGTTTGCGAGCGTCGTCGTGCCCTCCACGCCATCGGCGCGACGCATTCCTCATTTCTCACCGAGCGAGAGCCGTCTCGCGACCGCGTCCATGCCGCGCAGGTGAACTTCGAAGGCGCGACCGTCGAGAGCGCCGACGGCTACAAGCCCGATCCTGTCCGAATTGCTCAAAGGAAGGCGGAAATTGAAGCTGCAGAATTGGCGGAGCTGGCGGCGCTGGCGGCGGAGAAGGAGCAGATGTCGAACTACGACGCGGTGGAGGAGGAGACGGACGTGCTGGCGTCGTCCGAGACCGTGGCGGTCGCCGAGGCGCCTGTGGCAGAGGCTGTCGTCGAGGCGCCGGCACCCGCGCCTGCTGCGCCGGCACCCGCGCCCGCACCCGCGCCGGCGCCGAAACCTCCGGTCGACGACGACATCTTCGGCGAGCTGGGTATCTAGTGGCGGGTAACAAACAGACAATTAGCTGACGAGAAATCGGGCCCGGGGCATCTCCCGGGCGACGGAAGTGGCGACGGCGTATCAGGGCCGGGGGCGGGCGTACGGTCACGCAGGCCTCGTGGTCTAGGAAGGCAGGATGCGCCGCGTCGACGGCGTCGATGGTCGCGGAAGTAGTCCCGTCCCGCCGGCACGCCGCCGCGAACACGGTCACTCGGCCGCGTCGAGCAGCGCCGTCAGGCACTGCAGCGCCAAGGACGACTCCGCCGCGACGTCGTGCCGCAGGAGCTGCGCGAGCAGCGACCCCGGCGCGTCCCTAGGAGGCACCGCCGGGTCGGCACGATGCGCGTTCCGACACCCGCGCCCCCGTCGGCACCCGCCCGGCTCCGTGAAGAACTTGCAAATGGGCACATTCGAAACGTCGTGGGAATACGGACACGCCGCACCGCGTCTACATCGTCCTCCGTGCAGCATGGCAAGGCAAACCTTTGCGGGCCGGTGTTTCTTGGCAGGAGGCTCGTCGCTCTCCTCGGAGTCGTAGGCCGCCAGCGCCGCCAATCCAGTAGCCGGCTTCGCGGCCTCGGCGTCGCGCGCGAGGCGCGCCCGCGACGGCCACCTTGCTTTACGTTGGTCGCGCCACTTTCGCACGTCCTCCGGGTCCGTGCCGAGCAAAATATTGAAGCGCGCGCCCTCGACCTCGACGTTCGTGAAGCCGCTTCCGGCGTACTGCGCGTCCATTGCGCGGCGATGGCGTTCTGCACTGCTTGCTTTGGCTATGCGCTCGCACCGCACGCAGCGCTGCCTTCACTGGCCTCGAGCCGTCGCAAGCGATGCTTGGACTACCCCCAAGGCGTGGCGTTCACAGCGTAGCGGTGCGTTTGGCGTTCGAGCCTCGGTGCCGCCGCTGCTGCTCGGCGCTCGGCTGAGTAAATGGGCTCTAGCTCGGCCTAATCGTTCGCATTGCTCGAATAAATTCACGAGGAGTTAGCGCACCTGACCGCTCACCAGCGCTCTTACGAAAGCAGCGCTGCGAGACGCCAGACGCCGCGGCTGCACTCTGCCTCTGACCAGCAGCAATGGCAGCGCTCACCGAGCCGTGGTCGAAACGCCACAAAGCGGTCACAAAGAATGATCGAGAAGGCCTGCAGTACAACCTCTCGAACTCCTTCGCGCAGCCGACGAGCCAGGCCGAGCTGGAAAGGCTGGCGACGGAGCGCGGCGACGACGAGCTGATAGCCGCGTACCGCGACCACCCTTTGGGCTATACGCCGAACGGCGGCTCGCAGGACTGCCGCGCGGCCGTCGCGGAGGCGATCTTCGCGGACTGTCGAGCGGACGACGTATTGATCACGGCGGGCGGGCAGGTCGCTATACAAACGGTGGCGTTTGCTTTACTGGAAGCGGTCACGTCGTCTACACGCGGTCAGGAAACGCCCAGGTCGCACGCCGTCGTGTTCACCCCCTCCTACCAGTCGTGCCAGGAAGCCCCCTTGCACGCCGGTGCCGCCGTCACGAAGGTGCGGCTGACGCGCGCGAACGGCTGGGACATCGATCTTACTGATCTGGAGATCGCGTGCCGCGCCGACACGAAGCTTATCCTTATCAACCAGCCCTGGAACCCCGCGGGCACGCTCGTGTCGCGCGAGAAGCTCGAGGGCGTTGTCGCGATCGCGCGGCGGCACAATGCGTGGATTTTGAGCGACGAGATCTATCGTTTCCTTGAGCACGACGCGGCAACTCGCCTGCCCGCCATCGCCGATATTTATGAGCGCGGCGTCTCGATCGGGGCATTATCAAAACCGTTCGGCGCCGGCGGCGCTTCGCTAGGATGGATCGCCTGCCGCGACGCCGAGGCGCGCCAGGCCTTCAAGGACGCAATGTATTTCGGGACGGCGTGCCCAGCGCGCGCGAGCGAGCTCCAGGCGCTGATGGTCCTGCGGGCGCGCGACGTTTTGTTGGAGCGCAACTTAGCTATTATCCGGCGCAACCTGGCGGTCGTCGAGCGCTTCCTCGGCGAGAACTCTGACCTCTTCTCCTATGTGAAACCGACGGCTGGATGTGTCATGTTCGTTGAATTCAAGGGCCCTCTGACGTCCACACAACTGGGCGACGCCCTCGCGAACGAAGGCATCTCGATAAAGCCGAGCTACTGCTTCACCGACGACGATAGCGTCGACCAGTACTTCCGGATCGGCTTCGGCGAGGAGAAGGTGCCGGCGGCCATCGAGGCTCTGGCGCGGTTCGTGGCGGCGAAGAGAGATGAGTGGGGCTTTCCGCGTGCGTAGTGTGTATAAAACTAATGTTAAGGCGCGAAGTTCGGCGGGGGCTTGAACTGTGGCGGACCACCATACGGGTCTGGACCACCGGTCGCCGGTTGAGTCGTCCCGATCAAGTTGTGCAGGCCGAAGCCGATCTCCGCGCAGAACTCGGCAGTGATCTCCTTCTCGTCGTCCTTGAATTTCTCCTTGAGCTTCTCCCGCGCGGCCTCGAAGTCGTCGGCGCTGCAGCCGATGCCTACCAACGCCCTTTTGAGCAGATCCAGGGGCTTCTCGTCGCTCTTCCCGGCGTTGAAGTCCTCGATCTTCTTCAGCTTCGGGTCCGACGCGGTCTGGCCCCTTACGTGAGACCTGTGTGGAAATCAACCGGTGAGTCGCGTGCTCGGCGAAGGTCGCGTCGCGACGATTTGATTCATGCGCCGCATGAGGACCCTCCAAGAGCCACGTTATTCCCGGGCTTGATGTCCGAATGCCTTCCAGTAGCACAGCCCTTGATCTGCATGAACCTGTGCGTAAATCAACCAGTGAATCGAGTGCACGATAATTCTTCACTAAGTCGTTCCTCGACGAAAAGCGACCGTGCTGACCGAATCGAGCGGGGAGAGACCCCCAGGGGCACGCCATCGAGCCGGCGTCGCGTCGATGGCGTGGAGGACATGATCCGGCGGTTGCGGAGACGCGCTGCGAGAATTTGACTTATGCACTGGCATGAACGACTCCCAATCATACGCCTTCTTGTGCGGGCAGCAGGACCAGTACTTGGCCGTCTCGTGGAAGACCGGGGGTTTCGTGTGGTGTCTGCAAGCGTCGTCGCTATTCGCTCTCTCGGTGTACTTCTTATTACAACCGAACAGCTTGCACGCGCGACACCGATCGAGGGGATCCAACATATCATTATTCACCGTCTGCATCGGTTTTGGTTGAGCCGGCGCCGACCCGAACTTCACGTAGAGATCGGCCCGATCATGGACCTTCTCGCAGACCGTCGTATGAGGCTGCAAGACTTGCCGCATCTCCGTCTCGAGGCGGTATTGGGACGCGACCATCTGGTTTTCCGGGTGCTTCGCGTTGTAGGACTTGATGAACGTGTCCATGAGGTTGCTGCAGGGGCCCATTTCCCACTTCTTCGGGAGCGTGATCTTGAGCGTTTGTCTTAGGGACTCCGCAGCAGGTTCTTCGTAGTGGATGAAGACCTTCATGGCTGCTGCGATGTGGCGGCTTGTCGCTGTGTTGCGCGGCGACGGCGTGCTGCGGCGTGCTCTGTGCAAAATGCAGAGGCTCGTGCTGGGCGATGTGCTGCAGAGCGACGCGCCGTGCACACGGTGGATCGCTGGCGGTGTGTTGGCGAGAACGAGTACGCTAACGTGCGTACTGATTGGCCAGTTAAGCGAGCAATGCGGCCAAAATAGCGTCGTCGTCGATCGAGTTATCGGTACAGGTAAGGTACCTTGTACCTCGTTGGTAGGGGTGCCGGGAGCGTTGGCCGAGGGCTCGTAATCCGAGCCGCCCCGCGCGGTCCCACGGCCGCACGCGTCGTCCACGAGGCGCCGGCGATCGGAGCGTCACGCTGCGCAGCCGAAAGGCAGCCCTAACCATGCCCGAAACACCAAGTACGCGGGGCCGCGCCACGATCCGGACGCCGGCCAGCGGCGGCACGGACGACAGCTGGTCTCCGGAACGCACGCCCGACGTCCGCCCCACCACCGGCGCGTCCGTGACCTTCGGCGATGACCAATGGAACGCCTACGACACGTTTTCTCCCGAGAGTAGGCCCATGACCGGCGTTTCGAGACCCACGACGGGCAAGTGGACCGAGGTGTCGTCGCGGGCCATGACGCCTCATACGCCGGGTCATTTGTCCCGAAAAGATTCAGGATGGACGGCCCGGACGACGGGCACGGCCCACACGACGGCGACGCACACGTCGGACTACTCGGCGTGGGGCATGTATTCCGAAGGTTTTGCTGAGTCCGAACCGCCCGAAAGTTGGAGGGACAAAGTGCTCGAGGCGTGGCGGATACCACCGCTCTGGAGCACGCAGATGCGGAGCGACACGCATAAGCACCTCGAGGACTGCACTCTACTCAGAGTGAACGCCCAGACCGCTCGAGAAGGGCCCTATAGGCATCGCATTAGCGTCGACGAGGCCGACGACGTCTGGGCGCCGCACCTCTATTTGTACGTGTTCCCGGCGCATCCCGAAGGTTCGGTAGCCAAGGGCATCGCTAGACGATATGTCTTAGATAGAGCGGAGGAGCCGCACCGTTCTAGATTGAGATGGGAGCGCGACCAAAAACCGCAAACTCGAGACACGGAACCAAGTTGGTGCGCGCCGCGCGGCGACTTCAAGTCGTTTTTTGCCTTGCCGGAGCCGCAACCGGGGTTGTCGGAATTTCATGTGGACTGGACGAGTGCACCGGATCGGTATATGGTTTCCACCGAATATAGGCCGGCCGCGGCCTGGTTACGATGTTTTCGCTTCTTCGCTTATAAAGCGACGAAGTTCCATCTGTTAGAGCGAGTGTGGCCCCACGGTTCTGAATTAACAACATCTTACAGGTTAGTAGCAGGTCATGAGTGTCCCGTGAACGCCCATTGGAGATGTCTATTTGCGTTCTTCGCGTTCGACTCGTGCGTGCCGAACGCGAACCAATATACCGTACAACAGTCCGTGGATGGGTATGACCGGTTGAGAGTGGGCATGACGGCGTCCATTAGGCCGGGAGAATGGGATCCTCAAGACCTCAAATTCTACGCGTATGACGTCCCGGTGCCCGGCACGGCCAAGTTCTCAGTACAATACAGAGTACGAGACGGCACGAACATGGAGTGCGAGCAGAACAGACTGTCCATCGACCACGCGTGTGGTCCGTGGGTCGAGAAGTTCGTCTTCTACGGCTACCCGGCGCCGACGGTCGAGCTCGAGGCGCCGCAGGACGAGGAGCTCTACGAGGCGTCTGCCTAAGTTTGGAGTGTGTTAGTTACTCGTCGGCGGCGTGTCGCGGGCGGCGAGCGCGGCTCGCGCGTTTCGCAGGAATTCCTCAGTCCCCGCTCTGATCGGGTGCGCGCCGCCGAACACGCGCCGCGCGATCCGGTCCGTGTCCTCGAGCGTCGTCACGGCCTCGCGGAGACCGTCGAGCGTCGCGTCGTCGTCGGCGTAGAGCGCATTCGCGTACAACGATCGCATCTTGAGCGTGAGTTCGTGACTCTCTCCGAGAACGCGTCTTGCCATTGGGACCGTTTTGCGCAGCAGTGCCTTGGCTTCTTCGAAGCGCCCTAGAATAACAAGGGACGTCGCGTAGCTGTTGGCCTCGCCGATGGTCGTTTGATTTTCCTCGCCGTAGAGGTTCAAAGTTACATGGTATACATCTCGCACCATCTGTGAGGCCTGTTCTTCCCGTCCAAGCATTTGATACGTGCTCGCAAGATTGCCCTGCACGGTGAGTATCTCGTCTTCTGGTGCGCCAATTCTCCGGGTTAAAGCCAACAGGGCCTCCTGCACGGTCAACGCGTCCTCGTAGTGTTCTGCTAAGGCTAAACCGCTCCCAAGCTGTTGCATCGCCAGCCTCCGAGCCCCCTCCGGCTGCCCCACGTACGTCTTCCAGCACGCCCACCCGAGCGCGCACCGCACGTCGTGGTAATACTGTTGCTCGCACAGGCTACACGTGTGCCACCGATGCCACTGAATGTCGTCCAAATTGTTCTCCATGGCCCCCGCCACCAGAATCTTCGCCTCCTCCGCCAAGCACGACACATGCGCGAAGCCCGCCGTCCCGCGGCACGCGCACATCCGCACGAGGCCCTCCTTCGTGTGTCGATGAAGAGCCTCCGTGCAGATGTAGCAGGTCTGCCCCTTCGTGTCGTCCGCGCATTTCTCGGCCGCGACCGCGACGGCCTCCGTGTATCTCTTATTGGCATTATATTGTTCGGCGCCGCCTGCTTTTTTTATTTTCTTGCAGAGCTGGTCATGGCCGCCCTCCTCCCAGTGTTTTTTTTGGCATTCAGGCCCACAGTAGCGCGTGCTGCAGCGGCCGCATTTCTTCCCCAATGACAAGCCAAGCTCGGTGGCGCAGACGGCGCACTGCGTGAGGATCATCTTGTGTGTGGTTAAATCGCTCGGGGGCAGCCCTACGATCTCAAAGAGGCAATCAAAGCCGATTTTCGGCAAGTGCTAGTACCTTACTGCCGCTAGCTGGGTTGCCAGGCAAAGCAGCGCCGTGATCGATCGA
>Ga0099799_10425_pt1 | contig 10755 bp, 8 predicted proteins | sample Uncmet6_SortLC_1_FD_89033 | JGI IMG/M metagenome (GOLD analysis project Ga0099799, IMG submission 89033) | Marine eukaryotic communities from CALCOFI LINE 67, Pacific Ocean - CN11_C50_N6_SortLC_1 | ecosystem: Environmental > Aquatic > Marine > Oceanic | place: Pacific Ocean: Monterey Bay...
CAGTAATAAAACCTCGCGCACGCCCAGCACCGCCCCATAAGCTAAGTAACGCCGAGCGCGCGCGTCCGTCGCGGCAGCCAGATCCCGGTAGCACGGTCTGGAAGGCGGGGCTCTCCCACATCTCAAAGCGGCGATCGTCGGTAAAACGAAGCCCACGCACGCGGCGCCGGCCCGACAGACGGGACCCACGGTTATGAGGGTTACGGTACCCACGGCCAATGCTCGCCAGCCGTCCACATCGAACCAAATTTCTAAAGTTTTGGCTCGTATTCTACTCCCATCACCAATACGCTTCGCTATGAATGACGGTAATGATCGTCGCAAAGCTTGATTGAACCACCAGGGATCCCGTTGGTCCCTATACGATGGTTGCGGGACTGGAGGCGTCGTGTATGACCGTAGGAGTCGTCCTATTATCGTATGTGCTAGATCAGTACCCATGTACAACAACCAAACCAGGAAGACGCCTCGCACTTCCTCGAGGACGGCTATATCGTCTTCAAACAAGTTAATCGCATAAGGCAAAGCTCTCAATCCACCTCGTATCCCAGCTAGAAAACCGACGATGCTCCAGAACTTCAATTGTTCGGTAACAGCAGCTCTCGCGGACGCCGCCCGCGGATCTTCCGAGTAGCGTCGTCTATTCGCAGAAACGATGTCCTCGACCTTATCTAAAGCAGCGGCTTTCTTCAGCGCCGCGTCGGTGTTGACTAATCGTAAAGACAAGCACACGAAGACGATATACGGAGACGTCCAGAAATTCACTGATAGTGTCGGATTCACGTGCCTCACTAACAGTATGATAGCGAAGAAGGTAACATGAGGCGCTACGCTCATACAAGCTCGAGACTTCGAGGACATGCCCTCCAAAGCTCGTCGATAGGCCCTTTTTATTTTGTTACGTTTCGCATCGAACGATACTCGTCTGATGACAAAGGCCCGGTGCCACCGTTTCAGCATCTTTCGGCCGCGCGGATAGGCTTCTACCCTCCATAGCACGAAGATCGTCAAGAGTAATGCTACCTCCGCCGCTTTTATATTTGTGGGTTGCCTTGCGATTGATTGAGCGAGCTTCCTCAGTAGAGGTTCTCCCACTAGTTTGAGAAAGGCGTACAACGCCTTGATGAGTAGGAGCGTACAATGCCAAACCTCCTTGAGGGCTTGCGCGACGTCTTGCACGTAGATTGCCGTCTCGGGCTCTAGGGACGCGAGGGCCTTTTCCGTGACGTCGGAGCAGAACCGCGCGGCCTCATCTTTCGTTGCCGTCAAATGGGCGCTTACGTAGGTGGAAATTGTGGCGAGGGCGCTGGTGGCCAGCGTTGTTGTCGTGGTGGCGACCGTTTCCATCGCCTCGGCGGCGCCGTCCGCGGCGGCGTCGACCGCTGCGTCCGACATCCTCCTGTGCTGCTTGTAGCTGCTCCCTACGAATAGTGCTCGAAGGTACCAATCCGTGTGAGCTGTAGGCCGCAGATGCGGGCAGCGCGGCGGATTGCTCCTCACTCTGGTGCTGCGTTTACGCGGCTTTCTGTGAAGCGCTACCCTCAGTGCTCAAAGGTACCAATCTGCGGCACACAAAGGCCTATAACGCTGCGTCCGAGCACGAGCTCTAGGCCCCTAGATGCGCACAGAGCAACACACCGCGCACTGGGATATTATCTAGCGGTCTGTAAGACACTAGCACCAAAACCGAAGTGTCCGCAGGCTGGCGGTTTCTCGACGCGACGACTCATCTAAGGGAATGCGACTCTTTCTGTAGACCTCTATACGGCGCGAGGGGCCCGACAGCTGGGCCGGCCTCCAAAGTTTGGCAGCTGCGCGACGCTGATATTTACTGCACTATTGGCTCACACGGTTGCGCGTTAGTCGCATCGCTGCAGCCTCTAGCAGCTGCTGCAGTCTCGAACGCTGCGCCGAGTCCTGCTGCAAAACCCACTTTTTTTGCCAGCCCACGGTACGCATCCATGCCGCGCACGTCGTCGCAGCGAGGCAGCAGCAACCAGGCGAACTTATTACTCGCGGCGGCCTGCGCGGCCCTCGGTTTTGTGGGCGGCTGGTCCTTCGGCCACGTGCACGGTTTACATGCGTGCGATAGCGGAGCGCTCAGCTCCAGCAAGGTGATCCGGCCCTGCTCGCCGCAGCCTAGGACACATTTAATCCACCAGGAGGCGAACCGCACAAGACACGCTTTGGATGATGCGTTAATACGCCTCAGCAAACTCGAGCGATCGACGACGAAGTGCCCGAAGTGTCAGTCGGCCTCGGAGGCCATCTCCCAGATCGAGGAGCTCGAGAACCAAGTGCGCGATTTAACATCGTCTCACGAGTCCAAGGGCGGCGAGGCGTCGCTCGACATGACCCAGTGGGCGTCGGTCCGCGCCTTCGACCGCGCGCGGCTGTGGAGGGAAACTTTAGCTTCGCTACCTTATGTGCTTGGGACGACCATTTCCAGGGGTGGGTTGTTGTTCACGAAGAGAAAACCGTTGAATAACTCGCTGGCGGCGGCCAAAGCTACTTGTAGTGAAATAGATGTGGTAGTAGCTGACAGCAAACCAGATGTGTGTCTCGCGGTCTTCGATTCGCGGCTGCCGATCTACACGATGCTGCGGACGGACGCGTCCCTGCCTGTGTGGAAATCAACAGTGCGTCGGGTGCACTTCTCGGCGATGACTCGGCCGTTCTGGCTCGGCAGAGCGGTGAGGAACCGGCACCGCCACGCCATCGAGCTGGCGTCGCGTCGATGGCGTGAACGCGCCGTAAAATTTTGATTTCCACACAGGTCGGGGGGCAAGGTTCTCGAGAAGCAGCGGCTGGAGCAGGCCCCGCGGCTCCACAAGCACGCCGGCGCCGCCGCTTATACTCCTGAACGCCTCGCGAAGCGATCGCTCATCATAGCTCAACAAGAAACGCTGCCGAAGAAACATAGCTTCATGGAGGCGCTGACGACGACGGCGAAATTCGGCGCCACCGCTCAACACGTCATTAAGAGGATAGATGAACTTATCAGGAGGCGCAAGCTCGACGCGAACCGGAAGACGGTCGTGGTCATGGCTACGAACCAAGGCACGTTAGACCTCGTGGCGAACTTCGCATGTAGTTGTCGAGCGGGCCCGCCGGACGTGCAGCGAGCATTAGCTTCTACGTTGGTGTTCACCGGAGATTCCGAGACGTCAAAACAAGTGGAGTTGTTCGGGCTGGCGTCGTTCCACGATAGCGCCTTGGGCGACCTGCCGGAAGGTGCCGCGAAGGCGTATGGGGACTACGCGTTCGTGCGGATGATGTGCGTGTGCGGCGTCCTTCTACGTGCTTCCTCGAGGCGGTTCCTTCGCATCAATGGCGTCGACGCGGCACCATCGACAACGCCGTTGCCGCGACGCCATCGCACACGCCGTCGACGCGACGCCGTCGACGCGTCGTTCCACGCAGGTGGCTCAAGATCACGTCCGTGTATTCGGTGGTCGCGACGGGCCGCCACGCGCTCTTCCAGGACGCGGACGTCGTGTGGTTGCGGGACCCGATCGAGTACTTTTTTACTACTGCAGATGATCAAGTTGATTGCTTCTTCATGGACGACGGAGCGCGCAGTGCTAGATATACTCCATTATATACGAATTCGGGATTCTATTTCATCAGAAATAACATGCGGACGCAGTTCTTCATGCACCGCATGTTGATGGCGTATGATACCGTGCTGGCCGTGAGGAGCCACCAGCATGCGCTGATCTGTGTGGAAATCAAAATATTACGGCGCGGTCGCGCTGAATCTTCGCGTCGACCTAGACGCCTGCTCGACGGCGTGGCGGTGCCGGTTCCTCACCGCTCGACCGTATCAGCACGGCCGCATTGTCGCTGAGAAATGACTGCACACGACTGGTTGATTTCCACACAGGCGCTGATCATGCTACTCTTAGAACACATGGCGAGGCATGGTCTCACCGTGGGCGTGCTCGACCCCCTGCTCTTCCCGCAGGGACAGATCTTCCACCGCAAGAAGGCGATCATGCAGTCGTTCGTGGACGGCACGGAGCGGCCCTACGTCTTCCACATGTGCTGGACGGCCGGGCGGACGGACAAGCTGCGGTATCTGAAGAACATGGCTCTCTGGTTTTTGGAACCGAAGTGTGACCAGGATTCGTGGAAAGGGCATAGGGACCACGGGAACTCGACGTTCGATCACAACCAGGCCAACTGCTGCCTGGCGGGGGCGAAGCCGTGGACCGTGCCGACGCCGTACACGCAGGTGATCGACCTGAAGTCTAAGTAGATTCATTAGTCGGTGGCCGCCCCTCGACGAGGGCCGCGACGTCCTGACTCGTCAAGCCGGGTGCGCGGCTCGGCGAAGTTGGTCGCCTCCGCTCGACGACCTTGTCCCGCGCTCGCCGCGCTTTCGATTGTATGCTCCGGTATATCGGAATTGCCTCCACGGACTGTTTTAACGAGCTTTTCAGCTCGTCCACGGCGGCGACGGACGCCTTCACCGAGCCTTTCAGCTCATTGACAGCCTGGGTGGTTTTGGGGAAGCCCGTGCGGAACGACAGCTGCGGCGGCAGCCACGGCTTCGGGGCCTTCGGGGCAAGCTCGTTCTGGACGAGGTGGGTGAGGTCCTTGCTCGAGAACGAGGGCGCGCGGCCGCTGGGCCGCCTGGCTACGCTCGGAGCGTTCTGTGCGTTCGCTTTAGCCTCTGGATTCGCCCCTTCTGCAGCAGCAGGTCGGCTGGGTCGCTGCGGCGCCGGCGCGAGCGCACCACTCCCGCCGACCAGGACCAATGCGAGGCATCTTTTAAGAGCATACATTCTGATATCAACGTCCCAGAGGGGTCACGAGTGCCCGTTAAAGCCGGAGCCGTATCTGCTGTGAGATTCCTAGTATGCATAACGTTAGCCCCGTTTTTTAATCCGCAAGGATTGAGCGCCAGCGCTGCCCGTAATATCTCAAAAGCTCAAAAAAGGCAGCCCCCAACGAACCAATCCAATGGGCAACTCCGCATCATACGTTCCACCGGAGAAGAAATCCATCATTTATCCCACATTTGAGATTGAGCAAGGCAGCCTGGATGGCAAGACATACGCCGTGACCGGCTGCACCACTGGAACCGGTTTGGTTGCTGCCAAGCTCTTCGCGAAGAAAGGCGCCAAGCGCGTCTTCCTGTTGAATCGACCGTCGCGCCGCGCGGAGGCTGCACTCGCCGCGGTGAAGGCTGTTGCCACCGAGGGCTGCGTCGTGACGCACGTCGACTGCGATCTGACAGACTTTGGTGCTGTGCGCAAAGCTGCAGCACAAGTGGCAGCCGAGACGAAGAGCTCGGGCCTAGATGTACTGTGTAATAATGCCGGAGTGATGGCGCTCAAGGATGTGGCAACAAAAGATGGCTACGATATCCAGATGCAGACGAATCATCTGAGCCACTTCCTGCTCACGAAGGAGTTATTTAAAGCTCTCGAGAGGGCGGCCGAACTCCGCGGCGACGCGCGTATTGTCAACCACTCGTCGCTGGCGCGCAATGGTCCGCCAGGCACGAAGCTCACGCCGGAGAATTGTGAGAAATACCTCGGTAAGAACGGCGGTAATCTGGGCGGCGATGGTGCGTCGATGATCCTTGGTGGTGCGCGCTGGGTGCGCTACGCGTACACCAAGCTTGCCAACGTCTGCTTCACGCTCGCCCTCAACGATAGGCTCGGCGGGTCGAACATCAAGGCTCTGTGCGCCGCCCCCGGTTTCGCGGCGACCCAACTCCAAGCCACTACGGCGAGAGACGGAGGCATGGGGAGCGGCACCTGGTTTATGAGGTGGTCGCAAAGCCCCGAGGACGGCGCGGTGCCGCTCCTTCGCTGCTGCTTGTCGCCTGATGTTGCTTCCGGAGAATTTTACGAGCCGACTGGTATTTTTTCCGGACCACCCGTACTCAAGCAACTCGAACGGGTGTGCCTCGAGGCGGACCGCGCGGCGCTGTGGGCGGCCTCGGAGGCAGCGGTCGGGGAGTGGGACTTGGAATTGTAGGGAGCCGCGTATCCCGATTGTACAGTGATGTGCATAGTGAGTAATATAATTCGTCCGAGATATGCATCGCGACCAGTATGGTTCGTCCGATGATGCCTTGCGTGGCGCGTCGACGCCGTGGTGTGCAAACCCGTTTTTGTCGAGCTCGCTAGTGTGTTACCGACGCTAGCTCGAGCAACTTGCTTTACATCGATTACTCAGTGCAGCAAGCCGTTGCAAGCCGCCTGGCTAGCGCAAAGCAAAGCATCGGTGCTATAGTCTGCGCGGGCCTGCAAAGAACTTGCATAATCTGAGAAGCAGTGCACAAACAAACAGGCTGCTCCGCTGCACTCATTTTTAGCAATGCTTCGGCCCCTATTCGCAGCAATTATTGCCACCGCGACTGGCGTAGACATGTCGCTGGCGACAAGACGACGTTTCGTCGGACGCGCGACAGCCGCCGTGACGGCCGCCGCGACGACGCCGGCGTTCGCCGCCAAAACGTACGTGAGCGGCAAGAACCCCGACGGGCCGCGTGAAAAGGGCGACACGAAGGGAACCAAGAAGGACGGCTCGTACCTGCCTGTGTGGAATCAAAATTGTCGTACACCCGACGGACTGTTTGATTTCCACACAGGTACCTCCAATGCTTAGCGGGATGCGCCGCCCGCTGCGAAAAAGCGTCCGGCCAGGGCCGGCGCCAGCTGACGCGCGGCGAGTGCCTCAACCTGTGCCGCGACGAGTGCTGCGCGACGTACGAGCAGTGCACGTACACGATCCCCGGTGTGTGAGTAAGTTATCGAACGATTACACAGCTATTATCACGCGTCGACCCATCGAACGTCACAATTCTTCAGCAGGAACGCAGGGACGGCGTCCTCCGCAAGATTCTCATCGCACGCCCAGTCCGGCCCGAGCGCGTCCTGGGCAGCGGTTCGCAGGAGCGCGACGGCGACCATTTCTGCATCCATGATCGCGCGCGCCCGCATGCGGTCGCCGATGATCGCCTTCTTTTCGTCGGGCGTCCGATAGTCCAGTTGTTTGTCTACTACTCTCCGCACGGCGACTTTGGCGGCGCATGTTGTGCCCTGCTCTAAATCACCAAATTCAGGTAATAACGCGGCCCGCATGTCGATGTCGACGGGAAACGAAAGTTCAATCTTCTCGCCGGCACAAACAGCAGCGTCGCAAATCCCGGTGGAGAGAGCGGCAAAAGGTTCAGCTTGGTCGTCCAAGAGCTCGACGATGTAGTTGTCCCGTTTCCATTCGAAGCCCGGCGCGCTCAGCGAAATCTCGGCGAGGACACATAGCCCTTCCTCGGCCGGGCCGTCGACGGGATACAACGCGTAGGGCTTGTCGACCTCCTCGAACTTCGCGTCGATGTCGTCTTGCGTGACGATACGCCTCGGCGCGTTGACAGAGATCGATTTGTAGTCGAAGGCAGCGACGGCGTGCAGCGCCAGCAGATTGAGCGCTAGCATGGCAGCCTTACACTGCAGCTGCCAGAGGTTGGCTTGCAATTTGAGGCAGCAAAAGTCGCGCAGCGATGCTACGCAGCAAGCGAGCGACTAATAGAGGTCCTGCGGTCTCGCGAGCAGCGAATTGAGCAGGCCTGCAGTCCCTTTTGGCAAAAGAAGGCCGTCTATGAGACCTAGCGGTGTGTAACATACTAGAAAGCGGCGCTCGAGCCAGCATCACGGCTGCACCTCACCGCTTAGGGCTAAGCGCTGTGTAAAAGCCTGCTTCGTATACGTGACAGCGCTGCGGATACAAAATCGAGAGCTTACAAGCCAGCGAGCGCTCCAGGACCATTTTTGCCACTGCACTCAAAAACAGCCCACTCACCGCGCCAACATGGCGGCCCAGGACGAGGTCGCCGCATTGAAACGACGAATAGAAGAACTCGAACGCGCAGTCGCAGAGCACGAGTCTGGCGCGGTCGTGGAACCGCACCTCGCGGCGAACAGGGAGCTCGAAGCGACATGTACTCGCCTCCGCCAACGATGCGAGCAACTGGAGCGAGAAAATAGCACGCTCGCTTTAGCGTTGGCGTATCGCCAGGTCAGCGGCGGCGGCACCGCCGCAGACGACGACGCGACCGCGGAGGTCCCCAGCTAGAGACGCCGCGCAAGCGCTCGCGTTCGTAACATTGTGTCGTTGTAAATCCGGGTTCGTACTCTCTTAAAAGGGCTGGACCACGTCATTAAACTTAATCACCCTTTCCTCCGTTTGCGTCGCGGGTCGCGCGCGCCTCGCGGATCCGTCGCCGGCGGCGGCGGCGAGAAGCCCGTCCCCTCCCCACCGTCCACTGGGGTCGGCGCCTCGACGACCTTCGCGCGCCGCTTGCGCGCGCGCGGGTCCGCCGGTGGCGCGACCGGTGGCGGAGCCGCTGGATCCGCCGAGAAGCCAGTTGAGACGCCGGGCGCGGCGCGAGGAGACCCGGGAAGCATCCCGGCCGCAGCCGCTCCGCGCGCGGCGCGCCTCGCGCGCGGGTCGGCGGCTCCGCTCGCGGCGGCTGGCGGGACCACTGGCGCCGCGGCCGCGGCCGCGCGCACCTTGCCGAGCGCGAGTCGTCCGCGTTTCCGGGAGCCCCAGCCGCCCTGCGAGAGACCTGTGTGGAAATTAACCAGTGAGTTAGGTTGTTCGCGTCGCCGGCGTGGGGCGCCTGGTAAAAGTTCCACACTGGGACAGACCCGAGACGCGGATTGCCTCATCGCTTGCGAGCGCCCCCGCCTCCTCCTCGCCTACCGCCTCGGCTACAGCTTTCCTCACGTGTTTCAAAGGAACGTTTTTCGCCGCGACCCTCAGCAAAGATCGGGACGCGTCCTCGCCGTCCCAGACCAAACGCTCGCCGTAGCCCTCGCACCCAGCCCTAGTAAGACCACCCAGACCCTGATGGCGCCCCAACGCATGAGCTCTATCCCCCCCGAGCCGCATGGGCGGCTCGTCGTCATCATCATGCTTCGCGACGCACTGCAGGTCAGAGTGCCACTTTTGTAAGGTTTCCGTCTGGCGGCCCGTGAACCCCACAATCTCCGACGCCGCCTCGCGGCAGCGCTTGGCGACGTCGCCGTCGCTCTGCTTCGCGAGACTTTCGTCCTCATCCACAATCGCTTCGTTCGTCGCCGGCGCTTGCGACGCGTCGATGAGGTCGCGCGACGCGCGTTTGGCGACTCGAGCATAAGCTTTCAACACATCAGTGGCGTCGCCGGGGTGCTCCTGTTCCAACACACTCCAGGCGTCCTCATTTTCATCAGCGAACAAACCCACGGCCCGTTGTAGTCCCTCAGCGACGTCGCCCTTCAATAAAGCAGCGACCTCCACCGGATCACATATAGCGTCCCAAGCTAATGCGACGGGCGCCCGCGCGCAGTACGCCGCCGCTCTCAATAGTTTGGCGGCTCTAGAAGCCAATCCTTCAAAGACCTCGCGCCGCTCCGCTGAAATTTTGGCCTTGAATTCTTCGGTGGTGTCCTCTTCCGGGGCGTCGGGCGCGTGACCAGGACCTCCTTCTCGCAAAGCTTCGAGCGACGCCGTCAGTCCCGTCACGGCCCTCGTGAGTAGAGACGAGCCACCCGAGGACGACGACGAAGCCCCCAGCGCCCGTAAAACGCGCGGCGCGTTCCTTCTTTCCCGCGCCAGAATAGCTAGACACCGCGCCGTCGACGCGTGGACGTGCGCGTCCGCTTTATGATACTTTGCTAAAACTTTGGCGAGAGCCCTAGCGAAGGCCGTGAGAAACGTCGTCGAGATACCTGAACCATACATCTCATTTCGCTCGGGCGGAGGATAACCCGCCAAGAGCGCGTCCAATGCTATCCTAGACTTGCCGATATCGTCCGAAGCGGTCCTCTCTTGCGCATCATGAGTCAGGGCCGCCAGAGACTCCAACGCGAGTCGTAACAACTCCGGCTTGGGTAATGACAAGGCATCGACTAAAACCAAAGGCGCGCCGCAGGCGAACAGGGCCGTCCTACCGGACGAGGAGCAGCACGCCTCGCGCACGCCCGTGAGCAATCGCGCCGCGCGGTGCCAGGCTTCGAAATTCTCGAGCTCGCCGAACATCGCCGCCCTCTTTTCATGATCAGTCTCGGCTCTTGCAGCGTATGCTTTCGCATCTTTTGATTTGCCGCACTGGACCGCGGCTCGGGCTTCCAACAGTAAGTAAGAAGCGGTCTTTGCTCCACTGACAGGCCCGAGGTCAATCAAGCCGGCGACCAACTCGGACCCGACGCCTTGCAAGGCCTTGGCCGCGCTCTCCAGGCACTTCACGGCGAACTGAATTACGTCGTCGGTTATCGCCTCGTCCCATTTCGATCTCTGGGCCCGTTGCGCTGTTTCTTGTAACGCACGTGCGTGGTTCCGGGCGCCTCGCCTTCCGTCCAGACACGCCTGCAATGCTGCTCGTCTAGCATCCGCTCCGTCGTCCTCCAGCGAGTCGCGCAGACCCAGGGAGTAGCCCACGTAGCCGCCATCATCCGTATCTGCCACATCTAAGGACGAGGAAGGCAGGCACGGCGCCCGTCGAGGTAAACACCGTTCTAGGGCCGACGCGCAGCCGAGCCACGCCGACGGTGACGACCGAGTTAGCTTAAAGACGGCCTTGCAGAGTGACGACGGAGACCACGTTTGAGACCAGTACTTCCTTAGCAAGAGCACTAAATGCTCAGCTAAGGTTTTAGCTTGGAGGTAGAGGGGCGTTTCCACCGGTTTTAATTCCGCCTCGTCCTCCATGCCGTCGTCACAGGCCCTCTCGTGTAGCAGGGGACCGAACGTAATACA
>Ga0099799_10428_pt1 | contig 10688 bp, 11 predicted proteins | sample Uncmet6_SortLC_1_FD_89033 | JGI IMG/M metagenome (GOLD analysis project Ga0099799, IMG submission 89033) | Marine eukaryotic communities from CALCOFI LINE 67, Pacific Ocean - CN11_C50_N6_SortLC_1 | ecosystem: Environmental > Aquatic > Marine > Oceanic | place: Pacific Ocean: Monterey Bay...
CGACAGACAAACAAAGAGAGGGCGGAATCATGAATGCATGCCACACCAGCACTCGAGAGAATGAGAGAGAAAGAGAAACGAAAACGAAACGAAACAAACAGAGCGAGAGCGAGAGAGAGGGACCACAAAGACGAAGGAAGCGACGGTGGCGGAGGAGCATCACTTTCTCGAGTGATCGATCGCCACCGCCGTGACGCATCATTCATTCCATCGCCAAGCAAGCACTTCGTTCCTGCATTCCCATCATTTCCACCGCTGTCGTTCAGTCATCATCGCGATCACTTTGAGGAAGGAGAGGTGTGGGATTGCGAGCCGATGCAGCCATTCATGAGCCAGCGAGCGAGCGAGGAAGCCATGCATGGGTCGAGAGAAAAATGAAAGCAAAAAGAGGTGTGATTGGAATCTTGGAATCTAGGACCAAAACGAGGGAAGAAGATTTTAATCTAGTTAATAAATTGGGTTTGGAATATCAAATAGGTTTTATCTATGAAATGAACTAGGAATTGAGCGGAGGGGAACGCTAATAAGCCGACTACAGCTGTACTCGCGAGTTGTAGAAAAGTAGCCCCGACGATGGCGTCGGCTGAGGCACGGGAGAGGATGTTCCATGCGCCTGACGACAGCGAGGGAGCTATCGCCGACGATGCAGCGGTTTCGAGCAAGGAGGGTGAGGCGAACCGCCAAGAAACAGCAGCAGCAGCAGCGGCAGCAGCGGCAGGAGGAGGAGGAGGAGGAGGAGGAGGAGGAGGAGGCAGGGCGGCTGCGATGGAAGAAGAGGACGAGGACGAGGACGAGGAGGAATGCCGCGTGTGCCGTGAGCCAGGAGGAGTGCTGCTCGCTCCGTGCGACTGCAAGGGATCGATGCGAGGCGTGCACAAGTCATGCCTACGGCAGTGGGTCATGTCCCAAGTCTCCTCCAACGCCGCGAACAGACACGACGGCGGCGTAGACATCAACTTTCAGCAGCAGCAGGAGGGGGGGGCGGGGGGGGGATTCCCGGCCGACGACTGGGGGGGTGCGGCGGCAGGAGACGACATGCAGTGGGGCGGCGGGGACCTCATCGATGCGATGCAGGACCTGCTCATGGCGCGCACGAGCCTCGAAAACGTGTCTCGCTGCAATGTGTGCCTCGCCAAATGGAAGCCCTCCAGGAGGCTGCGGCGGCGGAGGCGGAGGAGGCACAACGGACGACTGCCCGGCCAGCAAGGAGGAGGAGGAGGAGGTGCGGCCGACGCCGACGCCGCCGCCGCCGCCGCCGCCGCTGCTGCTGCTGCTGTGGATTCTGAACAAACGAGCGAAGGAGCAGCAGCAGCAGCGGGAGAAGGAGGAGAGGGAGGTGATGTCGGCGGTGTGTCGGGAGAGAGGGAAAGCGAAGCAGGCAAAAGCGGCGGGGAGGCTACTGACGAGGATCGGAAGGAGGACGAGGACAAGGAAGAAGGAGGCAGAGAGGAGGACGACGACGAGGAAGACGATTACGAGGAAGGCGATTACGAGGACGATGAAGAAGAGGAAGAGTTTTGCAGCTTGTTAACTTACCTCTTCACCGTGTTCGTGACCATGCCCATCGAGCACGGGCGACGGGAATTGTACGGAGCGGCGGCGGCGGCGGCAGCGGCGAGAAGGGGAGGAGGAGGAGGAGGAGGAGGAGGAGGAGGAGAGCAGCAGCAGCAGGAGGGGGAGGAGGAAGATAAGGGCTTTGAAGGCTGGGTGGGTGCGCTTGAGAGAGCAGCGGATCTGTCGGAGTGCTGGTTAGTGGGGCAGCAGCAGCGGCTGCGGCGCTTCGCCAGTCACGTGCTCGAGAGACAGTGCTGCGAACACATGGGGTGAGTGAGTAGGCAATCCATCCATCCAAACTGACCGACCGATTCAGAGAGAGCGAATGAATGAATGAACGAATGAATGAATGAATGAATGAATGCGAGACTATATTATATGTCCGTCCTCTCCGCAAGATTCGATCCACCCTCACTCGCTTGATGGATGGATGGATGGATTCTTTGATTTCTGAATTGAATCGAATTGACTTCATGACTTACTGACCGCCTGATTGATTGATTGATTGATTGATTGATCGGTGTGCTCTCAGGTGTGTGCTGCTACGATTGGAGCTTTGGCTGTTGGCTGTAGTGCTCTGCGCAATGCTCGCGAGAATCACACTCGGCCTCTCCGGCTTTCTGCTCGGAATCCTCGTGTCGGTCGACCAAGCCATCGATGACATGCTTTTGCCAACCCGTGAGTCACTCAGGCAGGCATGCAATAAGTCAGGGAATCAGGCAGTGAATTAGGCAGGCAGTGAGTCAGGCAGTGAATCAGACAGGCAGGCAGGCAGTGAGTCAGGCAGGCAGTCAGAATGGCGGTCAGGCAGGCAATGATTCGCAACAAATATTTTTGACATTGTTGATGGCGATTCGCTGTGGCCCGTCTGTCCATTAACTAACAATCCATGAATCACCGAATCCATGCATCACCGAATCCATGAACCCATGAACCAATGACCGAACCAATCGATGAAAGGGATTGCGTCGTGGCTTCGCCAGAGCTTTCCGCCTCTAGAGTGCTTCCAGTCGATCAACACGCAGTCCGCAAAGGTGTCGCTGTCGCCGGTTCCGATGTTGCAATCCGTCCGCCGCACTGCCATCCTTCGAGCCAAGGCGCTCTTTCGCTTCACGTCCAAGGCTACGACCACTGCAAGCACCGCCACTGCCGCGAAAGCACAGCAGCAGCAGCAGCAGCCGTCGCCTCTCGGGAGGATGGGAGAGCTCTGGTCGACCATCGCCAAGAAGGCAAATGTGCTGTCCGGGCAGCAGCAGCGAAGCGAAGAAGCCGCCACAGCAGCAGCAGCAGCAGCAGCAGCAGCAGCAGCAGCTGAGTTAGCGGCGACGAGCAATGGCAATGGGTGGGGAGTGGGGCAAGGCATCGCCGCAGCAGCCATGCACGTCATCGGAAAGAGAGCGCTGCCGATGCTTTCGCTGTCCGCTGCCGCCGCTTCTTCTTCTTCTTCTTCGCCGCAGAGCATCGCTGCTCCTCCCTCACCACTGCTGTCAGGCGGAGATGACGAAGAAGGACGCATTCATGGGATGGAATCCACCTCGTTCACTGCTTCGTATGCGCTGATGTGGCACCCCCATCCCTTTGACGACGTGCCGTTCTTCTCCATCGACACCTTCGCAGCAGGGATACTCATCATGGCCGTTATCCTTAGGGCATGGGTGCGTGGTGGTTGGGCAGTTAGTCGGTTAAGTTAGTTCGTTAGGTAGTTAGTAGTGAAAAAATAGTCGTTATGAATTCAGTAGGAGAAAGTCAAATCAAAATGATTAGAGAGAAGGCCTGAGGAACGTGCAGTATTTGTGACTGACTCTCTTTTCGAATTGTCTGTGTTTTATGTGTTGTGAAGGTGCCTCTGCGAGCCTTCCCTCGACCCATCCACGACCTAGCCGTCATCGTCGACATGCTTTGCCCGTCCTTTGAGATGACCTGCCAGCTCATCTGCACAGCACCCGTGCTGGTATACATCTTCAGGCTGGTGAGTCACAGTCAGTTACTACTTAGTCAGGCAGGCAGGTAGGCAGGCAGATAGTCAGGCAGGCAGTGAATCAGTGAGCGTGGCATTCAGGCAGGCAGGCAGGCAGTCCCAACTAACCATTTTTCTTGAAAATCCGTCGCATCTTTGCATGCAAAGAATCTTCAAAATTATTTGTTACTCTATCTATGTCCATTCTCTCTCTCGGCACACTCACCCATGGTCGCGAAACTCAAATAAATAAATCTGATCCCGATTTTTTCCGAAATTTTTGGAGCTGACACAACACCAGCACCCCCCAAAGTCCCAACACCGATCCACCCTCCCCCCCGGGCGCACCGAGCTAACGAACCAATATGGGCCAATGTTGCTCGAAGCACGATTGGTCGGAGCACGAAAAAATGGACATTCCCTCCTCCTCGCAAGTTCCGAACCCGGCGTCGTCGTCCGGAGAGAGCGCATTGGTCGATCATGGGGCGGAGGCTTCCCTCGGCGCAGCGGAGCTGGAGCCGGAAATGGAGGAGACCGAGTTCTCCCTGGCGGCGCTCCCGACCGTCAATCCAAGCGCCGCGAGTTTCAGCGGAGGAGGAGGAGGAGGAGCGGAGGCGGCGGCGGCGGCGGCGGCTGGGAAGAAAGCGAGGGAGGCGCTCTCTCCGGAGCAGAAGAAGGAGTTGGACGAGCAGACGAGCGATGCGGCGGAGGAGGGCGACACGGCCAAGGTGCTGAAGGGCATCGAAGATGGGGGCGACATCGAATGGCGAAACTCGGAAGAGGTGAATTGGAGTTTTTTGCTTTATTTATTATTTGCTGCCCCTCGTCCGTGTCCTCACCGTCCTCCTCCTCCTCCTCGCACTCGTCTTCTTTTTTCGCTGCAGGATGAAAAGACGGCACTTATGAGAGCGTGCTATAAAGGCAACACGAATACCGCTTGGGCTCTCGTTATGGCCGGAGCGAATGTGGAGGCGAAGAGCAATGCTGGCAACACACCACTCATAGAGGCCAGCTATGGGGGGCACCTCGCCACAGTGAAGGTCCTGGTCGAGGAGGGCCATGCGAATGTGGAGGCGAAGAGCAATCGAGAATGCACACCACTCATATGGGCCACCGTTGAGGGCGACCTCGCCACAGTGAAGTTCCTGGTCGAGGAGGGCCATGCGAATGTGGAGGCGAAGGACATTTATGGCGACACACCACTCATGGGGGCCAGCCGTAATGGCCACCTCGCCACAGTGAAGTTCCTGGTCGAGGAGTGCCATGCGAATGTGGAGGTGAAGAACAATGACGGATTCACCGCATTAGAAGAAGCCAAGCGTTATCACCAGAACGACGTGGTGGAGTACCTCCGGTCCAAGGGAGCCACCGAATCTATTGAATTTCTCGCTCGGGGGATGATGGAGGCCTCGGCGGATCTCCAGCAGCGTCTAGCTGTGCTAGAGCTAGAGTCGGAGCTGCGTGCGTTGGGGGTTGATGTGTGAACTAGACAGCACTGCGTAAATATACCACAGTGGGTCAGTGAATTAAGAAGTAGAGCGAGTCCGGAGCGAGCACAGAAACACCGGCGAGTTCCCCTCTGGCTGCCACACCATAGTGGCCATCGCATCCTCCACATCCTGCCACACCTATTTCCATTTAGATATTAAACTTCAGGCAGAATTCAAACAAAGGAAAGCGAGGGCGCCTTGCGGTGAGCCGCCCCCCCCGGAATTTCCGCCTTTCCGACGACCCCTCCAGCTCCGGGGTATACCCCCCGGCGGTGGGTCTGCCAGATGCTCGTGAGAGACCTCCGCGCTTGTGCGCGTAGTCTCCCCGCATCCGGGTAGTAGTCATGGGCGGGCGCTTGCGCGCGTAGCCCCTCTGCGTCCAGGAAATAGTGATAGACGGAAGAGTGGGTCGTTGCGGATTTATCGATTGCGTTTGGCCGTACGCCGTTTCGTGAATCCCTTTGTTTTACGATTCCTTGGCTTCTTCTTCGGTACTGGCGTGTCAGCCGTGTCCTCGCGGGGTCTGGTTCTTGGCTCTGACGTGGCTAGTACCGATCGGGGTGGTGTAGTTGGTGTCGTAGGGGGTACATTTGCTGCTGGTGTAGTGTCATTGTCCTGTGCTGGTATTTCAGATAAATCACGGACTATTGATTCCAATTCTCTGATCTGGCATCGCTGGCGCTGTCGTTCCTGTAGTTTGTCAGCGGCCGTAGGTGGGGATTTGCGTTTGGTCGGGTCTGGTGTGTCTTGGGGCGGTGGTGTGTTGGCTGTATCTGCGTCTGCTTGTAGTATAGGGAGGTTCGCTCGGGGTTGCCATGCTTGTGCTTGTGGAGATTGGAGGTATGCTGAGTGTTGTGGGTCAAGGTGAGGTAGTGGTAGTTCATAGCACTTCTTTATGTCGTCGATTACAGTAAGGGCCGATCCTCTGCCTGCGTTTTTGTCAATGCTGCCGCAGTTTCGTACGAAGGCGACAATGGGCGTTTGCTGTGGATCCACGGTTGGAGTACCGGATGGGGCGATGGTGACGATTATGCCGAGGTGGCGAGTTTCTGTGTCCAGGACAAGTTTGCCGCGCCAGAGAAAGCGGTGCCAGGGGTCATGAGTTGCAGCGGTTTCCTCATCGTTGTTGTCCTCGAGGCAAAGGGCTGTGGGCTTCCCTTGAAAGATTGCGCGGTACTGTAGTCGTCGAGTCTTGATTTCTCTGGGTCTCTTGTTGGTGAAACCTCAAATAAATAGTTGATGCAGAGATCCGGGGCCTTTTCACGAAATTGGTTTCATAAAACTCTTGTAGTAGGAATTCCTAGTACAGTAGGTCTGTTGTAAATTAGTAATAAGTTTCTCCATATTACGCGATATTCAATACTTACAATAGAGAATTTAGAGTCTTTTTCTAATAGGAGGTTTATGGTTTGTCGGAGAACATGGCGGCAGCGCCTTCACTCACATAGGAGACGATGCGCCGTCTTCTCAAGGGTTCACCAGATCTGAGTCCGCCAGCCCTTCGGACTCTCAGAAGACCAAGCGCAGCCGCCATCACAAAAGCCGACAACACAGGCTGCGTCACCACCGGCACAGCAAATACTTCCAAAATGTGGCAATAATCAAAGGGGGACCAAGGGCCCTCCTCTAAAATATATCAGTTGTCGTAAAAAGTGAAAACAAATAAGCCCCTGAGCTATTAACAATAGGTCTAAAGATCCTATCGTGAAAAGAATAAATCTAAATAAATAAAACGGCCTCTTTTTCCTATTTTTTCCGAAATATTCGGGAGGCGGTTGTTTTGGAGCTGACACACCAGCACCCCCCCCCCAAAATCCCAACACCGATCCACCCTTCCCCCCGGGCGCACCGAGCTAACGAACCAATATGGGCCAATGTTGCTCGAAGCACGATTGGTCGGAGCACGACATGGATATTCCCTCCTCCTCGCAAGTTCCGAACCCGGCGTCGTCGTCCGGAGAGAGCGCATTGGTCGCTCATGGGGCGGAGGCGTCCCTCGGCGCAGCGGAGCTGGAGCCGGAAATGGAGGAGACCGAGTTCTCCCTGGCGGCGCTCCCGACCGTCAATCCAAGCGCCGCGAGTTTCAGCGGAGGGCTCGCTGCCGTGCAAGCCATACTGCAGGGCGTCAACGTGCGATTGACCATGGCGGCACCGCTGGAAATCGCGACGCGCTTATTCATGAACTTCGCCTTGAACGTCTTAAAGGATACGGACTTTGGCGATTGTGCGGCCAAGCTGCTCAAGACTGATATCTCCTATCTGCAGGAGGGCTTGGCGAAGCTGCAAAACAAGGAGCTCCTGCAGGCGTCGGAGCAAATGACCAAGCTCGTGCAGCAAGCGACGCAGATTCCCGACATCAAGGACGAGAGCCTTCGCCAGAGGGAGTTGCAACGTTTCGACAACCGCGCGGAGCAATGCCTCGACCACGCGCAGGTAAGCGGATGGAAGCAAGGATATTGCTTTCTCTCTAGTCTTCTTTGTTGATTCCCTACTAGTGGTACTTGCATTCCGTGCTCGTAGTTCTCGGTCAATCTAACGAGGCCGCCAATCAATCAATCAATCAATCGGTTGACGCAGGGCGCGTTTCACACGGTGGAGACGCCGGAGGAGCAGATCCGCTCGGTAGAGATCGCTGCGACGATGCTCATCGCGCAGGCGTCGACAGGTGTCCGCGACCTCGGGATGGTCCACAGCGACCTCTGCTCCGAGGTCTTCAAGATGCTCGCCATTCCGCGCGTGCTGAGCGACGCGCGTCACCAGCTGTCGACGACGGCGGCATCGCGGTCGATGGACATGAAGAACCGACGCGAGGAGCGCATTCGAGCCGTCCTGTACACCGTCATGCACGCCGAGTCGTTCTGCCTGACGCGCAAGCTGCCGCCCATCCTGCCGGCCGGAGGAGAGGTGAGAGTTCCTTTTTCTTTATTAGTAGTTTGGCGTGGGGAGGATATTCGAAGCTATTTTGCGTGGTTTGCGGCGCGTTTTTTGGTCTTCTCACGTACGGCGACTCCGTGAATTCCCATCGTGCATAGGGCGACGACCATGGTGAGATTCGGCGCATGAGCCTCGGGGGATTGCAGTACCCGGTCAAGGCCCTGCTGCAATCCGGGGTGTTCGAGGGCAAGACCACGGCCAAGGAGCTCGCGAAGCTCGAGCAGCCTCTCTCGGACAAGGAACTGTGCGTGGCCGCGGCGTTTCTGGAGGAGGAGATCGCAACGCCGCCGTCGATAGCCGAGGCGAACGCTGAAGCCGAAGGAGCTGCGGCGGCAGAAGCGGAAGCCGAGGCGAAAGCTGTAGCCGACGCCGAGGCGAAAGCTGCAGCCGACGCCAAAGCCAAGGCTCAGGCGGAGGCAAGGGCGAAAGAGGAGCAGCAGCGGCAGCAGGAAGCGAAGGCGGCGAAAGCTGCAGCCGATGCCAAGGCTCAGGCAGAAGCAAGGGAGAATGCGAAGGCGGCAGCCGAGGCAGCAGCCAAGCAGGAGGAAGCAGCAGCGGCGGCGGCGGCAGGAGGAGGAGGAGGAGGAGGGGCGGCGGAGGAGGCAAGGCAGGCGCTCTCTCCGGAGCAGAAGAAGGAGTTGGACAAGCAGCTGAGCGATGCGGCGGTGATGGACGACACGGCCAAGGTGCTGAAGCTCATCGAAGATGGGGGCGATCCTGATTGGCACAACCCGAGTGAGGTGAGTGAGAAATTTTAATTTTTGGATTTTTTTTGCTTTATTTATTTATTTGTCTGCCCTCTTCCCTGTGCCTCACCGTCCACCTCCTCCTCTCCTCCTCGCCCTCGTCTTCTTTTTTCGCTGCAGTATGGAAGGACGGCACTTATCAGAGCGTGCATTGGAGGCCGCACGAGTACCGCCCGTGCATTGGTTAAAGCTGGAGCGAATATGGAGGCGAAGGACGAGTATGGCGCCACACCACTCATAAAGGGCAGCCTTAAGGGCCACCTCACCACAGTGAAGTTCCTGGTCAAGGAGTGCCATGCGAATGTGGAGGCGAAGGACAATGATGGCTGGACACCACTCATATGTGCCAGCCATTATGGCCACCTCACCACAGTGAAGTTCCTGGTCGAGGAGGGCCATGCGAATGTGGAGGCGAAGACCAATGATGGCTACACACCACTCATAATAGCCAGCCAGTTTGGCCGTCTCACCACAGTGAAGTTCCTGGTCAAGGAGTGCCATGCGAATGTGGAGGCGAAGGGCAATGATGGCCGCACATCACTCATATGGGCCAGCCTTGAGGGCCACCTCACCACAGTGAAGTTCCTGGTCGAGGAGGGCCATGCGAATGTGGAGGCGAAGAACAATAATGGCTACACACCACTCATAATAGCCAGCCAGTTTGGCCGTCTCACCACAGTGAAGTTCCTGGTCGAGGAGGGCCATGCGAATGTGGAGGCGAAGGACAATGATGGAAGCACCGCATTAAGATTTGCCAAGGCTAATTACAAGAGCGACGTGGTGGCGTACCTCCGGTCCAAGGGAGCCACCGAATGAGCAGCAACAGCTCGCCACCGCCACTAATTAACGAAGACCACCGCCGCCACCAGTGCCACGTGCCGCTGCCCAGCCAGGCACTGCCATCCGATCGATTGATTGATTGATTGATTGATTGATTGATTGGTTGGTTGACTACCGGTGCTGACACTGGCAGACTCACTGACTCACCGTCCGTCACCAGCCACTCAATTGACCGAGATGATGGCGGCTGCTATTGCTTCTTCTCTCTCTCGTCGCTGCTGCCTGCTGCCTGTGCGCTTGTTGCATGTGCGCTTGGGGTCTTGCTTTTTTCCTTTTCCTTTCCCTTCTTTTTGGGGAGCTCGCCTGGGAGTGCTATGCGTGCTGCGGGTGCGTGCTTCGTCATGGGCGTTCATAAATAATTAGCGCGGCGCGCAGAGAGAGAGAGCCTCACTTAGAGCTTAGAGCTTCGTTAGAGGCAATTTTATTTTAGTTGTGGGCAGTAAGGGCGAGTAAGAGCAAAAAGCAAGGGAGGCCAGGGGGCGGTAATGGGGACGGTCGACCATGGCGAGTGCAAATACAAAGGAAAACTAAAATTAAATTTTTGTTTTTTGTTTTTTAGTGGGAGAACCGGCCGGAGAACCAGCAGGCAGCGGCAGCGGCAGCCAGAAGAGCCGCGAGCCATGATATGGGCCGCGAGCCGCGCGCGCCCCCCCCCCAAATAAATCTCAATCAGCCGCCGCCCTCAATCTTCATCGGAAAAGGAGCCCAAAGGCACGTCGCCGCCGTACTCGTACCTCCTCTTTGATTCGCCTCCTTTGCTGCCGCCGCGGTCATCTCTTCCGCTGTCGAGCAAACTGCCACCACCCGCTGCATCGTCGCCATTGGCTGCTTTGGTCTCTTCCTTTTCCTCTCCACCATCATCCACATCGCCCTCTCTATCGCCCTCGTTATCGTCGTTTCCACCATCGCCACTATTGTCATTAGCGCCATCTTCATTGTTGTCATCGCCATGGTCATTGTTGTCATTGTTATCTTCGTCGTCGGTGCCCCCCCCCCAAGGCTCGCAGGAAAGCCCTGAGCATGGACGAGGCGCGCCATCGCTCGAAGCTCATGAGAAGGTCCACCAGCGACTGCACCGCGATCGCCACCGGAGTGACCCCCACCGCGAGCAGCAAGCAGTGGAAGCCGAAGCCACCGCCCGTAGACACGTCCAAAGGCAGCTGCGAA
>Ga0099799_10429_pt1 | contig 10671 bp, 8 predicted proteins | sample Uncmet6_SortLC_1_FD_89033 | JGI IMG/M metagenome (GOLD analysis project Ga0099799, IMG submission 89033) | Marine eukaryotic communities from CALCOFI LINE 67, Pacific Ocean - CN11_C50_N6_SortLC_1 | ecosystem: Environmental > Aquatic > Marine > Oceanic | place: Pacific Ocean: Monterey Bay...
GGCCACGACCCCCCCCTCACAGGCACCTGGTCCTCCCCCCAAGGGCACATGGAGGTGGGCCCGGGCCTCCCACGACGACACCGGCTCCCCCCGCCTCCTCCTGACGGGGGGGGGGAATCGGGCACGCCATCCCCCGGAAGCCCAGGGCCCGCGTCCTGTCCCTGGCAGACCGGACGGTCCGGATCGAGCTCCCGCCCCCTCCGACGGACTGCCACGCCTTCCGCCGCCAGTGCGAGGAGGTCAGCGTCCTGGGGGAATCCTCGGCGGGAACCGCCGAGATGGAGCTGGCCAGGTGCCGCCCCGGCCCTTTCTGGGGTTCCGATCCGGCCTCGCCCATCGAGCTCGACCTCACCCTCCCGGAGGGGGAGGTCTGGAACCTGAGGTGGCGGGCCCACCTGAGGCCGGGGGGCGAGGACGATGAAGGAGGAGGAGGAGGAGAGGGGACAGGCGGACCGGTCGTCGCCACCCCCCTCTCCGGGGAGTGCCGCGTCGACCTGACGCCCGCCGCAGCGGCCGAGGAGGCGGCCGCCCTCGAGCGCTGGACCGGCCAGGCCAGGAACTGGAGGGCGCAGGTGGAGGGAGCCGTCAGGGCCGCGCGGGCCGATATGGCCGGCGGCACCACCGGCCCGGCCGACCGGGGGGGGAAGACGGACTGGAGCCTCCATTCGGCCCTCTCCAGGGCGCGCTGGGCGCATTCCGAGCTGACCCGTGCCCTCCACGCTGCGGGGGAGGGCTCGGGAGGCAGGGCCTCCGCGACCGCGACCGCGACGGCAGCCCTGAAGGCCCTAGGAACGGCCCTTGAGGAGGCGAAACCAGTACGGGCAGAGATGAACAGATTCCTCTCGAGCAAGAAGAAACGGGACGCCCGTTACGTATTCAAGGCGAAGATCACCGCGCTCATCGAGGACGGAGCATTCGCTGCATTCCTTGCGGTGGCATCCCCGAAGGCCCTCGAGGACATGGGAGGCGGGCACAACCGACTGTACCAGCTCCTTGTAGAGGGGAAGGGGAGGCGATGCGGCTCCCTCGTCCTCAATCCGGACGTATTCGAAGCCGCCGCCGAGAGGAGTGATCTTTGGTCCTACAAACAGATCGCCATCCTGATGCAGCGAAAGAAAGGCGCCGAGGAGGCCATTGAGGGCGAAATCAAGAGACTTAGCGTCGAGGCTGAAAAGGAGGAGACGATAAGGAGGGAGCGGACAGAGGCCGGGGAGAGGGCCGCTGAGCAGAAGCTGCTTGTGGACCTGCAGCGCAGGGCCATACGCGAGCAAGCCATTCGGTGCCAAGACGAGCAGCTGGGCTTTGAGCCAGGCGCCAAGGTTCGGATCCATAGCCTGCAGGCACAGAATGCAGACGTGCAAAGCCTCAATGGGACCAACGGCATTGTCACCTCACGGGCAAATTTCCTACCGAACATGCCGGTGAGGTATCTTGTCAGGTGTGACGAGACTGGCAAAATAATGAGCATGCTCCCGAAGAATTTGGAGAGGCTCGATCTGGCCAGCCGGCTCAAGGTGGCCGAGAAGCTGGGAGTAACTGCCACTGAAAGCGTTGAAGCGCCTACGGTTTCATTGCCAGCTCGGCCATTTGTTGTGGACCTGACACCATCTAAAATGACGGCGTGGTCAAAAAAGGCACGACAGATTGCCACATCACCGGTGGAAGAAGAGGGAATCGTGCTTGTTCCGGCCCCGTCAAAAGCGTACGGACAGTGCCTTTTTGACCAGCAGAAGAAGAAAGCTTCGATCTTGCCGGGTGCCGCATCGCCCGCAAGGGAAGCGAAGGCGCCTACAGTCCCATGTACAGCTCGGCCATTTGTTGTGGACCTGACACCATCTAAAAAGACGGCGTGGTCAAAAAAGGCACGACAGATGGCCACATCACCGGTGGAAGAAGAGGGCATCGTGCTTGTTCCGGCCCCGTCAAAAGAGCGACAGCAATATATTTGTCAGCAACAGAAGACAGCAACGAAGACACAGCCGATCTTGGCAAGCAAAGCGAAACGCAATTGCACTGGAGGAGCATCTTGTCGCTTCCTCCTTCCTTTCAATAGATGCCATTTCTATCACAGTCCTCAAGAAATTCAGAAAGCTCAAGAACGCAGTCCTCGCAAAAATCAAAACGCTTGGAAACAGGGGGGGTGGAAAAGAAGGTCAGGGTTGCTGTCTCACCACTGTGTAAGCTTCGTGATCGGTCCAAAAGGCCGCCACGTAAAGGAGCTAAGTCGCGATACATGCACTCATATTACAATTGATCAGGCGAACATGGTCAGGAGAACATGCGCCCCCCACCTGATGAGGAATATTCACATCACTGGCCGCAGCAAGGAAAACATTCAACGCGCCGCCGTCATGATCAGGGATCTCGTTTGCTCGGTAGGAAGGTGCCATGACTTCTACCTGCTGGAAGAAGATGAAAAGAATGATATCGTCGAGGATAGCAAATTAAAGAGTGTCGAGAACCGTTTGCCAGCGACATCCCCCCGTTCACTAAGTCCAACCGAAGCATCCACTCCTTCGCCCTCTGACGTGTTTCCTAATGTCAAAGCCAATTGGCCGACGTTGCCCATGGCCACAACTAGCGATTATCTCTTGAAACATTCAAATGCAGTGTGCCCAAATCATACGGCTCATGAAAGCTCTACGTCAACCGATACCTCGAGTGTTTTAGGCCCGGTTGAAATTAGCACAGATACGCAATCACTAGTGTCGGAGCCGAGTAGCAACTCGAGTTTCATAAACCAGGCTCATCCTATCGTTACTTCTCGTACCAGCGCATTTTGCGGATTTGGCTGCGGCTCACTTCCTTCAAGCAACGACGTAGATGGGGGGAATATCGGGGCTAATACAGCCACCGATTTCGTGAGGCCGGTTCTTTCTGTCCATCTGGCCACCGCCCAAGACCCCTCCTCGCAAATGGCGGAATTGCACTTTCACGGAGAGGGGCCGCTCCTACAATTTCTCAGGAACAATGAGAAGTGCCTCAAAGGATCACCTGTCGAATTTGCGAATTGGCTCGGGCAGTCAGAAGATATCCTTTGCCTTTCGGATCTAGCCGATGCTGTCGAGGACAGCAATTACCTTCAAAATGTACTTCAAGGCGGTGATGGGAATGTCGGGATCAAGGGGTTCAAGCGAACCGCTTTCAAGGATGCCGCCATTGCCACCTCGAAGCAATTGGCGGAAGAGGCTGCCTCAAAAGTCTCATCGAGCTGCAATGAGCCAGAATCGAGGGCCGTGAAGCGTACGTCCGAGGAAATTCCTCCCGAGCTGATCTGTCCCATCTCCCAAGACCTCATGGTGGATGACCCTGTGATCGCCTCCGACGGCCACTCTTACGAGAGGACATGCATCGAGGCGTGGTACCTCCGCCAGCGAACTGAGGTTGAGAGAGCAATTAGGATAGTACGCACGAATCCTGAAAATTCTTCTGCCCGCGCCATTGTCGAGCGGGGGGTGTTATCTCCCATCACTCACGAGAGGGTTAAGAACATGAATCTTCTTCAAAATTCGGCTGTTCGCTCCATGGCCAGAGACGTCGCTCGCGCAACTGGCCAAATGTAGTGGGACGGTGGGAGTACGAAAGATGAATCTAGTAGCAGACCAAAATGAGAGAGGAAGAAGTGGATTGGTTCGGGATTGCGTCAGCCCTGGACGACGAGGTCGTAGCCGGAGCCTACCCTATAGACTTCTAGGGAACTTCTTGCCTGGTTTGCAATTACCCATGCATGCAAATAACTGTAGTCGTAGCTACTTAGCATGACGAGTCGTACATATTTTTTTACTACTACCTAGTAGGAGTATTTGAAATCCTTATTTTGCCTACGAGCTCGTACTAGTCTATTACCACACTCAGGAGCCAGCAGCCCAATCGCATTTATTTGTCAGACATATCATTACATACATATATGAAGTCGACCGCCCTCCCCGGCGCGTCGCCGGCCCTGGTCCTACCCGTTCCGTCAGGAGTAGCGAAATACCGATGCGCTATCTTCGCGGGACCCTACGGACCCCTAGCATTGTCGTCGGGTGCCGCCGACCCGTCCAGACCCGACGTCGGCACCCTATCGGCTTTGAGGCTCAAGGGGAGCGGGGAAGAATTCGACGAGGAGGACAAGGAGCGTCAGCTGTTTGGGGAGGCAGCCGAGGGCGAAGGCAGTAGTGGGGGTGGCGGTGCACCCGCAGTGGCCCTTCGCTCCCTCCTCCTGTCCCTGCCGGGCATCGAGGAGCGACTTGGCGACGCTGCCGCGGCCTCGCCATCTGTCCACGCCGGGGAGGAGGGGACGCTCGAGATCTTCCTTCGGCGGTCCGAGGCCGTTGTGGCCGAGCTCATGCAGGCCGTGGATCAGCACCACCGGCGGATACGGAGGGAAGGGGTCGACTTATGCCGAAAGCGGAGGCGGACGGGCGCTGGTGGGGAGGCGGCGGCCTTGGAGGGAGAGAGCGGGGGTCCCTCCCGCCCTTTCTGCGCCGCCCTGCTGTTGCAGCTCCCCATCCTCGAGCGGATGGAGGGGATCAGATCCGTGGACCTCAAGGACGGCTTGTCCAGGTTAGTCATCGAGTGCGAGGATAAGGCGGGACGGGCTCACATGCTGGAGGCGCGGCTACCCCCCTCGTTCCCCTCGGCCTGCCCGGCCTTCCTGGCAGACCTTCCCCTGGGCTTCGAACCGGAGTGGACCGCTGGGGGGGGGGGATCGCCCTGGCGTACTCGCAGTACCGGGCCGCCTTGGCCGCGTACGGGACGCTATGGGACGATCTAGACGAGCTGGACCGGACGGCTTGGATCCTTGAGCCCTGCCTCCCTGCACGCAGGGCGTCGGCCGAGAGGCGAATCGCCGTCCGGCCGGGCCTGAGCATGGCCGTGGAGCTGGATCCCGAGCAGCCCAGGGACCCCCCACCGACGATGAGGCTGGTCGAGGCTGCGAGGGGCGCCGAGGGGGAACGCTTACGGGAACGGATCCGACTATACGTTGAGGGGGGCGTGGGTGCCGATTCCGGCGACGAACAGTGGGATCGGACGATCTCCCTCAAAGCCAACCTGGAGGTATGCCTCGGCTTCCCCCTCCCGAGTCCGGAGACAACGGAGCGGTCGGAGTACGTCACTGAGTGCGGCATCTGTTATGCGCATCGCATCGGTGCAGCGGATGGCGATGGGGGCGAGGGCACAATTCCTGATGCTGTATGCGGAAATCCTAGCTGTGCTCGGTCCTATCACGAGAGCTGCCTATTCGAATGGCTCCATTCCCTTCCGGGGGCGAGGACGAGCTTTGATCGTGTCTTTGGAACGTGCCCCTATTGCAGTGAGAGTATTTCCGTCAGAGTCATGGCTGCGAGCGCACTTGGCCAAACATGATATTAAGTCCAGCGAGCGAAACTCCGAGCTTAGATTAGGTCTGAAATCTGTTACAGCGTTGGTATTCCACCTTTTCCGCTCAGACAAAACAACGTGTGTTAGTTTAGTTCCGCCTTTACTGCTTCCTCTTTCTCTTCCTTCTCCCCGTCCTGATCCTTGTCTACCTCCGCAATGCTTGCAGTCGACGCCACAGACGCGAAACTGGAAGCGACCGAACTGACCCTGCTGATGCCAGAAGCCAGAGTGGAGTTCAAGCCAATTGTTGTAAAACCATAATACTGGGAGACCTTTTCGCTGTCAGAGCCAGCGAGGAGCTTGCGGCACCCGAAGAGAACGTAATGCAGCCAGACCCATGCCGAGAGAATATTGAACCACCAACACCAAAGATATGCTGGGAGTTCAAACACGTTGTACTGCCAGTAATCTGGATACACCGAAGTCTTCAATCCTTGGAAAGCGACGATGGCTAAGCACTGCAGTTGTAGGTTGACGGTAATGGTACGGCGGATGACTTCAGCTGCCTTCCAATTCGGGTTGGATACATCCTTACGATCCTTGCATAGCATCCTGATCAGGATAGCACCAGGGATGAAATTCAACACCATATGAATGGACATTACGATGGTAAGTGTCCTCATCCGGTTTGCCGTGCCCCACTTTCCGAATTGGATATACAACGCGTACAAAACATTGATCAGCCGGAAGAACCAACGGAAGAAGATCATCACCCCTGATGACGACCTAGAGAGTTTGACCGTCCTTTGCACGAGGTCAAACCACGATGTGATGAGCTCGTATGATCCCAAGCAATAAAAGTATTCGATCATGTTGACACACAGCTTAATAACAAAGTCGTGGTAGGTTTCGAATCTGTCCATACCAAGGTACCTAAGAATGTACCCGAAAGCAAGCGGAAGATAGTAAAGGTTGACCATGATAAAAACCAGACCTCGAGTGGTGCTATTCCATTTGAACTTTTCGTTCTGCTTGAGCAGACTCCATAATGTTGCCACGGTAACTTTGCCAAACATGTAAATAGAGAAGATAGGGGGGATCATGAAAGCAATGATTGTAATGGACGTCTTATAGTTCACCTTGCAGATGGTCCCATTCTCTATCCTTTCGGACCACAGAATATCAACCTCTTCGTCATCAAACGTAGGGGGCTCGGGGTGAAAAGACTCCGAAACGATACAGGTGCAACGGCCATAGGTTGGTGCCATCTCGTAGTCGATAAGGCACTCCGTCCTTGCCGGGCATCCACGTTGTTTGTATGGTGCGCACCCAATGGCATTAAAGTCTGGCCTTCGTTTTCCTCCTTTTCTCATCGAAATCAAGCCGCCATAGATGGATAGAGGGATGATGAAATACAATACGCAAAAAATTGTATTCCTCTTGGTCTTTGACCCCAAGTCTGACCACCCCATGGTTGATGGATGTGATGTTTAGGGCAAAGCAATTTGTTCGGAGCTGGGAATGTATGTCCGAACCTAAAGGGCAAAGGTCTCGACTAGTGAGTGAAGACGCAGTGTTGCTTTTAGCACCATTTTGTGATTTGAGTCAAAGACAGTTCGACGACTTGAATCAGACTAAGAGTCGCGCGCAAAAGAAGGCGTTCGCTGCTATGCTCGGCCACGGAAGTATGGGCTGATCAAGTGCCTCACATGTACATTGTTTTGGTGATCACTATTCTATACTTTTTTCACCCAATGCTATATCATGTACTGTATCTCTTGCTAGCTCCTAACGTCACGAACGTAGCTACGAGCACGGATGCAATGTACGGTAGCCACTAGTAAATAAGCCTCAAGCTAGAGATTGATTATCGCGCGCGCGCGGATGTACGCTCGTAAATTGGAAGATCTAACAAGTCAAGTCAAGTCAAGTACGTAAGTAGTGTTTCATTATTGAGAGTTGAGAGCTGACAGAAATCCATCGACATGGCGATGGGTTGCTTCGATACGAAGCCATGCACCTGCGGGTTCCTCCAATTCCTACTCTTCCTCTCGCTTCTTTATACCCATAGTGTCAACATCGTCGATGCATCTCGCTCGCAGGGGGGGTCCAACCGCGGCATCCTCGTCGTTGGCAGTCTCAACGCCGACACCTTCCTTCCCGTGGATCGACTCCCCACCGAGGGGGAGAACCTGACAACAATCCCCGGACGCGCGGTAGAGATTGACGTACCTGGGGGCAAAGGATGTAACCAGGCGGTAGCGTGCGCGAGATTGGGCAGATCCACCAATGCTGAGGGGGCGACGCCCGTATCCTTCCTCGGCCAGTTCGGCAACGACGCCGCTGCCCAGTCACTGCGGGCCGCGCTGGTTGAGGCCGGGGTGGACGTCGGCGAGTGCGGCGTTTGCGAAAGCTTCCCCTCTGGCAGGGGATACGTCTTCCTTGAGAAATCGGGGAAGGTATCAGCCGTAGTCGTTGGAGGTTCCAATGTTGAAGGATGGGAAGAATGGGAGGATAGAGCTATCCATGATGATTCCTACCTCTCCTCTCTCCTCGAGAACAAGTCCTGCGTTCTGCTTCAGCGGGAAATCCCCGAAGAAGTTAATTATCTCGTCGCGAAGAAAGCATCGGAGCTTGGTGTGACAGTGATCCAAGATCTCGGTGGCGAAGATCGACCTATGGATGCGGCCACCCTCAGTCTTTGTGATTATCTCATCCCCAACGCCAGTGAGCTCAAGAGGTTGTTGAGGAGTCTGGGAGAGGACGCACCAATTGGGGAGGATGATGCCAAATTTAGTGCTGTACAATGTGCCCGTGCCTTGCAGCGTTATGGCGCCAAAAATGTTCTCGTCACTTTGGGCGACGAGGGTTCCGTCCTGGTTTTGGCCGACGGCTCAGTCACGGTCTCGTCTGCTTGTGAGCTCCCCGCCGACCTCTCCGTTGTCGACGAGACTGGCGCCGGCGATTGCTACCGAGCAGCCTTTGCCGTTGCACTGGCAGAGGGGGGCAGGAGCTTACAGTCATCAATGGACTTTGCGAGCGCAGCCGGGGCCTTGACCGTGACCAAAAAGGGAGGTGAGCAATGCATTATATGAGAACGATTCTTTTCTTTTTCAACTCGACAACATTACTACCTGCCATCGATCGAGAATATTTTTAGCTACATTTCTTCTTACCAAAATTCAACTTTATCTTTCTTTGGTTGATGTTCCTGTCACGCGATCGGTTTAGCCGTCCCGAGCATACCCAAAAGGGACAGCGTTGGGGCTTTGTGTCTCAAATCGTCGGAACTTAAAGCAACATCATTTCCCCGTGGCGGAGCATCCACGGATGACGAATGCCCTTGTACGTTTGGATCTCGTCTGAACTCAATGAAAGACCGACCAGAATTATGGGATGGCCCTCTAAAAGATGTCCGAGATTGGGTACGAAGGCAGGGATCCATTAGAGGCTTGGGATGTGTTGATTTCAATTACCCCCAGCACTTCCACACTTGGACCAATGCCGAAGCCAAGGAAGCTCTGATCGAAGCTGGTCTCAAGGCCGGCGCCGTGTGCCTTCGTTATCCGTCCAAATTTGCCAGGGGTGCCATGAACCATCCCAATGCGAATCTAAGAAGGGAGGCGATTGACTTAACCAAAGAGGCAGCTGAAACGGCGAGGTATTTGGGATGCAATGAAGTAGTTGTTTGGAGTGCCTACGACGGATACGATTATCCATTCCAGGTCGACTACCACGAAAAGTGGAGGCAAATAGTCGAAGCCTTTCAAGAGTGCTGCGACGCATACCCAGAAATAAAGTGGTCCCTAGAGTTCAAGCCTACTGATGAGAACACCCGTTTTTTCACAGTTCCATCGACAGGTGCTGCCCTCCTCCTTGTAAAGGAGATCAATAGGCCGAACATGGGCTTGACCCTGGATATGGGGCATATGCTCATGGCGGGAGAGAACCCGGGGCAGAGCATCGCCATGGTTGGCGAAAAACTATTCGGTATCCAGCTAAACGACGGCTACACCAGACTGGCAGCCGAAGATGGAATGATATTCGGCTCGATCCACCCATCATTGGCGCTCGAAGCAATCTACCAGCTCCAGCACATCGAAGGAGGTTTTCGAGGCCATTTGTACTTTGATACATTCCCCCAGCGAACGGATCCAGTGAAAGAAGCAGAATTCAATATAATGAGAGTAAAACGATTCTGGAGTGCAGCGAAGAATATGGACACCAAAGAATTGAGAAGAATAATGGATGAGCATGATGCGGTAGGGGCCCTCGACATGATCAACGAAGTTTTGCGAACCTACACATAAATTGATTCAAATCGATTTTTACTACAATAGCCTAATCGCTTTCAACTCATGCAACTTTGCATGTCTTGCTACCCAGAGGCAAGGCATCCAAAGAAATGGTATACCTCGTCGGACATATTAAGAGCTGCCACCTCGGTCTGACACGACGCGCAGTGGACGGAATGATAAATCTCGGGCCTGACATCGACTATTGACTCTAAAGACTTCCGCTGCTTTTGACCTGCGCTTTCGTCGCTGGGTATTGCCATGGCCTCTCCTCTTTCCGATTCACGCGCAGCCGTCGAAGACGATGACAGCCTATCCAGCTGATCCCTTTCTCCATCCTTATTTTCCACATAATCGATCAATTCATTCTTCCCCTCGTCGTAGACAAGCCTTCGATCCCACTGCACACCAATGTTCATTACAAACATCGCTCGGTATTGATTGGTATATCGGACATGGCGCTGACAGTCCATTGTGACGACGGTGAAGCAGCACGGGCAGGATAAGACTGCGTCAGAGTTGCGTGGTTTGAGCTTTCGCAGACTCTCTGAATCTGGCCTAGGTGGCGCTGATGCATTGGCGTCAGCCATGTTGATGGCGTCGGTGGCACTTTCGCTGCCGATAGGATGGATCCCGCCGGCCTCTACCGGAGAACTATCCTTCTCGCTTCTCACCTCGACCACCCCTCCCCTCATATGCCGGTAAACCCATAACTCGTTGTTAGTATCCTCTTCGGCGTCAAACGTTTCGTCAGGACGCTTGTCTGGACAGACTTCAGCGGCGTCGCTGTCACAATCTTCGGTCTCGTGATGATCGGAGACAATAGCTGCCGCCGCTGAACGGTTTCCGTGCCCATCCTCGACGATTTCCGCCATGCTGATTTGCGAGTTTAGAGGAATATTGATATTGATGCGGGCGGGAGGGTTGCGACAAGGTTGGGGAAGAGTGCTTGATGAGAGTGCGGATGTGAAAGGAGGGAGAAGGGCAAAGGGCAGGCCATTTTCACGTCCATACCACTTTAGCAGAGGTTCGCTAGCTATACAGCTGTAAATCTTCTTTTACATCGTTA
>Ga0099799_10430_pt1 | contig 10671 bp, 6 predicted proteins | sample Uncmet6_SortLC_1_FD_89033 | JGI IMG/M metagenome (GOLD analysis project Ga0099799, IMG submission 89033) | Marine eukaryotic communities from CALCOFI LINE 67, Pacific Ocean - CN11_C50_N6_SortLC_1 | ecosystem: Environmental > Aquatic > Marine > Oceanic | place: Pacific Ocean: Monterey Bay...
CACAATCACTGGCACTAATACCTTAAACCTCGTATCTAACTCGGGAACGACATCTTTGACGCTCCCTGGTGGCACAACTACGTCTGTTGATGCTATTACATTTAATTTCACCGTGCAAACGGTATCTGGAAGCAACAAGTACTTTCTTCATGACGGCGAAGCTGGTGCATTGCCGATTGAATTAAATTCACAGCACAAATACATTTTTACGTTTCCTTCTGCTCATCCTCTTAAACTGTCGCTTACAGCAGATGGTACACATGGAGGTGGGTCTGAATATACGACAGGTGTTACTTACGATTCACCCACTCAGTTAACATTTGTCAATGATGCTGCACGAAGTACTGCTAATCTCTATTATTATTGTGCGAACCATGCAAACATGGGTGGTGCAATTATTGAAGATAATGGTATTAATAATATTACCTCAATTACTTATGATAGTTCCGTGCCAAAGCTTGAAATAGAAAGAGCTTTTATGGATGTTTATGGGACGAGTGCTCAAAGTGTTACTCTCAGCGATTCGTTTGTGTCAGCCCAGAAAGACGGCGATAATATTAAATTAACTAAAATTAGCGGAGCACAAACGACAGTCGGTCCATTTTCTGGTGGAGGTGGCGGAGGTGGAGCAAGTTCTACTACTAATTATCCAACATCGGCAATGACATCTAATGCTTTGCCATCTCCCCTTGTGTCAGTTGGGTCAAGTGAATATAACCTCTTTACTGATAAGCTCTTTGGGAGCGATAATTTGGGGAATATTGGAGATTACGTGTTGAATGGTACTACATATGATATTTACGCATGGGGGTATGATGCTTCCGATGGAAACGTAATCGTAAGTGTTAACGACGGTACGAATACCCGATTTGTTAAAATTACGCAAACTGGAACTTTTGTCACTGGAGCTAATACGAATAAATATATTGTTAACACACAGCCAACATATGCCAGTTTAGCAGACTTGCTTGCGGCTTATAACGGAGCACCGATTTATAGCGGTACCGCTACTCAAACCTTCAACAAACATGCACTCTTTGATTTAGCCGTTAACAACTCCCCAGCTTATCACGTCTTCGACGAAGACGCTACCACGGAATGGGTGTCTCACAGCAATAGATACGACTCGGCGACTGGTAATTATGGTAATGTCTTCTCTGGAACACCGCCAACCTTTATCCATTTTCACACGAGTGGTAGTTGGCTTGGATCATACCATTGGGGTAAAGTAACAAATGCAACAAACACCTTTGTTAGGTATCAATTATGGAATTCAAGCACCAATACCGTTTACCAATATGACTATCATGGAGCAACGTTTACACTGAACACAAACAACGAACTCGAACTTGATGTTAATGACTCCACTGGTGGTGCTAATACACCTAACAAATTCACAATAAATGGCGGGGCTGCGATAACTGGTCCGCATGTAGTAGCTGCAAATGACGTTATTGAAATCTTGGATAATACTACTGTCTTAGCTAATTTCACAGTTCCAAGTGAACTCGCTACAGTTGTTGAAAGTAAACTTTCGTCAACCACAGATGCAGGGGAGTACATTAAAATTGATTTGGGGTCTGCCATTACAGCAGAAACTCTTACTCTCAAATCCGTTTCTGAATATAAAGAGCCTAGGATCAATATGACTAACTATATCCAATGCGGGTATGAGGTTACTGCTTCTTCTGAGCATTCCAGTACTTATAAGGCATGGTTAGCTTTTAACAATTTAACTACCCCAACTGCTGACCAATGGCATTCAGCTACAAGTGTTTATAGTACAACCGATGGATCATATTCTGGCAGCAGCCAGTTATCAACATCTACTGATAGTGACGGTAATAGTATACCTCCTGGCGAATGGTTAATGGTCACTTTGCCAGATAAACGCAAATTGACTGGCTATAAATTAACACGGCAAGACCACAGTTATTCAGACAATTCCCCAAAAGAATTTATTTTGTATGCTCGGGAATCAAGCAGCAGTACTTGGGTAAATCTAACTTCAGAAACATTAACTACACCAATCGGTGACTACGTTAGTGGCGTTGAAAATACTGGTGGCACACGTTTTAATCATACTACAACGACAGCTTATCAATCATTTGCGTTAGTCGTCAAGAAAACCTTTCTTGCAGCCAGTGTGGCAATCAGTGAATTCCAACTGTTCTGCGAACCAAGTAAAATTGAAGAATTTAAACTTTATGGAAGTCCCGACAACTCGAGCTGGGTTGAGATACATGCTCAAACGTCTGCCAACATTACGTCAAGCGGAACAAACTTTACTATTGATACACCAGGTTCGTATCAACATTACGGTCTTGTTATTACCAAGAATACTGGGTATCATAATGTGAGTCTGGGCGAAATTAAACTTGGTGTTACAGAGAGTGTTGATCTAACTAACTACTACACAAAACCAGAAGTCAACAGTCTCCTTCCGAAAGGTGTTTGGGCAGAATCAAGTGTCTACTACACGGGTAATAGTAGTAGTACTTGGCAGCTCAGTCAAGTGGCTGTTAGTGGCGTTGGTGGAACTCACACGGCTTCTATCAACAGTGGCACTCAATCACAAACACATTGGACTAGTGTAATATGGTGGGGTTCGGCCCCCGAGGCACACTATATCGACCACACACACTATTTTTCTTCTCCTTATCTTGACGATGCAGGAGAACAAAGTAGTGAGTACAAAGTTGTATTGACAAAAACAGGTTTAACTATGTTTGATGTATTTGTTGTACAGAAAGACCCAAATTTTTGTCGCATTGGCGTACATAATGCTGTGAGCCCAACTAATTATTATTTTCTAGATTACGGCTATGACTTCATGGTATTTTAAAAAATATATCTATTATCAATATAAATGGGTGGTGGTATATTTAATGTACACCACGCAGCTCAAGCTATTACACACGCCGCATCGAGTGCTGGAAACAAAGCGCTTGAATTAGCGAACCCTATACCAAAACCCGCCGAAGGTCGCAGCCGCGGCGATCAGGCGCGAACAATCTTGCGTAAAGCTGGATCCACGGTGACACATGTAGGTAATAAAGTAGGAAAAGCCGGAGATGTTATATCGACCGGTGTCAACGTTGCGGGACTTGCCGCATCAACAGGAGAAGTTGTTGGCATTGGCTTAACTTTTGCGGGATTTCCGGAGGTTGGAATTCCTTTGGAAGAGGCATCTGTTGCATTAGGCGAATCTGACATGCTTGCAGAAGCGGGCGTTGCAGGCACATTCTTGCAAAATGCTGGATCGTACGTCGTCGACACCGGGAAGACGATGCGGAACATGGCTAAAGGGGCCGAGAAAGGTGTTCGTAAGGAACATGCACCACAGTTAGCCGTGACCGCGGCAGGCTACGAGTATCGAAACAACATGCACAAAGGCCCGCCTCAAGTTCCCGACATGACCATGGATACGGAGTATTCGGGCGACAGACGTGCCGCGGTCTATACGCACGACAACGACAACTCGGTCTTCATAACGTACAACGGAACCGATTTCTCGAACGCTGACGACGTCAAAGCTGACGCCTACATTGTCAAAGGCGAGGAATCCAAGTCGGATCATTTCAAATATGCCGACAGACTCTTTAAAGAAGTCAAAGCAAAATATCCTGATAAAGACATCCATCTTACAGGCCATTCACTCGGCGGCGCCGCAGCCAGCTATGTCGGGTGCAAGAACCAAGCCGCGTCGGTTACGACCTTCAACCGCGGCGGCCACTTCTTGAAGAGCGACATTAACAATCAGGGCTGTACCTCGCAGGTCACAAACTACAAAACCCGATCAGATCCTCTGTCCACTGCCTCGTATGCGTTACCAAATCAAAAGCTTATCGTGCTTAAGGGTGGAGGTGGTTATGAACCGCACGGCATGCACAATTTTAATGTTGTCTAATACTATACATGGGAAGATCAACTAAGAAAAAGATCCAAACGATTCATCGCAAGGCTAACAAAAAGATTCACAAGGCAGCTAAATTTACCGAAGACGTCGGCGAGGTCATGCAAGATACGTCAAACAAAATCATAAAGGTCGGAAAAGCTGCACGAGCTGCCGGCTTGGCCGGTGAAGCAGCCGCAGGTGTTGTTGCGGCAACGGGAAACGCACCCTTAGCCGGAACCATTGCGGTCGGTTCAGCGGGTGCTGTCTTGGCTGGTCAATTTGGGGTCACAGCGGGAGGTATCTCGAAAGGTTTGGGACGTGGTCTGGAACAAACAAGTGCCGCTGTAGCCCACATGACAGACCCGCAAAGAGGTACCGTAACTTTAAAATAAATCCTGCCTTATATTAATGGGCAAGTGCGGAAAACCCCCGCACTTATGCAAGTGCAAAAAGAACAAGAAGAAAAAAGGTAAAGTTCGACTTAGGTACGTCGGACCCCCTAAGCCTACGGCGCCTGGGCACGAGCATGGGAGGAAGCGCGACGGATTGGAAAAGAAGCCTAGGACTCCCCTTCCCGTGGGGTTGCGCTTCAAATAACATAGGGTGTGATAAACCCGTCCTTGTCCACGTTGCCCTTCGTGTACGCCAGCCTAAACTCCTTCTTGACGGTTTGGTAGGAGACGCCTCCAAAGTTTTCCTCGTCGACGAAAGAGGACTTCGGAGCTCTAAACTGGAACTGGTTGTTCTTGATGACGTGTTCCCACAAGGTGTTCTTCTTACCACCCCTGTCTGTTGGATTGCGCAGAAGTCCGTAATTAAGAGCTCTGCCATATTTGCTCGAGGAATCTTCCTTGTCCACCTTGTAACCTTTGCACTTGCAAATCTCTACCTTGTAGCCGTTCACTAAGGTCTTGCGTAGTCCATAGAACTTCGCCTGATACGTAATGCACTCGTCGAAGAAGATGGAATAGTTCTCTTCTTTCAAATGGTGATCCATGACCGATTGGGGGATCTTGCCTTTCTTGACAAGCTTCCTCATCTTGTCGTAGCATTCGTTCTTTAATGAACCTAAAGCGTCGCCGAGTTTCGCCACGTCTGGCGTTCCGTCAGGCTTATACTGCAAATCAAACATGAAATCTTTCTGGAGGTGAGGCACATTGAACAAGTCCACGTCGCAGATCATCGAATCACTGTCGCAATAGAGAACATTCCCACCAACCTGTCGCACACCGTCCATTAAATCAAAGAGTCGAATGCGCGCATAGCTCGTGATAGCCGCGGCGACACCTACGTTGTGGTCTTTAATGGGTATGTCATCAATAACCCGGCATATGTGATAATCCCCCTGCTCCGCTTCGTTCACAAGGTCTTCCGTGTGCTTCAGAGCCAGCTTGCACCCTTTCGGATAAGGCTTGATTGTTTCCATGTCTTTCGTCCTCTGCCCAAACACGCCATAAAGTGAGTTGGCAGCAATTTTCCACGTCTCTGCGAGGGCAGGTTCATCTTTAAGACGAGCCTCAGCTTTGCGGTCGATGGCATCTTCAAAGGCTTTTTTGAGCAAAGGTCCGCGCTTGAAGCCCAGAGCCTTCACGATCTTGTACTCATATTGTTCCAGCTCAAGCCCTCGACGCATCTCCTCGCTAAACAACCATGTGGTAGTCCAATTCTCCACGATCGGAAACAGGAGCTTGCCATTCTTTTTGACAGCATGAAGGGGGAGCCTGTCTTTGTCTAGAGTTCTGACCTGAACCTCCAGAAACCCGAAGAACCTGGAAAACGCTCCCTTCGTTTGCTTGTTCCAGCTCTGCGAAGATGTTCCCAAAGGGCGCCACGAATCAGGCATCCATTTGGGATCCCCGTACGGTAGATCATGCTTTGCGCCTTCCGCGGGGAAGTGGCTCGTAAAATCAAAGTAGTAAATCTTCCCTTCGACTGGTATCTTGTTGCGGTGTAGACATTCCACGCGACCACCCGAGTACGACTTGCGAATGAACTCATCGTTCTCAGGAGTCAGCAGGTAAAGAGGCATCTCCCATTGGTTGTAGTAGTTGAGGTAAAAGTTCTCCTTGGCAAACTTCGCACTGGTAGTGAGCTTCGTCATGTCCAAACCACCAATATCTTTCTCCTTGATGACCACCTCCCATTTCTTGCTCTTCTTGTTGTATCGCGCGTTACCTATTCGCTGACCCTCTTTCAATGTCTTTGCCTTTACCTTGGCTTCTACTTCCTCCCTTGTGGATCCTTTAAGGGTCAATACAACCTTCCACTTCTTCGTCTGGTACGTAGCCTTGAACAAGGTCGCGCTAAATATATCCATAGCTTCGAGGAGTCCTAAAACATCGTGCTCCAAGTATTGCTTCACGTCTGAGTGCTTCTCTAACAACTCCTCCACGTTGAATCCATTCATGTTCATCAATGCTGCAATGTCCTTATGCTTGACCAGCTCCGGAAGCTTCTGGTGCTGTGTCTTGAAATCTATCAACAAATCCTCGAGTCCACCGGCGAGCATCTTCATGCTGTCTTTAAAATGCAACGCAAATGTGCGCCCTGTATCATCCTCACATATCAACTTCACACTAATCCATGCCGAGTTTTGCTCAATGGGTGGCACCTTCATATCAATCTTCCAGAGTTTATGCGTAAGCAAAGCTTCCTTCATGATGATGTTGAAGTCATACTTCCCTCCATTGTGAGCATACAAAGTGTAGCCATTCAAATTCTCCCGCTTCTCGTACAGAAAGTTTAGGAACTGTACGCACACGTTTGGTTGACCTTTGTAGCCATAGAACGACTCGTAGTGTTGCTCACCCTCCGCGTCAATCCAACCAAATCCCATGGCATACGTGCGAAAATGCTTCGACCCTTTGACACAACCCCTCATGTTATCGTCCGGAGAAGCCTCGAGGTCATAGGCAGCGAGCTTGCGGCTCCTTTCCGGTTTCACGTTGCGTAAAAGCGGGTATATCCTCTTGTTTTCGGTCTCGTCCGCCTTCTTCTGAACCGCAGCCCTTTCCTTCTCTTTCTCATGGGAGAGACCGTGACGTTCTACACCTGGAACCGTGTGTCCCTCGTATTGCCAATCCTTCCAACGACATAGGGTACTAAAGTGGTTGACACACAGCTGCAGCTCCACTGGAGGACGCCACGCTGTGCGGTTCCTTTTATCGCTAGAAGCCCCCTTTAAAATCCATTTCTCGTTGTACACGTTGTCGTACACGATGATGTCGCATTTCTTCGCCTTTGCGAGGATTTGCAGGGTCTCTTCATCCGCGTAGTTGTCCTTGATAGCTAGTCCCTTCCTCTTTAACTTCTTCTTGAGATCGATCGCCCTGCGAGTAAGTAGAGTCTTTCCTTCTTGGTTCTTCTCACCGTCGTAGTACGCGAGGAACCGCTCCTTGCTCTGGTGTGCTTCGATGCCAAACAGCAACGAAACGACACCACAGTTCGTGTCAGTCTCCGCGGAATATTGGAACCATTTCTTGTGCGCCTGCTGGATCGTCTTTCCACCTTGACCTACTACACAAGGCGAGAAGCGCGTGATAAGATCCCAGCCCTTTATGTGCCCGTCCTTGTAGCTGTCATGCCAGTCCCCTGCCTTCAGCTTCATGTCCATTTCCATCTGGTCGAAGTCTTTGCGGGCTCTGGATGAGATGCCGTCCACACGCTCGTAATCACCGTCTTCGCAGGTGTATCGCATGACCAGCTGGTACGTCACGTCACGACCGCATTCCACCAGTCCCAAATGGCTCTTTGCTAGTTTCGCAGGCAGTCCGAACATGCCTCCATGCTCCTGAAGCCATTCTGAATCGGCGTCGATGCTATAGGTCGTTTCGACGCGACCAATGTCGTAGGTTCTCTCGCTCTTCACGAAGTTGTCGTCAAATTCGAGGCTGTTGAGCGTCTGCTTGAACTTGGGTACGTGGCGCGCCTTGAGCACCAGAGCCCCGCGGTGTTTCGGTGATTTGTCGATGAACTCGCGCTTTATACTGCGATACCCGTCCCTTTTGTAGGCACCTATCTCTCCCAGAGCCTTGTGCACGTACTTATTTTCGAGTGCCTTTTTGGACAGGTTCATATCTTTATCGTCCATTTTCAATTTTGGGTTATACCCGAATTTGGCTAGTGTGTTCGGGTTTCGGAGATTCGGGTTCGGGTTGTTGGGTGGCTCTCTCCAGTTCCAACACATCGCACAGCACAGCCACCATGGACGAGGACTTTAAGTGGGATAGCCAACAACCGAAATATGAAGACTTTGAAAATATGGCTAGACGCTTTATGGCTTTATCGGAAGATCAACAAGACAAGGTCAAGAGAAGTGTTCGGTTCACTGCTAGCATACCCGATACTTTGGAAAAATATAAGGACAGAAGGAAAATGAAGAAGGCAATTGAGAAGGGAAAAGATCCGTTTGAGAAGAAGAAGAAGCCTACGAGGAAGAAGCCTACGAAGCAACCACAATCCGACGGTGCAGGTGACCTGAATCCTAACCATTTTCTTCGTGGGCTAACCCTCTATGCAGAGACTGAAGAAAAACTAGCGGAAGAGGAGACCAAGAAACAGCAATCATCATTATACACACTACCCTACGAACCAAAGGTAAATAAACTAGAAGCAGCTCGACAACTGCAAGACGCATTAGCTGCAAACGCAAAAGCTGCAAAAGACCACCATACAAATCCATATAGCAAGGAACAAATAATGACTTTGAAGGTGAGACATTATGAAGCACCAACACATACAACGTCATCCATAAACAACACGGACGATTTCAACAATATGCAGTTCAACGACACTAATCGTATGTCGACTACTACTACTGATCATATGCTTGACCTTGGTTCCGAAAGCTCCTTGAGATATTGGGACGCGTGTCAACGTAGGGACGACCAGAAACTGGCTGCCGATAAGGACGACATACTAAACCTGGCTCTGACGATGCGTGCTTCTCTACCGTCTTTATCTGAAGACACTTCTGCTTTTTCCTTTTCAAACCCCTTTTTTGTGGATGAAGACGAACTAAGGTTACGCATCAAACAATTTGACTGTTTGGTTGCTTGCAAACGTTACATATACGAGGCTCTGAAACTACCACCACCCGATGACTACTCCGACAACTCCATGATTACGCCAGAGGCTCTCTATGGTAAAGACCGCTTGGAGCTATACGACGCTATTGAGGACAATGTGGAGAGTAATAATTAGTTATAACTACTACTGGGGGTTGCCCCAGTTGACCCAGTCACTAAAGTGGCGGTAGCCAATAGGACCGAACCGGACAGGGGGTAGAGTCTCGCGAATGTGGGTACGTAGGGTCTTGATAGGGGAACCTTGGACTTGTACGGGAACGGCTTGTGGTTTGCTGCGAGGACAAATCCTCGGATGTCCCTTGCGAGGCTTGCCGCAGAACTTGCAGTGCGGTATTTTGCGGACCTTCTTCTCGGCTTGAACTTCGTCGCTTGTTGCAAACGGAGAACGCACACCCTTAAGTACGAGCATACCGTCATAAGATTCTACGTTTCCAATCTTTGCCATGGTCACCTTACCACTTTTTAAACGTAAAAATGCCAAAGCCTTTTTGGACACGCGCTTGGGCTTCTTCATGCTACCGGAATCTGAACCGCTTGGAGTTCGAACATGTCACCTCTCATGTTCCGCTATGGTGTACCCGAGCATGCCATCGTCATGCACGACCATTTAGCTACTTACTGGAACATCCACAATAAATGGAATCACATTTGGTTCAAAAACATGTGCACTCCGACACGTAAAAGGAAGAGGTTCGACAGCTATACTGACGACGACGACATAATTGAACATAACTACGAGTGGAAGAACTACTTTACGTTTTCGGTGAACTTCCCTGACTCCCCTAAGCGCTACCCTTAGACCCCTTTACTAAGTATATATCAATCTAGTTAGACTAGGAGGGGTGCGCCTAATATTCATTCCTGAGCAGCAGGAGGAGAAAAGAGCCCATCATGATGATTGGCTCCAAAGACCGACTGACCTCCAATAGCACTTGGTGCAACTGAACCAGAAGATATGGCGGGAGCGGGAACATTATCATCTGCATCTAAATCAAATAAGTTGGCGGTTGATTCAAGACTCTTGTAGTGTTGCTTAAGATAAGCGGCTTTCTCGCGAGCAATGAATCTTGCTTGGGGGATGTCACAGTAGACACTCTTGAGTGCATTGACATACTCGCAAACATTATGAATATCTTCGAAGAATAACTGTAACTTGTGTTTGTCACCTGTTTCGTGTAATTGACGATGGGTTTCATTGATATAATCAGCTAAGTCTAACATATCGCCAATTTTGCCACTTAAACCATTCGCTTGGCATCTGGGAAGCTCTTGCGTTTGCATGATCAAAGAGGCTGTTTTATTCAGTCTAGCCTTGTTAATTTTCTCTTGGTAAGCAATCGTAGTCTTATCAGTATCAGGACCCTTTAATTTGTATTTGATCTCTTGGAATCGTTGTAAGGTCTTCCCTTGAGTAGGAAACTGTTTATCTTCCGGACGAAGCGTCTTCTGGTATGCATCGAAGGCGAGTAAGCTCTCGGGAGTCTTGTTATCTTCAAACCGCTTGCTAAATTGTTTTTTCGGTTTTTTGATAGTTTCTAATTCCTGTGCTTCGCTAAACTCGACACCAGAAATTTTTCTAGCACGTCGTTTGATTTGCGCAGTGACAGGAGGTAAACCTTCATATTCAGCAGGCTGTTCAAGATCATCATGTTGATCAAAAGTAACGGTATTCATAGGAAGTGGTAT
>Ga0099799_10431_pt1 | contig 10641 bp, 6 predicted proteins | sample Uncmet6_SortLC_1_FD_89033 | JGI IMG/M metagenome (GOLD analysis project Ga0099799, IMG submission 89033) | Marine eukaryotic communities from CALCOFI LINE 67, Pacific Ocean - CN11_C50_N6_SortLC_1 | ecosystem: Environmental > Aquatic > Marine > Oceanic | place: Pacific Ocean: Monterey Bay...
CGGCGGCGGGCTACCCGCTGTACGGGAGGTTGCTCGCGAGAGGCCTCGACGGGGACGCGGGCGTGCCCGTCGGCGCGCCGTACTTCGCGGCGGCGGCGTTCCTCGCGCTCGGCGCGCTCCAGGCGCGCCGGCTCTAGGCCCAGCCGCTATCTACTATAGTTCGGAGATAGAGTACTTAAGCGGTCACGGGCGTTAGTTCAGAGGGCGGCATAAGCCCGTCGCTAGTCATGATCCAGTTGTTCATCTCGCGCAGGTCGTACGTGCGGGAGTACTCGTAGGGCAGCCCGCGGCCGAGCCAGAATTCGACGACGCGGCGGAATGAACGCATGGGAACATCGGGGCTGAAGAGGCGCGCGAGGACGTTCGTAAGCTCCGAGTCGTTGCAGCGCCGCGGGCGTCTCGATAGTTTGGGTGGCGCCGCGCGGCCTCGTTTGACGAGCGCTCGCAGGACCATCACCCCCTTCATCAACGGCGGAGCAAGGCGGTGCTGGCGAACGAAGGCTTCTCCAGCAGTAAGACGTCGCGGGCCTCGCGGCGCCCCCCAAAAAGTTAACTGCGATGTGTCCCAATCTTTCTCCGCGTTCCGCAGACGAGGGTCGTCTGACTTGATTTTATCATGATTCAGAATAAAGCGTACGACGTCCAGGGCTTCTCTCCCCCACTTCCTTGCGGCGGTTCGCAGGGCATCATCCGAGACGCGATTGATAGGGGTAGCCAGGGTCGCACCATGTTCGGCCAGCCACCTAGTCAAAACAAGACTCCCGGAGTGAGCTCCCGCCGCGTATACGATGGGTGGGCCAGAAGAAGAATGGCCCATGGAGATGTCCTTGTCCAGGTCGGCACCGAAAGAGTGTAAAAGATCCATTGGGTATTTTCGCACCGACGACGAGTGGGATCACGGCGAAGAGATCTATGCGTGTCTCTCGTTCAGCGTTGACGGCGGCGAGCTGCGGGAACTCTGCGTCCAGGGCCAGGGCGAATGTAATGGCGAACCCCTATGCCCCGGCGGGAGTGACGACGAGACCTTAGTGGACTACAGCGTCTTCAATCCCGAGTGCTGGCAAGATTTATACGAGCCGGGCGCCCGGGGGCTGACCCTGCAAGCCAATAGGCAAGCCTTTGCGAACCGCTTCGCCGTCAACGACCCGTTACGGACTTGTGACATGCGCCAGACTCTCGTCGCGTTTCTGCATTTCTCGTTTGATGTCTTGGCGAGAGGCGGTCGCGACTATGGCCCTTGGGTGCCGATAAAGTTCGAGGAGTAAGTATATATATTAACTCCCATCCAGCGCATCCAAAAACACATCGTCGTCGTCGTCATCCTCGGCCGGCGCTGCAGGCGCGCGCAGCATCGGCTCGGGCCGCGGCGGCGTAGGAGGCGGCTCCGAGACCGGCGCCAGCGCCTCGCGCAGCCGCCGCGCCGCGCCCGCGACCTCGTCCTCACGCGCAGGCTTTGGCGCCTCCACGACGACCGGCGCAGGTTTTGATCTAGGAGGCGGTCGAGGTGCCGCGCACGTCGTGACCACGTCGACGAACGCACTCACCGAGGCCCCGGGCGTGATCAGCGTCAAAATCAAAGACGTCCCATCTCTACTTTTCAGAGAAACCGCGTTCGACTTGAGCGGCACCGGAGACGCGACGCGCGACGCCTTTGATAAATCAGCATGAGCCATCCGGATCAGTTTCTCCTCCTTCTTCGAGGAAAACGAGAAGAAGGACGACACCTTGCCCACTAATGACGGTGCGAAGTACGTCGCCTCGCGCGTGACCCACACCGTTCCCGGCGTCACGGAATCCCGCGTACACGCGAAGCGCACCAAAACGACGTCCTTCGTCAATGCTGCTACTTCATCCACCCTCCATAAATCGGACGACGGCGCTTCCGGCCCGATCCAGGCCCCCGCCTTGACGGCGTCCGCGAGAGAGTCGCACATGTCCCGCAGCCCCCGCTTGACGGCGGGCTCGACGACGTCCACGAGGTCTCTTTGTTGTTTCCTCGCGTCCTCGGCGGCCTTTGTATGTGCGCGACTTTCTAGAGCGGCAGACGCCGAGGAACACGCTCTTCGCAACGACACGAGTCGGTCTGACTGGTCAGGAGGCAGGTAGCTCACGGCCGCTTCTAGAGCATCACTTCGAGCGTCGTCATCGACACAGCCGTCGCGCCAGTCGTTCGACGGTTGAGCAATGTTCGGGATTTGTACCGAGGGCACGTCCAGACGCGCGGCCGTGTAGCCGGGCTGCACTAGTTCTCGGACCTTGTCAATACGTAGCTTTGCATCATCGAGGCCGCTCCGCACCCTCGCAAACGCATCCCTATGTTTGAGAATGGCCTTCCGCCGCGCCGCCTGTGCTAAATCCAGCAGAACAAACACGTCCGGCGGCGCCTTCGATCCACTAGACCACAGCTCAGCACAAGCGGCGTCCTCGTCCCTCAAAGCCTTGACCGCGGCGCGGATCGGCTCTCGACAATCACCGTCGCAGGCCACTACAAGATGTCTCTGGCGCGTTTCGCTACCGGACGACGTCGCGGCGGCGGCCCGCAGCTCGAAGATCGGCGGCGGTGGTGTAGGTGGCGTCGTCTTCGCTGTTTCTAAGGCGTCGCGCCACGCGGTCAAAGATCGAGAATCCTCGAACGCGAAGGTCCACTCGTCATTAACAGATAAAGTGTGGGGCGTCGGCGCGCCGGCGGGCCCGCGGAAGTAGGCGCCGTCCTCGTTTTCCGTCGCGACGATCGACGTGTCCTTCGTCACTGATAAACGGCCCCTTGCAGAAGTGGACACCATCCAGTCGTTTGGTTTTTCAAAATATGCTAATTCGCCCCTTGATAGTGTAAGGGTCCGCTTGACCCACAATTCGTCGGCCCTTTTGACGGTCCCGACCAGACCCTCGCGGCGCTTCCAGGCGGGCCCTATTCTTTCAAAGTCCTTCGCGATGGGTCGTCTACGAGCATATAAAGCTCCGTGGTCCTCAGCTAAATCGCCGCCCAAGGACTGCGTCTTCGATGCTATAGCGGCGCGCACCGCGCTCCACGAGGCGTCGAGCGCGAGGGGAAACGCGACGACGGTCCTTAAACCGCGCGGCGGCAGCGCGCCCGCGTCGCGCCAGGCCTTCAGCTGCTGCGGGTCCGTGACGACCTCGCCGCGCGGCGACTTGGCCTGCGCCGGCGCCGGCGGCGCGGCCTTCTCGAGCTCGTCGAGGTTCATGGCGCAGAGGCGCCAGGGGCGGGCCTTGCTGGGCTGGCGCGCCGGCCTCCCTGGCATCCGCGCTTTTGCGCGCTACCGAGGCTTCGCCGGTCCTCTCGCGCGGCGCCGGAGACCAGGCTCGCAGCCTACCGAGGCTTGCAAGCCCTGCGGAGGCCCTAGCTCTCGCAGGCGAGCCTTGCGGGCGACAGGCGAGGCAGGCGAGGCTGACTTTTCACACTTTGACCCAGCGATGCAGGCGCTAGAGTACCTCAAAACCACCAGCTTGTGAACCCAGCATTTTGCTAGTGTCTTACAACGCTAGCTTACGAGATTTTTGGGCTGGTCCGCTAACGCCACATAGACGGCGCCAGCGGCCCGTAGGACACCCACGCGCAACGCCACAGAGACCTCCGTGGCTACTCGCCGCCCGTCCTCCGCACGCGACCCCATTTACAGTCGCAAGGGCTGCCAGCAAAGGCTGCCCTGTAGCAAGCTGCCGCAAGATGGCCGCCTTTGTTCCCCCAGTCGCCACGCTCGCGTCCACCTCGGACGACAAACCGGCCGCCTGCGGCACCTACACCTTAGAATCGGAGCAGGGCAAGAGCGGCGGCGCTACATATTATTGCGGAACGAACCGCCTCTACCTCTACGAGCGCTCGCCCCAGAACTGGTGCGTCGGCAAGAAGGCGGGCGGCAAGTCCTGCAAGGCGTATGATTCGAAGGGCTGGCACTTCTACCTCGAGAAGCAGTGGACGAAGCGCAGCGATGTCACGCTGACCTTCGGCTCCGAAAGCACGTCCACGGAAGTAGAAGCCTTCGCCGTCGAGTGCCGCTACTCGAACCTGGCAGGCGGCTACAAAAAGACGGACCGCGTCGAGTGCGACAGGCCCGTCTTCCGCAACGAGGAGAAGTCCAAGGACCTGTGGCTCGCGCCCGACGGCCAGTGGTGCTTCGCGGACGCCGCTGGTGTGGATGAGGAAGGTGACTACGACGCCTTTTTGGAGAGTGCCGAAGGAGAAAATGCTGCCAGTCCGGAGATTGCTGATTGGGCCGACCAGCACGTGCACATCCACCCCGTCGATATTCAAGCCATCGAGGCCTTGCATAAGTCCATGGAGGGCGACGACAGTGGCTACAAGGACCCGGAGTTCGTGCCCGGCCCGGCCATCTTGGACGCGGCCCACGGCGACTCGCAATGGATTCGAGCCGCCAAGCTTTCGGGCCCGGACCACGAGCCCCAGCTCTGGGACGGCGTCGAGCCGTCGGACATCATGCAAGGGGCGCTCGGCGACTGCTGGTTGCTCTGCGCGCTTTCAGCCGTGGCGGAGTTCCCCGGCTTCGTGGAAAACTCCCTCTTTAAGACGCAGGAGGTCTCACCCGACGGCAAGTATGTCCTACGCTTGTACGACGCGAAGGCGCGGAAGATGACCCACGTAACTGTAGATGATCGTGTACCCTGTGGTAAAGCGACTTGGTGGGAGGCTCCCCGTCCCCTGTTCTCCCAGCCGCATGGAAATGAGATGTACGTGCTCATTCTTGAGAAGGCCTTCGCGAAGCTTGCGGGAGGATACGGTCGGCTCTCGGGCGGCTACCCTGTCTTGGCTTGGCTCACTTTGACAGGCTGCGAGGACCTCAGCATATGGCATGCCAAGGACCAAGGATGGGAGGAAAGTGTCGTAGCGCTCGAGGAGGTCAGAAAAGATCCGCACGACTACCAGGCGCTGTACACGCAGGCCTCTGGGGAGACGAAGGCGTCGAAGGACATGTTCGCGTATTTACTGCACTGCGATCATAGCAATTATATGTTCGCCGGATCCATCAACAAAGGCAATGAGATCGAGAAGCAGCGCGACGACGGCCTCGTGGAGCGCCACGCCTACTCGATCATTAGAGTGGCTAGAATCACGTCCGTCCCCGGCTTCATCGGGTTGGTCCAATGCCGTAATCCCTGGGGCAACAACTTCGAATGGAACGGTGACTGGTCAGATCGATCGCCTCTGTGGGACAAGCACCCGGAGGTCGGTAAGGAGATAGGCCGCAAGTACCTCTCGGCTGACGATGGCTTGTTCTGGATGGCGTGGAAGGACTTTAGTGCGATCTTTGACACGGTGCAGGTGTGCGCCAGAAGGATGGATGCCCCGAGGGGCACGCACCGGGGCGTCGGGTCTCGCGGCACGACGCCTATGACGTCGCCCGTGACGTCGCCCGTGCGACCCGTGAAGGCCGGCGCCGTCCGCTCCGAGACGGCCGTCGAGGCGGCGCCACCTTCAATGGATGCTGATCTGCCACCGCCCCCGCAGCACCACCACAGCATGGAGGACGCGCCCGCGACGCCGCCTGCTGACTGGCAGCCGACGCGCCTGGGCATCTCCTACCGGCCGTGCCGCCTCGCCGTCGAGTACGTGTCCGCCGGCAAGGCCTACCGCAAGCTCATGCCCGTCGCCGGGGGCGCGGACGACACGCCCGAGCGCGTCCTCACGGGCCTCGAGCGCGACTTCGGCGCCTACCTCGACTTCGAGGAGAAGCTCTCGCGGTCGCAGACGCTGCGCCTCGTGGAGATGCTGCTGGCTAGCGGAAACTGAGTACCTAGTACTCCAAGTAATTCATATATATACTTAACCGACGGGTGCGCTGCAAACGATGGCCGCGAGGAGTGGGTGGTCGTAGCCCGCCGGGAGCGGCGGGATGGATAGTACCGCGGCGTCGTCGTCGAGCCGCTCGTATAACTTTGAGGCGCGCTCGCGGTTGGTGAGGGCGAGCTCGCCGTAATCATCATCATCGGAATCAGTATCACCGACCCAACGAAAGCCAAAGCGCACAAGAGTATACGTGGTCAATTCTTCGTTCAACGACGCCGCCGGCACCGAGAAACCCTCGTCGTCGCTTGCCAACGCGCGCCCGAGAACGTCCAATAATTCGTTCCTAACAACTTGCGACAACCATAACTGGTGCCGGTCCGGATCGGGTCCCGAGATCGACGACAGCACGAGCGGTGGAAAGACCTCTCCGTCGCCCTCACCGCCGAACACCAAGACCTTACCTTTGTACGCGCAGCAGGAATGATAGTACCGGAACTCGGGAAGGCTACTGACCGGGCTCCACCCGGCAGGCCGACCGTCTTTGCCTTCCGGACTGAACACGATGACCCCGCGCGTCAGACTCCTTGACTCGTCCTTTCCACCCACCAAATAGAGTCTACCGTCGCACACACAGCCCGCGCCATAGTAACGCGGGCCGGGCAAATTCGGTCCAAGACTCCACGTCCTCGTCTCAAAGTCATACACCTGGAGCTCGTCGCTCGCGATGCGCCAGCCGTGCTCCCAGCGGAGTCCGCCAGCCACGTATAGTTTGGTGCCGATGACGCCTGCGACGAAGTTTGAGACGGGACTTATCATGGCCGGCAGGTCCGTCCAAGCCTGATCTGTCGGGTTCGCGAGCATCTGCATTGTGCCGACCTCCTCGTCGAAGTGTCCACCAGTTATGGCCGGATCCGGGTCTAGCAGATCTCCCCGCACCCGCCAGCCGCCGACGACGACGAGCGCGTCCGTGGTCGGATCGACTGCGGCGAAGGCGCTGGTACGCCGCTCGCACTTGGCCGGGAGCTCCGTCCACTCGTCCGTCGCCCCGTCGTAAGTCACGACGTCGCCCACGCCCGTCCGCATCGACCAGGCATCTTCGTCGTTTTTCACTGTGCGCGTCCCTCCGACACAAACCACCTTCCCGCGCCAAGAGACTACAGCGCTGTCACACCGAGGAGCCGGATCGGGCCGCATTTTGCGCCATTTGCCACCGATTAACTGCCAGCAGTCCTCGCGGTCGGGCGTAGGATCGGATTCGCCTCGTTCGAACACGCTGTCGCCGCCGCCGGCCACTATCAGTGCTGTCTCAGTCCAGCCACACGTGGCCCGCAGACGCTGGAGCCCGACGCGCTCCGCCGCGGCCCGCCACCGCTTGCTCACACACCGTAAAGCGTCGTGGTCGGCTTTGGGCACGCGGCACGCAATTAATTGCATGTATATATCCCTCAGGCTGTCGCCGCTGCGGCGCCGCTTTGCTTTCTCCGCAGCTTTTGTTTGCCTGGTCTCCATGGCTTGGATTGGAAAAGGTGCCGCGGCGGCGTTAGCGATTCTCGTTTCTGCTGCTGCGCTTCTGTTGGGGTATCTATATTTATTCGATGACCTCCCCTGCGCTTCTTGCGCGATGGAGGAGGTGTCCGAGACGCTGCGCTGCTGCTCTGCATGGGCAGGCCAAGGCTGAGCCGGCGCCGCACGTCCGCGGCCTAGAGCCATAACCCCACGGTCGAGAGAGACGTCCACCATACCGGTCTCCGCGGGAGTGGTCGCGGTTTCGCCTCCGTCGACGGTAAACGCGGCGACGAAGACGCGGCCGGAGACTAACCCACCACTACTTACTTCGCCACGATGTTCAGGATCTTCCCCGGCACGTAGATCACCTTCTTGATGTCCTTGCCCTCCGTGAATTTTTGCACGCCCTCCGCGGCGAAGGCCAACTCCCTCGCGGCGTCCTCGGCCGCGTCCGGGGCTAAAGAGATCTTGGCCCGTACTTTCCCGTTGACCTGCACGGCCATGGTCACCGTCGCGTCGACGCACTTGGCCTCGTCCCATTCCACCCAATCGTGACCGGCCAAGGAGTCGGCATGGCCCAACACGGACCAGCATTCTTCCCCTAAGTGAGGGGCGAAGGGCGAGACCATCAGCGCTAATTTTTCGCAGGCTTCTCTTGGGGGTTCTTTCATCGACTCAAGGTGCTTCGAGAGGACCATCAGCTGAGATATAGCGGTATTGAACCCGAGTTGATCGATATCCGTCGTGACCTTCCGCATCGACTTGTGTAGCAACACCTCGGTCTCCTCATCGCAAGGCACATCAGCAGCCTTGGCACAAGCAGCATACACGCGATCCCGGAACCGGACCACACCAGAAACCTGCGCCGTCTGCCAGGGCTTCACCGCTTCTAAGGGACCCATGAACATCTCGTACAGCCGCAGCGCGTCGGCGCCGTGCTCCGCAATCACTTCATCTGGATTTACCACATTACCTCGGCTCTTGGACATCTTCTCGCCGTCGGCTCCCAAGATGAGGCCTTGGTGCACTAGTTTCTTGAACGGCTCCGGGGCCTGCACTTTTTTCTGATCATACAGGAACAGGTGCCAAAATCTAGCGTAGAGTAAGTGGAGCACGGCGTGCTCCGCGCCGCCGACGTACAAGTCGACCGGGAGCCAGTCTTTGTCGTTTTGTTGAGAGATGAATTCATCACTGTTCGAGTTATCCGCGTACCGCAAGTAGTACCAACAACTTCCGGCCCACTGGGGCATCGTGTTCGTTTCTCTCGCTCTCCAAACGCCGTCTTCGACGTAGAAGCGCCAGTCCTTGATGCGTGCTAAACAACCAGCCGGATCCTCGCCCGGGGCGTAGTCGTCCGTCTCCGGCAACTGGAGAGGTAATTGAGATACGGGAACCGCTTCGGGCTTGCTGAAGTCTATTTCAAAACCTTCATCCGTAACGCGAGGGTCCAATACGTCTTCGCGTAGAGGTGCACCAGTCGAATCAAGCACGGGAAACGTGATGGGGATCGGCTCGCCCCAGTATCTTTGTCTAGAGAAGACCCAGTCCCGTAATTTGTAGGTGACCTTCTTCTCGCCCCGATCGAGCTGCGATAACTTATAAGTCACGGCCTTTTTAGCTTTCCCGGTCTTCAGGCCGTCGAACTCGCCACTATTGACACATGTACCAGGCTCGGTGTACGGTAAATCACCACCATCCACAACTCGAACAATAGGGAGATCAAAGGCCTCGGCGAACGCGTAATCTCTCGTGTCGTGCGCGGGGACCGCCATGACCGCGCCCGTCCCATACGCCCCGAGCACGTAATCGGCGACCCAGATGGGCACATCTTCTCCACTGATCGGATGAATAGCGAACGACGCCGTCGGAACACCCGTTTTGGTTTTTGCGTCAGCAGTCCTATCCATATCGCTTTTGCGAGCGGCCGCGTCGGCGTACTCCTTGACACTGGCTTCGTTGCCCAGCTTCAAAGCGAGAGGGTGCTCCGGCGCCAAGACCACATAAGTCGCGCCCATCAGCGTGTCCGGTCTAGTGGTAAATACCTCCACCTCGTCTTGAGAACCCTTGACCTGGAACTTCACGGACGTGCCTTCACTTCTCCCAATCCACTCCCGTTGCGACCGTAAAGTCCCGGCGGGCCAATCTAAGCCGTCCAAGCCGGCGAGCAACTTGTCCGCGTACTCAGTAATCTTGAGGACCCACTGGCGCAGAGGCGCGCGCACGACGGGGTGGTCTCCTCTCTCACTCAACCCATCAATGACCTCCTCGTTGGCCAACACCGTTCCCAGAGCGGGGCACCAATTAACCGGGACCTCTTTTTGTTGCGCGAGGCCCGCGTCGAATAATTGGAGGAAGATCCACTGCGTCCACTTCACGTAGTCCGGATCTGTGGTCGAGAGTTCGCGGTCCCAGTCGTAGGATAAACCCAAAGCTTTGAGCTGTCTTTTGAAGGTGCCGATGTTTTTCAATGTAGTTTCGCGAGGATGGGTACCCGTATTTATGGCGTGCTGCTCGGCGGGCAGGCCGAAGGCGTCCCAGCCCATGGGGTGCAGGACGTCAAAGCCCTTCATGCGCCAGTAGCGCGCCATAATGTCGGTGGCAGTATACCCTTCAGGGTGGCCGACATGTAGGCCAGAACCAGAAGGGTAGGGGAACATGTCGAGGATATATTTTTTATCTTTTCCTGCTGTTCTCGTGCTTGCAAAGGTCTTGTCGTCGTCCCAGAAGCGCTGCCACTTTTCCTCGACTTGCGCGACGTCGTACGCGGCGCGCCTCGCTACCAAACTTCTTCGTGTGGCGACGGGCGCGCGCAGCGCCCGCGCGCCGCGTGCGGCGACGCACAGCATCAGCGCCCGCATCGACGTGCCGCTCTGCTGACCCGCTCTCCGGCCCACGTAGGTGCTCTCTCGCTAGCAATGACCAAAGAGCAGTGCACGCGGAGACGTCAGTACGCTGCACGCCAACGCTGCGACTGTTCACACTACACTGCTCAGCAATGACTGCGTCGGACCCTACTGCCACCGTGGACGGCAACTACAAGCACTCGAGGCTAATCACTAAGTGAGACACACTAGGAATAATGCGTACGACGAGTCCTAGCACGGCAACAGAAACCGACAGAAAAGAAAAGCACACATAACTTAGTACGCACAGGCTAAGGAGTTCCTTCGGAAAGCGGCGGCACGTCGACGACCGCGAGCTGCGCGCCCGGCAGCCAGTTGTTCTTGGCGCCGTCGCGGTCCCAGACCACGCAGACTCGTTGAGACTTCTGATCACCAGAACCGACGACGGTCCCGAGGTCGTTGACCTGCACCGAGCCGTACGCGACGCGAGCTGCGACCCGATCGCCCTTCCTTATATCACTTCCGGGGACG
>Ga0099799_10432_pt1 | contig 10567 bp, 4 predicted proteins | sample Uncmet6_SortLC_1_FD_89033 | JGI IMG/M metagenome (GOLD analysis project Ga0099799, IMG submission 89033) | Marine eukaryotic communities from CALCOFI LINE 67, Pacific Ocean - CN11_C50_N6_SortLC_1 | ecosystem: Environmental > Aquatic > Marine > Oceanic | place: Pacific Ocean: Monterey Bay...
CACCACCATCATAGTCGCCCATGCCCAGCGCTCTACATGTTACACACGTCGCCGTCGTCGGCCAGAGCTGCGTCGGCTCGAGCGCGCGCGCCGCGAGGGCGGTGATCAGGAGCAGTGCTACATTTCTTCGCATCGTGCGTAGTGGCTCGTCGGGTCCTGGTTCGTTCTGTTTGCCTCCGCGGCGGCTGGCGGCGGCTGGCGTGGCTGGCTGGATCTGCTCTCAGGTGGTGTGTTAGTCGGACGGCTCGCAGGGCTCAAATCCGGTGCGCCAAAGTGCGAGCAGCGTATCGAGGACCCAAGAGCTCAATCTCAAGCTGCTCCTGCGGTGCGTTATGCTAAGAGCCGCACACGACAAAAGCTACAAGCTAGCGTCGTGTGAGACACTAGAAAGCACTGCCAGCTGATCGATTGCGGGGCCTAGTGCTCGCTATTTGCACGTTACGCACGCTGTCGACGCAGCATTAATCAGTTTACCGCGCTGCTGCAACTCCCAGATACTTCGCAACTCGAAAACTACAACAGCTGACACAGTGCTCTCTCACTCGAGACTGCAACAGCTCGCGCGCGCGCGACCAGTAAGACCTACGACGATGCTCTCCCGCGGCGCAGCAAGAGCGCTCAGCACAAATACCAAGAGCCGTCTCGCCTTCGTCGCCCTCGGCAGCAACGTGGGCGACCGCGCACGACAGCTCTGCGCGGCGTGGAAGCGCGTCCAGGACACGCTCGGGAGAGTCGTCGCGACGAGCCCGCTCTATGAGACGGCGGCCGCTTATGTGGAGGACCAGCCGTCCTTCCTGAACGCCGTCGTCGCGGTGGAGACGGCGCTGCCTCCCCTGGAAGCGTTGTCGAAGCTCAAGGAGGCGGAGCGCGATTTAGGACGCCAGGTGCGATTTAGGAATGGGCCTAGAGAAGTAGACTTAGATCTGCTTTATCTCGGCGACGAACGTGTAGAGGAAGATGCATTGACGCTGCCACACCCGCGCATCGACGAAAGGGACTTTGTTTTAAGGCCTTTAAGGGCCTGTCGAGCCCAGATTGCTGCGGGAGAGTATGGGTTGGTCGATGACGCACTTAAGAAAAGGTTTGGTGAAGACTATCTGGGTGAAGATATAGATGGAGAGGAACGACGCGTGTGGTCGTCGCTGGGCGCCATGGTAGAGACGGGCACTAAGACGGGTGTCATGGGCGTCCTGAACTGCACTCCGGATTCGTTTTCTGATGGTGGGTTACATGTTGACGTCGACGCGGCTCTCCGAAGTGCCGAGGCCATGGTCGCGCATGGTGTCGATTATCTAGACGTGGGCGGCGAGTCGACGCGGCCCGGTTCTACGCCACCTTCCTTAAACGAGGAATTGGACCGCGTCCTGCCGCTCGTGGAACGCCTCTCGACTACGTTCGACGTGCCTATTTCTGTGGATACCCGTCGAGCAGAAGTCGCTTTGGCTGCGCGGGATGCGGGAGCCGCATGCACGAATGATGTAAGTGGAGGGGCCTACGACGCGGACATGCTCCGAGCGCTCGCGGACGACGACCAGCAAAGAGGTGTGGTACTGATGCACATGCGTGGCGAGCCGGGCACGATGAATCAATTAGCGTCGTACGAGGACGTCGTGGCCGAGGTTTCGGTCGAACTGCAAGAGCGCGTAACGGCGGCACTCGACGCTGGTATATGTCCGTGGCGCATTGTCGTCGATCCTGGGATCGGCTTCGCGAAAAATACGGAGCACAACGTGGCTCTGTTGAGGGATTTGGCTCATTTCAAGCAAAACCTGGGCAATCTGCCCGTACTCGTCGGAGCATCTAGAAAACGGTTCCTCGGCGAACTCGCGGGCGAGGCCGACGCGTCCCGGCGCGACGCGGCGACGGCCGGCGCCTGCGTCGCCTGCGTCCCGCACGCCGACGTCGTCCGCGTCCACGACGTCCGCACGGCCGTCCAGGCTCTGAAAGTTGCGGACGCTATCCTTAGGTAATGTGTTGTTATACGGGTCTAGCATACACAAAGTACTGCCCGGACGTGTCCTTGGCGATGCGCACGTCGTCGTCGAGGTAGACCTGCTCCACGGCGCACGTGGGCGGCAGCCCCCGATTCCAGGGCAGCAGCTTCCAGACGGCGCCGACGGGGACCTTGACGTCCCAGATCCACTCCCTGCGTGAGTTTCGGTCAGGCGGTCGCGTCGATGGCGTGATTACGGACTCGGACGACGCACCCGAGGCCGCTCAGCCCCTCGACCGGCTTCGCGGTCGTGTACTCGACCTCGAGGTTCAGCGCGTTCTCATTTATGTTCATTTTGGAAGCGGTCACGACGCAGCCCCCAAAGGTCGGCAGGAGCTTCCAGAAGCCAATAATCGGGATAGCTGTCAGTGAAAAAATCTGCGTGTCGAACTCGCTGTACAACATGTTGTTGTCAGGATCGATCGTCTGGGCGACTCGCCCGATCTTCGACGCGCCCCACGACATGGTCTGCAGTTCGTGGAGCTTGAAGAACAGCTCCGCTTTGTCGGGTTTGCCGACGTTCGCGTAGGAGTCGTAGATGGCCTCGAAGAACGGGCTGCTGCGGAAGATGCCGTGGGGCACGCTCGAGAAGACGAGCTCCCACCGGCCCTTGAGTCTTTCGCCAGTCACGTCCGGCGCGCCGCCCTTCTCACACAGCGCCTCGACCGCGGCCACCGCTCTGTCCATCCTATCTTTGTACTGCTCGCCGGTCGTAGGGTTGAAACCCTGGCCCCGGTCGAGCGTCGCGCCGTAATGAAAGATGGCGGCTTTGAGCTTGCTCACGTCGTCGCCGAACGTCTTGCCGAAGGCCGGCGTCGGGATGCGTTCCACCTCCTCGAGCGTGGCGGCGCGCAGCTTCGTTTTCGTCGGTTGCGACGGTGCGACGAGTGCGTTGCACGCGCCCGCGAGCAGTAGGACTTTGGCAGCCATGCTTGGAGATGAAATGTGAATGTGGTGGTCTCGAGCAAGCACACAGGCTTGAGACTTGCACACACGGATGATGACAGCAAGTGATTGCCCCAACAAGTGTTGGACCTTCTTCTAAATGCGGCAATACCCCTGCACGAGCTGTGCGACGTGGATTTTTGTGAGAGGTTTTCGCGCTAGTGTGTTAAATGACGCTAGATAATCACATCGCCGGAGCCAAGCCTTTGCCCCGCGCGTACGCAGCGTGCTGCCGTCAATCAGACGAGCTGAGTGCTGCGTAGTGGTCGCCTGTTACACGCCTTACAAGAGCTGCAAGTGCTGCGGTCGCGCGCTGCCGAGAGAGCACTGCTGCAGCGCTTGCAACCCAGCGACACACTTGCACCGAGCGACAATGTCGGCCTTTAAGAGAACAAGATTGACCCCGGCCCCGCCCAGCACCACTCTACAACAAGCGGAAGCGAGCGAGGCGCGCTACTGGAGCAGAGTCAAGGCGGCCTTCTCCGTCGATTTTGCGAGCCCAGTAGTAGCGTGCGCCTTCGGCCCTGGACTCGTAAGAGGCGCCGACGGCGCGCCGACGCACCGCCTGGCCGTGTGTGCCGGGCTGGACGTCAAAGTTCTATCGATACGAGCGGGCCGCGCGGTGGAGTCGGCGAAGAGCCGCAGCGTGGGCAAATTGAAGGACGTGGCACAAAGTGTGTCCTGGCGCAGGGACGGCCGCCTGCTCTGCGTCGGCGACGGGAAGGGTTCGGTACATGTGGTAGATGCCCAGACCGGGGCGACTCTGAGACGATTGACCAAGGGCCACGAGCTTTTATGTAGAGACGCCTGCTTTTTGCGAAGTAACGACGTCGTGAGCTGTTCGGATGACAAGTCCATCGTCGCGTGGGATTCCGTGACGGGCCAACCTACTAAGAGGATAAAGGACGCCCACGAGGACGTCGTTAAAAGTATATGTGAAGTCGATGGACTGGTGGCGTCGTGCGGCTACGATGGTTTGGCAAAGTTGTGGGATTTGAGGACCGGTGGCTCGGCCGTGAGACAGTTTCACCACCGGGGCCAGTGTGAAGTTATCAAACAATGCGGTTCCTCGCTGTTCGCGACGGCGGGCGGTAATGATATTTGTGTGTGGGACTCCGCGAATGATAGGGCGCCGGTGCACCGGTTTCGGGACGCCCATGCTCGAAGTGTGGGTGCGTTATGTGTTGATGCCGACGAGGATCGGTTGGTGACTGCGGGTCTCGATGGGCTGGTCAAGGTCCATTCATTACGGGACCACACGACGGTAGCTAGAGCTGCGGCGAGGTACGCGCACGAGTGCCTCTGCGTGGCCGTCGCGCCGGAGAATAGAGTACTAGTGGTCGGTACCGCCAGGGGGTTGCTGGACGTCAGAGCTAGAGAAGAAAAGAAACATAAGGACCGGAAGAAGACCTTACACCCGCCCGGAGGCACCTTTAGACACTTCAACCGCGGCCAGGGCTTCGCGCCGGGGGCCTCGATCAAGAACCTGGTCGTAATAGGTTCTGGGAAGACGGAGCATAAGCGACTGGCGCCGCACGACGAAGCTTTGCGGAAGTTTCGGTACGGGGATGCCTTGGATGAGGCTCTTCGCACTAGAGATCCTACTATTGTGGTCTCCGTGCTCGACGAGCTCGAGCGGCGCGGCGGCCGGCGGAACGCGCTGCAGCGACGGGACGAAAAAAGATTGGAACCGGTGTTAGCTTTCGTCGCGGCGCACGTCGCGCACCCGCGCTACGCCGAGTCGCTGACGGGCGTCGCGGCGCAGTTGGCGGACTTGTACGGCGACGCGCTCGGGGCGCATCCGGCTTTGGATGAACTGTTCGCGAAGATTTCCCAGAACGTCGCGTCCGAGGCGTCCTCGCAGAAGGCGCTGCTCGGGCTGTCGGGGGCCGTCGGCGTACTCTTGGCGGAGAACGACGCGCGGTCCTTGCGGCTGGAAAGAGCTAGGGAGGAGGTCGCGCCGGTGGATGATGAGGGATAAGTAGACTCTAGTAGAGTTGCTTTGCTTCGAGTTAGGCCACCTACCTAGCCGCGAGAGTTATTTTATGCACTCGCTGGCGACGTTTCGCGGGCGCGGAGGGCTGCTCGCGCGTTTCGCAGATGACGCTCAATCCCCTTTGCGGTCGGGTGCGCGCCACCAAGCATGCGCTGCGCGATCCGTGCTATCTCCGCGAGCGTCATTGCGGCCTCGTGGAGATCGTCGAGCGTGGCGCCGGAGTCCTAGAGAAGCCGACAACTACGCGGCGCTCCTTGTTCGTCTGGAGCGCTACGGAGAAGCCATTAAACTCCTGCGCAAGCTGGCTCCCGTGGCGCGACGCGTTCTTGGTGAGGGTCATGAGACCAGGCTCAGGATGAGATGGACTTGCGCGGTGGCGCTCTACAGTGACAAAGGCGCCACACTCGACGAATTCTTCGAGGCCGTGACGACGCTCGAGGAGATAGGACCGATCGCGCGGCGCGTGCTCGGAGGCGCGCACCCGGTCACAGTGGGGATTGAGGACGCCCTGCGATGGTCGCGAACTGTGCTCCGCGCCCGCGAAGCCTTAAGTAAAACAACTAACTAACCTATTCCCGCGCCCCGGCCCCATTGCTCTCGCCCGCGGAGAGCACCGGCAAAGAAAGAGACGGGTCCTCGGCGAAGCGCGCCAGGAACGCCGACACGTCGCCGAGCGCGTCGAGGATCGTGTGCCGCGCGTACAAGCTATCGTTGAAGTAGCACACGAGCTTGAGGGCCCCGTCGCCCTGGACGAGGGCCATGAGGTAGACCGCGCCGACGTTGAACGTCTTTTGAGACAAAGACGACGAGTCCAGCGACAGTTCGGTCGCGCGCTGGACGCCGGACCACTGGGGCACGTCCCCGTACCGGTCGTACCAGTTGTACTGGGCCGGCAGGGGCGCCTCTCGACCCTTCGTGCAGGCCACGTAATCATCAGCGTAGGGCGTCGGGTTACTCAAAGCTTCGAGGACGGCGCGGTGGACGGCCTCGGCGAACGCGCCCACGGTCGGCTGTGGAGACAAATCATCGAGCAGCACGTTGGCGTCGGTCGCGAGCTGGCCGTAGGTGCGCCGATCAAGTTTCGTGCGGCCGGGGTGCGAGTACTGCACGACCGACGCCTCGCCGCGCGACGCGCGGCCGAGAGCGTGAGCGTAGGCCGCCAGCACCACGCTTGGTAAAGAACATTTGGGCGAGAGGCGGCGCTTCACATTATCTAAAATTTCCTTCGGTAGGACTTTGGCGATGGCGTTCCGTAACAATGAACCTGTCTCGAACAGGACGTCCGTTTTATCAAGTTGGGGCCACGCGGGCAAGCGCGCGCACCGTGCGTAGCGCCTTTGTCGCCCGTCATTCACGGAAGTAGGTTGCTCAGATAACCACGCGGCGTAGGGCCGCTCCTCGTGGCCGAACGGCGCTTCGGAACCTTGTAGTCGAGCGTTGTACGCGCGCACCAATTCACCGTACAAGACCTGGTGCGACCAGCCGTCTGTAATAGCATGGTTGCAGCTTAGATACAACACATGTTCATGGGAAGGCGTGGAGACGAGCAACGCGCGCAGCAATGATGTCGACTCGTAGGGGTCGTTGGGTGTAGAATCGTGGAAGCTCTGCGCCATGCTCTTGGCTTCCTCGACGGTAGTAGCCGTGCGTTTCTCAAGTCTTGGCTTCTCATCGACACCAAACACGACGAGCGCCTTGTTGGCCCCCGGCACCTCGACCAAGCGAGATTGCAGCGCGTCGTGCGCCTCGACGACGCGAGACAGGGCCCACTCCAGCGCCTCAACATTCAAAGACCCCTCGAGCAGGCCGACGGCCGTCGGCGGCAGCCAGGCGTAGCCCGGCTTGATGGAGCGCGTCCGCGCCCGGCGCAGCATCCACAACAACAATTCCTGGTCTTTTGATGAAGGCGCACAGGCCAATCTTCTTCCAGTGTCTTCTACGACCTCCTCCACGACCTCTTCCACCACCTCGTCCTCCCCGAGAGCACTTACAATAGAATCGATGGTGTCGCACTCGATGAGCAGCGCGGGCGCGACGGCCCTTCCTAACCTTCGAGATAGATCGGCGACGAATTCCGCGCCGGCCAAGGAGTCCATGCCCAAGTCTGACAGAGACGCCGTCTCATCAATATCGTCCACACCGAGCGCGTCGCGCGCCGCCTTTGACACGGCCTCGCGCGTCGACGTTGTAGATGTCGCCTTCTTCACAATTGTTGGAGCCTTGGTCGGCACAATTAATGCAGGCGTCGCCAGCGCCACACATCGCGGCACACTACAACGCAGCGCGAGGCGCACGACCTCTTCAGCACCGATGGACGGCCCGCGCCAGAGGACGCACGCGACGTCGGCGCCGCGCGTCTTTTGTGACAAAGCTGCGCACTGCGCAAAAGCTTTTGACGAACGACTCACAACGCGGACCCACGCGCCTCGTACAAAGACCACATCAGCGTTTGGTATGGGGCTCTCGTCCAGCACCTTTGTACCAACTTTCAGTGAAGCGTCTCTGAGTGAAGCCGGCGCCTGCTTGGAGACGTAGACGTCGAACGTTGATGGAGCGCGTGTTGATACCTCCGTCTCAGCCAGAGACGCGGCCCGGACATTTGTACATTTCGCGCAGGCCAGGGCGAGGTCTCTACTGTCGTGCGCGCCCGCGAGTACCGCACTCTTTCCATGCAAGGCCACGCACGCCACGGCGAGGGGCGGGCCCCTTTCATCACTTAGCCGCGCCCAGGCGTCTTCCGTAGAAGCTAACGCGAGCGCAACTTCCGGTGACGATGTACGAACGTCTACGGAAGCATAGCGCGGCCGGCCGGTCTTGTTCGCGGGGAGTGACCGAGGCAGATCATTCAAAACGTCTATATTGTCATCCCCGTCGATCCTTTGTATGGTATGAGACCGCAGCGCGTAGAGCCTCACTTGCTGCAGAGAAGACGGTCCCGTTTCCACAGGCACAGAACACAAACCGCGCAGCTCGAGCACATCGGAGACGGACGCGTCGCAGACGCCTCTCTCAAAACTCCGCGCCGTCGTCCGCACGGAGGCCCAGGCCGGCCCGCTTCCACTGGAAGCGACGATGAGTTCACAGGACGCCGGCTCCCACCAGCGCCTCCCACCAACGTCCTCGCGCCGCCTCACCAAACACGCGAGCTGGCGGCATGCCTCGAAGGCGTCTTTGGTAGCACAGGCGCCGACGGCGCCCCTTGATGAGACCCACGCCCGCGCGACGACCGGAGCGCCCACGACACTTGACGGCGCGCCCGTCGCCTCGTTTAGTTCAGTGTAGAAATCAGAGACCTCCTCCAACGTTGCGGAAGGTGGCGGGCGGAACGGGGTTGCTTCGTCCGTACACCGCGTCGCCGTGAGGAGCAACGTGTCACTGGAAGATACTGTTATCCGATCGCCGTCGACCACCACGGAGAAGGGTCCCTCCTTTCCATTTTTGTGGAACATGACGTCCTTCAAGGCCGGGCTCTCATGTAAAGCCGCGTCGAGAGCGCTCGCATGGACCACCTTTTGACGAGGCACGTTCGTCAGAGGCCGGTCGTCCGCGAAGCGACTTCTAGACGCTTGTGTTACCAGTGTACCACTCAGCACGGCGTGGGCGATGATGCCCGAATAGCCGAAGCTCGAAACGCCGACGGCACCTTTCTCAGATAAAGTGGCCTCCGTCGGCAATACAATGGAAGACAATTTGACGACAGGGTTGAGCCGCCGCAACGCGCCGTTCGGCTTTGTACAATTTAATGATAACATAGCCGCCAGTAAACCGGCCGCGCCAGCGTTCGGCTCGCCGTGCCCCAAACAGGCCTTGGCGCCACTTACAGTAACTTTATCTAATAAAGATAAGGCTGACACTTCGATGGGGTCGCCTAACCGAGTACCGGTGCCGTGGGCCTCGACGCTCGTCACAGTTGTACCTTGTAGAGCTCGTCGGAGCAAGTCTTTTTGGGACGACGCGTTGAGGGCCGTAAAGGTGGCTGACTGGCCGTTGTGTTGCAGCGCGGACCCGCGCCATTTTATATCAGTATTTCTCTCGAGTAACAATAAAGCGCAGCCCTCGCCCCTCAAATAGCCGTCCGCCTTCGCATCAAACGTGTGGCACCGTCCGGTCGCCGAAAGCATGCCCGCTCGAGCGGCGCCGCAGTGTATGAGTCCAGGTGCTAACATGAGAGAAACACCGCCAACAATGCAAGTACTACAATCATTCCGTCGGACGGCGTCGGCGCCCAAGCGAGCGGCAACTAACGCGCCCGAACACGCCGTATCCACAACAAGCGCAGGACCGCGCAAATCCAGTAAAAAGGACAACCGCGACGCGCACGACGCGTAGCCGTTTCCTGTTAATTGATGGGGCCCCGCATGGCACGGTTCGATCCCATACACGTTATCCGCACTCATCATACCTAACATAACGCCTACTGATGAACCGCGCAGCTCCTCTTTTGTATCGTATCTATTTCGTAGTAACTCGTGGCCCTGCCTCAATAGGAGTTTTTGCTGCGGGTCCAGAGCTGTCGACTCGGAAGGCCTCAACCCCCAAGTTCTGGGGTCGAAGCCGTCACTCCCTAAACAAAAAGCGCCGTATTGAGCTCGTCGTCTTGCTTCACTATCAGCACCACTCGCCGACAATTGAGCGTCCGTAACGCGCCAGTCCCACCTACTACAAGGTATTGTAGTGCCGCACCGCACCTTGTCGTTCAAGATAGAATCCAAATCAACAAGAGCATCGCAGGCGCCCGGCAACCGTAGCGACCAGCCCACCACACCAATATCGTCGCCGTCGCTCTCTTGTACGACAGGAGGCGCTATGATAGTCGAGCCACCTCGTAACCCGACGACCTCGTGCGCGAGCGCGCGCACGGTCGGACAGGAAAAAACGACGGTCGGCGGGAGGTCCACATCTAACGCTACTTCCACCTGCCTTAGCAACTCGACCATCTGCCGCGACGACAACCCGAGCTCGTGGAAGGCCGTGGTTGCTTCCACGCGACCCTTGGCCACCTTCCTTAATTCACTCAGTAAAATCTCTTCGATCTCGGCGACGTCGTCTCGCTCACTGAACGAACGCGGCCGCGGTTCTTCCTGGTCGAGCGCCGTCAAGCTAGTGGTCGAGTTGCACCGCGACATGTTGTCCTCCTCTTCTACAGGTTGAGGATTTCCAAGCGACCAGGGGAAGGCTTGTTTGAGAGCACTCAATGCGTTTGTTAACAGAGACCCTTCCACATTTATTAACCCTGCTGAATCATATAACACACCTAGTTTTTTTTCATCAACTAAACGTCTAGTCTGCCTTCTCTGCACCTTGCCCGACGTCGTCTTCGGGATCGACCGCTCCGGGATTATTATGATTCTATGAGGCTGCAGTCCAGAAGCCATACCGACCGTCCGGATCACTTTATCAGACAAAGCCGCAAAGTCCACGTCCCTGTTCTTCCTGACTTCAAACACACAGACCACTTGCTCCTCGTCTTTCGTGGACGAAGCGAAGGCCGCGACGCAGCCCGGCCGGATGGCATTTCTATCAGCTTCCTGCGCACTAACCTCAATATCTTCCGGATAGTAGTTCTTGCCGCCGACGATAATCAGATCCTTCAATCGACCGGTGATGTACAATTTGCCGTCCTCCAGGAAGCC
>Ga0099799_10433_pt1 | contig 10560 bp, 7 predicted proteins | sample Uncmet6_SortLC_1_FD_89033 | JGI IMG/M metagenome (GOLD analysis project Ga0099799, IMG submission 89033) | Marine eukaryotic communities from CALCOFI LINE 67, Pacific Ocean - CN11_C50_N6_SortLC_1 | ecosystem: Environmental > Aquatic > Marine > Oceanic | place: Pacific Ocean: Monterey Bay...
AGACGCGTTCCACGCCCGCGCTTCTCGCAATATAATGATGAGCCATTTACGTTGACATTTAAATAATCATCATGTTAATGGATTACAAATCAATAAACTATAGTTATTTTGAACATGCGATGAAGCCCAAAGATGTTAGAGAGGAAACGGCTCAGTGGACCAAAATACGTTCATATGTGTATGTAATTCGCAAGAAATTCAACCCATACCAAATTGCTGAAACAGCAAATGAACGCAAACAGAAACTTAATACAAAGCTAAATCTTTTTAAGATCGGCATGTCGAGCGTCGCAACTGCCAACGGAAAATCAAAAGGCGGCGTGCGTTTAAGCAGTTTACGGACTGGTTTGATTAACTTTGATGTGTTTCGCATCTTCCTTTATCCAGCCTTTCCGATGGCGGAAGGTGACAAAGACACTGATGGGAGATATGCAAAGATTGTCGAAGGGTTTTTACATAGTTTAATAGACCAAGAGTTTCAACACAAAGGTGTGTATCGCATAGAATTCCGTGGGAACAAAGGTGTTTCGCAAGTGAAGTCCGAATGGTTTGCTATACCAGAGAAGATGGAGAAACAGTTTTTGGCGTTTGTCGACAATGCTGTGTATGCTGATCAAGGCGCGTCCGTTGTCAACGCGATTAAACCATTTTATGCTACTGGCTTCGAGAAAAAGTCAGTCTTCAACGTATTAGATCGGCTGGGGGCACAACCGCTTATTAGCGAAGTAAGACCAGCTAGAAAATCAAAACTGACAAAATACCAGCAAGAGCGAAACAAGAACATTCGCAAGACAGCTAACATCTACAGGCGAACAGCGGAGCAAATTGAATCTGACATGCGCCGCAAAGAGGTAGCGAAGGCTCAAGCCGCGCTTGACAAAAAGCATGGGGAAGAAATGGCACAAGATCTTGAATATTGGAAGAAGGAACTTATTGATAAGCAATTCACCCTCAAGAAGGGAGAACAATTGGGAAACTCGTACAAAAACAAATATTTGACCAAAGTTGTTACTGATGTTATTCAATCAGGAAAAAACTTTTATGCCATATATGAGCCGTTCATGCGGCTGAGAAGAAAGTTGGCGCTTGATCCAGAAGTGCTCAAAGAAGAGTCTGGACCATTCCGAGTGCACGAGCTGCTGGATTATTTCCCATTACTGTTGCAAAAGAAGAAGAACAAGATTGCGTACGACTACTTCAACCGAATCAACCATAGAAATCCAGATATTGATTATGGAGCAGAGTTATTACCGGGTTAGCTGCACAGCAACATAACCAAGTTTGCCATAACAAACAGAATTAAGAGGTTACGTCCGACGCGGCAGTACATCGTGTTATAATTCTAGTATTTATAAAATATCATACATGTATATGGATTCGAGAGAACCAAACATGATTGGTAATTTCACGCTTAAGTTTGGAAAATTTAAAGGGGAGAAGTTCTCCGAGGTTGACAAGGACTACTTGCAGTGGTGTCTCGACAAAGACGTCTTTGCTGACGATAAGTACAAGTGGAACGCTGCCATCCGCGACTATATAAAAACCTTGGTATGAATAAATGAAGGTCGACAACCTCGTTCTATCAGAGGGTGGGATCTTACTCATCGTCTGCCTCGTCTTCGCGTGTTACTACAAATCAGTCAACAAGCTCATTGGGTCAAACTGCACGGAAATCTCCTGCTGTGGCTTTTCAGTCAAGCGCCAACCTCTGTCCGAGGAAGCAGCATTAGAGGTCATGAACAGTCAACCGCACCAGCAGTCGATACCTCAAGTCATATTGGACAAAATAGCCAACGACATTGAGAATAGTATCGTTAACCCCGAGGAGGTGAAGGAGTAGTTTAATACCCCCGGAAGCCGGGGTCGTTTTTGTGTCTCCTTTTCTTCTTTTTTGTTTGATTGATGAGCGTTGCCTTGTGGTACTTGGGATCCATATTTGGACTCGATAAATCAATTAATCCACGTAAGTTATCTCTGTTATTATGGGCATATTGCAAATAAGTATTATCGCTATAATCTAAGAAACGGGGTTCATGTGTGCCATGTTCTATCATTTGGAATCCGTCGCCGAACGCCGTCCCATCGCCGACGTTATATCCATACCATGGAACAAAGGAATTGACGAGATCGTTCCTAAAATCGTGTGCATCTCTACGTTTTCTCTTCGGGGCTGCTGATCCACGAACGTCGTCACGGACACCTGCAAAATCTGCGATTTTATTGCGTAAAGCTCCGCCGTGTCCCAACATGTTCACTTTTTGGGAAACTTGTCTAGAAGCGTCCATTTGTGCTTTATGTTCGTCCATTTCAATCATAGCTTGGGCAGCAGCGGTGTAATGGTCTAAGTTAATAAGACCAGGTGGTAGAGGCATTTATTTAGATGCATCATTTTTTTCTGGAGGCTCGTCTTTACACTTGGACTCGAGATCTTCAAAGGTGATTTCCCGTACTTTGAGGTCGCTAATCCGGTAAAAGCGATACGGCAAATTTTTGAAGTCAATATAAAGTGTATCGCCTTTTTTCTTCCAGATGTAACACTCAAATTTCTTGTATTCGTCAGGACTAAGAAACGACAAGTATTCTTCGCGCAACAGCTGGATGCGTTTGTAGTTCGATTGCTTAAAGAAAAACCCCCCAGTGAGGTTCGATCGAATGGACAGAGGAACTTGCATGACATCTTGTGCCAATATGTGCACGCTGGTCTTTAAATGTCTATGGGTCAGGAGCAGATTAGATAAAGGATCAGCCAATCGCTTCAGCCGAGAAACGGCGTCGTCTATAATAATAAGACTATGCATGTCCTCTAAAGCATTTTCATGCACGCGCCGCGTCACATCTCTTAGGAAAGCTTCGTTGAACTCTTCGTAGTATTGGTCTTGAGGCACGCTTTTGAAAGGATCATTAGCTATTGAGCGCATCGACGTGTAGGAAGCGCATATATAGATTTTGTCGAAGCACCCACGATACACTTTTGAGCCCTTTTTCTTTGAGCAAATTAGACTTGTCATCAGACTACTCTTACCAGAACCTGCTACGGCGTAGTAGATGAGCACATGGCTAGACGATGGGAGACCTGTCTCTTTTATGTAATTCGCTTTTTCGTATTTCTTAGTGTCTTTATTCCAAACAGTGAATGTCGAGTCAGCAGTGATAGTTGGAAGTTCAATGTCTAACGTCGGCTTTTGTTCAACTATTTTCATATTATTATATTATATATTTATAAGAATGCCTTTATCAAAAGGTCAAAGATTGTATTATGAACAACAAGCCAAGATGCAACAGCAACAAGTTGATTACGAGAATATGCACACACGTTCGACGATTGTCCGTGGCGTTCAAGGCAAAGTATCAAAGATTGATGAGGAAATGTATCACCCAGAAATGAAAAGAGTGTCGTTTGAAAAAGAAGCAACAATAAGACACCATGCCGCGGGCGATTATTTACCCATTAAGCAAGAAAATCCACACGCTAGACAGCAACCACCAGCACAACTCGAACGAGGAACATTACCTTCCTTGAATGATTTAGGTCGTTTCGTAGTGCAACTACGAGATGGGTTGCAAGCATTCAATAGAGTAGCTTTTGACGCCGAAACACAAAGAAGCCATAGAAATCTGCTGCGAGAGGCTCCGAACCACAATCCATCTGTGAGGCTAATAGGTGATAGTTATAATAATGCTTCAGATCCAATGGATACCAGCGACGACCTACCGAATTTAGCCAATGTCAAACGGAAAAGAGAGAATGACGGAGAATTTGTCGAAAACATGCGCGGAAGCAGAAAGAAACCAAGAAAAGCTAGTAGAAAGAGATTTGATGTAGATCTTTCTGGTCAGAAACGACGCTTAACTCAACCATCTGCATCATCATCTAAAAGACAAAAAATGACTGTACCGACTGTACCCAGCAAAAAACGCTTACGCGGTCCGGAGGTTCGGCGTCAAGGTCCGAGACGAAAACAGCCAAAAACCAGTGATACAAGAGAAATGTTTGGCTTGCGTCAAGGAAGGTATGAACCTCAATCGAGCATGCAAACCACCAGGAGCTTAAAACGAAAAGCGCAAGATTTTTACCGCGAAGGTATGGAGCAGCGGAAGAAAAGAGCAATAAACAGATCAGAACAGCGTATAACTAACATGAAAAGAGGCATGAATGCAGGGATAATACAATGGATGTGATGAGTAAGTTTTAAAAAGCTTAGGTATATATAATAGAATGAATTACTTGCAAGGCAATTCGAACATTAGCCACACATACCACATTTACTTGGATTCCGACGCTGGTCGGGTGTTAGGCAACACTTATCAGTTTGACATTTCACCAACAATTGAAGTACAATTCCCGCAACGAGGAGACTTGTATCTCAAGGAATTTAGCGGATTAAACAACCTGTATAATATCCACACTACAAATCAAACCAACACTATTGACGTAAATGGCACGCCATATACAAGAAATTTGCCAATCGGTCACTATGCAACGCTGGACGAGTTTGTAGCCATGTTAAATGCCACATTTGGTGACGTTGCTGACTCAGGAACTAGCTTTGCCCTAGTTCAGAATACTAGTTTTCCAGATGTCAAGACTCTTAAGATTCAAGCAACCAATGGAAGTGCAGGTCCAGCTCCCCTAGGACTCACTTTTTCCGGACCGGTGTTCGAAAGAATACTAAACTTTAGCGTGAACACTATTGTCCAATCGCCACATGTCTCATCGAGGGAGGTTGACATACACCGTTCGTCTCACAACGTTTACATGTCCATTGCCGAAGTGGCTAACAACACACGAGACGTTGGCAGTGCCTCAGCGAAGGGAAACCGAATCGCAAAAATACCCATTTCAACCGGGTTTGGTGCTTACATTGTGTATCAAGCACTTGACCCTGTGCAAAAATCACCAGTAGAAAATGCAATAATCAATCAACTAAACATTCAGCTGTTTGACGACGACGGTGTTCCATATAAGCCGGATCGTTTCACAATAACGTTAGCGCTAGAGATTCTCGTACCTGTTCAAACTGATTATCGAAACCAGCTCATGCATAACTTCCCAGGCAGCTATTCTGCGACCTCAAAACTACAACCAGTCTTGAACTCGTCGAAAGAACAGTTCTGTTAAATTTATTATATATTGTATAATCATATAAGATGTCTGTCTTACCAGATAGATTTTTGAATAAAAAACATCCCCATTCGACTGGAGGATCGACCTCGTTTGTTTCTCGTCAAGTCCCACAGAATGTTCAATCGTGTCCCGCGTCAACCACAATCAATTTCCGCATCGGAACTATGCCAAATTGCTTTATTGACACGCAAAATTCTGCATTAAGGTGGAAAATCAAAAATAATACTCCAGTTGGAACAGCGCAATCATCCACATTTACGCTCGGGTCGGCTGGTGCACCAGCGGTCTTTGAAACCATCAATTTACTCAATTCTGGTTCACAATTGTCTCACTACCAGAACTACGGTGTATTTAGAAGCATGAAAAACGCGCTAGGCTGCACATCCGACTGGATCAAAGGTCCAGGAAATATCATGCAAGGAACTGCGCCAGCCAGTGATGCTGAGATCGGTTTAAAGGGCGCGAGTCTAGCCCCAGGCGCAGAGCGGACATTTGTTGATCCGCTATGTAATCATGCTTCTCTCTTTAACCAACCCGGATATGTCAGTTTGGACACAATTGATAATTTAGATTTAAGATATACACTTGGTGACGCCGGTTACGGTGGTGCTTGGTCGGGTGACGGAGTGAATAGCGTCTCAGATGGAAGTCTTACCTTCTTTGATTTCGAATTGATTTTATCGATAGTACAATTATCGAGCTCAACCGTGGCGCAACTGATGGCTGCGCATCCCGACGGTAACATTTGTTACAATTGCCGCGGTATCGGGCGCGTTTCTGCAACAGTCCCTGCTGGCGTATCGGCGCATACTATTAATTTAGGTTTAGGTTATTCTTCTCTAATGGCTTTAAATTCCGTCCAACTGCCGTTATACAAAGGTGGTGCTCAAACAACTCCGATCGATCGGGTCCAGGACCACCAAAATTCAACATTCGTCAGAAATTATTTAAGTAAGTATCAATTCTTGATAGATGGTTCGCCGATCGAAAATCAACGCCCTGTCAAGGGTGACCCTGCCGAAATTGCTATGTTTCAACAAATTGCCCAAGGTACATTCCACAGATTCGACGGAGCAGTCGTATCGAATGCTAACGGTGGTGCATTGGCATCTTACATAAACGATGCGGAAACTGATGGTAACCTTTCAGGATCCAAAGGCGCAATTGTTAGTAACGAATTGTGCATTTACAAGCAAAAAGGCGGAACATGGCACGATAACACAATGTCGTTATGTGAGGGTAGAGGGGTGCTCGCCTCAAGTTCACAAATTTCATTGGAATTTGCACCAAATTCAGGCAAGGAAGTCCAATTAGAGGTGTTCCCTGAATACTTGCAGTTAATAGTTCTCGATGCGAACACAAAGACATACAGAGTTAGTCAATAGAAGATCAGTCATCGAAAAATTAAATGTTTTACTTTATTAAAACATGTCAACTTTCAATGACACACGCCATGTAATTCATGGAGCAACTGGCGGATCAAACGACGACACATCAGCGTACAATGACGTGGTTGCGGCTGGGTCGACGATAACCTTTACAACGATTAATGGAGACCAAAAGTCAGTTTCTGTGACTGGCGGTGCGGGCGGTTCTGTGCAAGCATTCAACGGCGCGACGTTAGATACGACTACGAACGATGTGACATTTACGTCTACTACCGGTAACGCAGCTCACGCAGTGACGCTTCCACTGACACCCATTACAGATTTGCAGACGTTGACCAATAGCCACGTCGGAAGCATTCAAGCCTTACAAACCTTAACAGGAACAGGAACTAGTGGACATTCCACTTTGATTGCTCAAAATACTACAGATATAGCAACAAATGATTCGAATATTACAACCTTGACAAACCAAGGTCTAAAGTCGATTGAAATAGATGGTAATGGAGATTTACGTGGGAAGAGATACGACGGTTCTTACACCGGGAAAATTGAAAACCTTAACGATGCTCTTCTATCCGCGTCGATTGCGGCGACTGCTCCTACTGGAAATGAAATCACTTTTAGTCAGATTTCGGGACAAAACACGTCAATCACTGTCCCAAACGATGCTATTACAATCAACTTTACCGTTCAATCAACAGCAGGCGGTAGCAAGTATTTTTACAATAACGTCCAAGGGAGCACTTTGCCGTTGGAGCTATTGGCAGGACACAAATACATCTTCAATTATCCTGCAGCACATCCTCTGCGACTGTCTCGCACGCCTGACGGTGGATCACGAGACGGAGCAGGTGTTAGTTTAGGCAGTGACGAACATACGAATGGTGTTACGACGACCTCACCCGACGGGACGAATCAAACGCAAACAATATTTCTCAATACCGAAGTGATTACAGATGAAAACTTATACTATTATTGCCATAATCACCCAAATATGGGCGGCACAATAATCGATGACAATGGTGTAAACAACATCACTGATATTACTTACAACAGTTCCGTTCCACGCTTGGAAATAACCAGAGCTAACGGTTCTAACAACGTAAATTTAAGCGATTCATTTACCAACGCGACAATAGTTGGCACTGATTTGCAATTGCAGAGAGCATCCACAACTAATACTTTGTCTGTTCCACTGCCAAGTAATTATTACACAAATATTCAACTCGACCCCAGCGACAGTTCGATATTACAAGTGACCAAGAGCGGCACTACGACAGACATCAACTTGCCATCAGGAGGGAGCTCGGGTGGCACAACCACAGACCACCCCACAGCTGCGTTAACCAGTAATACTTCACTCGCGAATTACACAGTTTCCGCTGATGAAAACAGTGCTAATGCTTGGAAAGCATTCGACGACTCGGCAAGCAATCACTGGGAAACGGCGGACTACGCGGGCGTTGACGGAACGGGCTTTAATGTCATAAATACTAATCTTTGGACAGGATTAGGTTCACCCTCTAGCGGATCAACTACTTACAATAGTGTTGTTTACCAATACAAGAATTACAGTCCAGCTGTAACCACGACGGTTGCGTTGGAAAACGGTTTTACTCTGAACATGACTAACCTTCATCATGCCAACGAATACGCAAATGGTGCGTATTGGAACGGCAACTCTCCCGGGCAGTGGTATATTGAAAGTTTAGTTGCTGGAGCGACGTATCAATACGAACTTTATAGTTGTCAAATTAAGACTGATCACCACTATGCAGTGGGAGTAAATGTTACAGGTTCAAGCACAAATTCTCACACATATACTCAAAGTGCGACCACATCTGTTGTCGTCACCGACACAATAAATGCGGATACTAATGGGAAGATCTTCTTCTCGCTTAGCAACGTAGGTTTATACGGTGCCGGACTGTCGTGGATACGACTTCGTGCGCAAAACTATAATAGTAGCGGTACTTTTACGGGCACGTCCAGCTTAAGCCTTAGTTCTGGCACTGTCGACGGCACATGGCTTAAAATACAAATACCAAACAGCGAAAACTTATCGTCTCTTAACATTGCTGAATTAACCACTAACGCCACTGTCGACGATTTTTCGGTGCTGGGTTCGTCGGACGACACTACTTGGACAACCTTACTTTCAGAAACTGGTGCTTACGTAAACAATATTGCTACCGGGGGAACAGACTACCCCATTAGCGCGGCTGGTAATTTTCATTACTTTGCGATTGTCTTTGAGAGTATAAAGGCGGCTGCATCTCCGAAGAGAATAAAAGTGACAGACGTGACCTTTACAACAAGCACGGCTGGCGGCGGTGGTGGAAGCAGTTTTCAAAATAGTCTGTTAAACGGACTTGGGCTGTTTAGTGGTGCGAGCTACGTTTCTAACACGACGCCGCCTCGTCTTGAATTAGCGGCTTATGGATCAGGAACAATTACAAATGTTGATTTCCCGCAGTACCAAACTTTGTCAGACATTCAAACTGCCGGGTACAAAACATTAACGGAAATTCAAGCACTTAATTATGAAACCATAGCTTCTTTAACAACTGCTGGTTACAAAACCGCGTCAGCCACGATGACCGACGTCGCGGCTGTCGGTTATCAGACGTTGGCGACATTGACAACTAATGGATACAAGACGGTTGCAGATACGTTAACAGATGTGGCTACTGATCATTATACAAAACCAGAAGTAGATAGTCTCCTTCCGAAAGGTGTTTGGGCGGAATCATCTGTTGTTTACACTCCTAATAGTAGTAGTACTTGGTCACTCAGTCAACTCGCTGTTAGTGGAGTGGGTGGAACTCACACGGCTTCTGTCAACAGTGGTTCTCAATCAACAACACATTATCCAACTCTTCATATAGGGTGGGCTTCTCAACCCGAAGCTCACTATATAGACCACACGCACTATTTTTCTTCTCCATATCGTGACGATACAGGAGAATTGAGTAGTGAGTACAAGGTGGTATTGACAAAAACAAAAATAAATACGTTTGATATATTTGTTGTACAGAAAGACCCAAATTATTGTCGCGTTGGCGTACATAATGCTGTGAATCCAAGTAATTATTATTTTCTAGAATACGGCTATGACTTCATGGTCTTCTAAAAAATATATCTACTCATAATATAAATGGGCGGCTTTAACCTGAACCAAGCCACCAAAGCTATTAAACACGCTGCACACACAACCGTTGATTTAGCAAATCCTTTATCAGATGTTTACCAACCCGCTCCTGGTCGAAGCCGTGCAGACCAACTAAGGACGATTGGTCGCAAAACTGGCTCAACCCTTAAAGAGGCGGGTAATGTTGTTCACAAAGCCGGAGATGTTATTTCAGAAGGTTCTAAATATGTGGGCTACGCAGCTGCGGCTGGCGAAGTTGTTGGCATGGGTTTGACATTCTTAGGACCTGAAGGGGCGGCTATTGGAATTCCACTAATGGAAGCGTCTGCTGCAGTAGGGGAATCCGATGCGTTAGGTGCTGCAGTTTTAGGAGGACCTTTGCTCCAGAATGCGGGTGCGTGGATGCAGGATATTGGTTCTGGTTTACGGAACGTGTCTAAAGGAGCGAAGAAAGGTGTCAGCCAAGAACATAGCAATCAATTAGCGGTAACAAACGCTGGTTACAAATATACGCGAAACATGCATTTAGGAATACCGCAAGTGCCAAACATGACAATGGACAAGGAATTTGCCGGTGACCGCCGCGCCGTCGTCTATAGTCACGATAATGAAAACAAGGTTTATATTAGTTATACTGGAACGAACTATTCGAAGAAAGCTGACCTCGACGCGATGGGGCACATTATCCGTGGGGACGAATCGAACAGCAGACGCTTTCAAGTATCTGAAACATTGTTTGACGAAGTCAAAGAGAAATACCCGAATCACGAGATTCATTTAATGGGACACGGGAGCGGAGGGACACAAGCTGCTTATGTTGGGTGTCGTAACAAAGCGGCGTCAGTTACCACATTCAATCGCGCCGGGCATTTCCTCAAGAGCAACGTGAACAACCA
>Ga0099799_10434_pt1 | contig 10553 bp, 7 predicted proteins | sample Uncmet6_SortLC_1_FD_89033 | JGI IMG/M metagenome (GOLD analysis project Ga0099799, IMG submission 89033) | Marine eukaryotic communities from CALCOFI LINE 67, Pacific Ocean - CN11_C50_N6_SortLC_1 | ecosystem: Environmental > Aquatic > Marine > Oceanic | place: Pacific Ocean: Monterey Bay...
CTTCTTTTAGAGCACCCGCTCGCTTACCCCGTAATCTTTTTTGACTTGTAATTCCTTTGAGAGGAACACCCTTGACTCGGGCCACTAAATACAATCTGAAAGCAATGTTGTCAAATTTCGTACCGTGCCGCATCCTCAACTCCTGAAGTATCTCATCATTTTGAAATGTATCCCATACTTCGTAGCTCGAAATATATTTATCCCGTAGAATTTCAAAGTCGTCACGAGGCAAGCTCATGATCCTATTTTCATACGCCTTGAGTGTTTTCACGATGTCTAATTTTTTTCTACGGTATGTTTTCTTGTTTTTCCCCTTCATATTTATAATGAAAACTGATTTTTTGTTTTATGGGTTGGTCTGAATTTTTTTGGTCAGCCGCGGGTACCAGATCGGAAATCTATTTACGAGGTCGGAACTTCTTGTTATTCAGTATCAAATCATACTCTGGCTTATACCAATTTTCTCCCTTTGCCATGCCCAGTACGACTGGTAAGTAATCTTCCCATTCTGATTTATCCTCAGATTCGTACTCGATTACCCATTTGTAGATCATTCCACGATATACTACATTAGTTATTGTTTCCAATGTTTTATCGTCGCTTTTAAATGTCTTTCCACGTAGCTCCTGGTTCCAGTCCCGTTTCGTGTACTGGAGTAGTTTGTTTGCTTTTTGCTGCGTCGTCAATTCAACCTCCTCTTCTTCTTTTTCGTCTTCAGATAGCACCTCATCTTCCGTCTTATAATATGCTTCTTCGTCTTTGACACTCCTTGCCGAATCTAATACCGTATCCGGTGGGACTTTCAAAACCTGCACCCTCGTCAAGTAGCCTTGGACTCGCTTGCTACTATTCGGATCAATATTTTCTACACGATACGTTCGTTGTCCCTTATTCAATACTTTCATGTCAACTACCTTATATATATTGATCGACCAATTGTTTGAAGCCGATTTAGTAGCTCGTTTACGTGTATCGCCTTTCTTGTGAAATGTGACGCCCATGTCCCCCGTTTTTGCTATCTTTACGCGTACGTAATCACCCACCGCAACTGGAGAACTAGGACTAAAGCCGGGGAGATTCAAATTGTGTTTTACATCCTTGTATCTTTTATTTGCGACGTCCACAATGTTTTGTTTTACTTGCTTACGGGTTATTCCAATCTCCAGGAGAGCGTTTATGGGAGTCGTTTTAATCGTAGAATGATACCGACTGTTCAAACGCCGCATTACTTCGTCGCAGTCGCGCGTCCAATCATATAAATCAACAGACTGGGTATCGGTATGCCAATCGTCGGGAATCCACCTCTTTCGCGTTCCCGTTCTTTTTTCAAGTTGTTCTTGATAGCTTCTATTAATCCGATAGAATGCCCGTCTACATATCCCTACCGCGCTCTCAGCCAGTGAATTATACTGTGATCGTCCAAGCGGAGTCTTGGTATAGTTGAAATAAGGATACGTATCCTCTCCATTAATTTTTGTTTTCTTGTATTTGTTCTTCAGTTCATTCAGGCCTTCCACCCACGGCCCCATAAATTCCGATCCTCGATCCGACACCACCAAGCGAGGAAATACATCTTGCCGCTTAGGGTCGTGGTGTTTTCTCGTCTTATTAATTCTCCTTATGAATTCCAGGAAATACCTGTACGTTTGATCAGAAGCTGGACGTCTTTTTGGATCAAACTGTTCCTCCGATTCCTCTTCGGTGATTCTCTGTCTTTTTTTGGTTGTCGTTGATAGTTGCGTCTGCAGTTGCAGCGGTTTTACAAATATCATCTTGGTCAACGCGTCGACCATGACAAAACACCATGAATATTCAGCATTGTCTTCGAGCGATATTGTTTTAGGCATCCTCATTGAGTCGCAAAATATAATATCTAATATGTTGGCTTTAGGAATTACGGGTTTAATTGCATATTTTGGAGGAGTCTTAATCCCACCCGCCACGGCATGTCTCACCGTTCTATCAACTTGGTGGGATGGATCCTTGCGTAGAAATAATTCTATGCTCTTTCTATTTGGTAATAATAAGCGGCGTTCCCTTTTTTTAACCCCCTTTCTTGTTACTTGTCTAGTTTCATACTCGTATTTGTCCCCATTATATTCATACGATTCTTCGTCCCGAGGCTCTAGCTCGTAAATTCCCCCATCGTCTTTATATGCTATTTCTCCTTTCTTATTCATAGCGGGGTGCGGCCTATTCCCAAATACGCGCCTGAGACGTTGGTATAATGTGTGGACGCCCTCAGCATAGCCTTGGTTTCGTATCATATCAAATACTAATTCTCGCTGTAATTTAGTAAGCTCCAGGTACGGTTTCGCCATTTTATAATACAAGTAGAAATTTATTTCCTCGGGCTCACCTTGCGTTTCTTCGCCGCCGGCTTTTTCGGCTTTTTTGGCGCCAGGGGCTGTCCTTCATCCAGCCATTCTCCCGTGATTGGGCACCATTCGGCCGATTCTTTCTGCGAATTGAAAGGCGCTCGCCCGCGCGGTTTCGGGTAGGTTCCATCATCATTTCGCAACTTCGGTTTCGACGCCGGCGGTGCATCGGGGGTTCCTAAGTTTTGTTTCGCCGCCGGCGAAACAGGGGTTCCATCTAAATTCGCAACTCCAGAACTAATGCCTCTAATATCTATTCCGGCCATGGGATCTTTCAAAACTAATTTCACACGGAACGCGCCATCATTTTCTTCCAACGCCCCCTTGTTTAATTTGTTCCCATCCAGGTCGATCATCCCAACAGTTTCAGAATCAGGCAAGTCCTCATAATTCAAACGTTCAAATATTGCATCGATCAGAGCCAATTCGCTTTCGCAGCGTTGTGAGAAGCTCCGATATTGTTCCATGTAGAAGTCTCGCTGGTCGTTTAGAAATCTAATGTTTTCTTGGTCCATCGTTCTTTTGGGGTCCAATGCAAGCAAGTTCTGATCAATTGGTGCTAATTTTTCGGCCAGAACAGAACGATTGTAGTTCCAGTCCTGCATGCGCAAAAAGTTTTTCCGCGCGACGAGGCTCTTCAGATCTTGTGCCGGTTCCTCTTCACCATCATCATCAATGCTGCCGGTCACCACACCCAAAACTTCAGAAGAGAAACGCACCATTTCAAACTCGATGCATTTCATGTCACACGCTTTAAAGTCGTCGCTGAGGAAATTGTCGGTCCCGTGCGCGCGTTCGTAGTCTTTGAGCACGCCCTGTACGAAGCGCAGCACCGTCTGCACGCGCTCCGCCGAGAGACCGCCGCCCGCGCGCATGCCGTCGGCTGCCGCGTTCTGCAGCTTTTGAATGATGCTGTCTTCGCCGGCCGCCGCCATGCCTCGCTTGCCGCGCACAAAGCGCACAAAGCTGCCTGCTGCTCGTGCCGATTTGTTTGCGCTAAAATTCAAGACCGAATTAATTTTTTTAGCTAATTAGCCTTATTTGTACCACCCCATTTATAAATAGCGGAATGTGTCCGCACGGTCGAGAGGATCATTTTGCACGTATTTATAGCTGCAAAGGACACAGGGAAGGGGGCTAAATCAGTGTTCTTGTTTGCTACTTATTAATCCCCCGTACCCTTCCCATTTATAAATAAGTGGAATGTGTCCGCACGGCCGAGGGGATCATTTTGCACGTGTTTTTAGCGCCAAATGGGCCCAGGAAGGGGTTCAATCGGCGTTCTTGTTGTTGCTCCTAGTGCCGCCCTAGTGCCGCTCCACTAGCCCCTGTGTGACCCGTACTGTTAACAGTACGGGTCACCTTGAAGGTTAAGTAGTCTTTTTACTAGTACATATCAACAATTAGTCGCCGTCCGGTCGTGGCAGAGCGACGCGACGACGTGCGTGTAGACGCCGAGCGGCAGGCCGAGCTCCGCCGAACAACGCCGCAGCAGGGCCCCGAAGAAGTGGATGTTCTTCGGAAAAATCGACGCGTTCTGGACCCGTAAGACACCAGTGCACGACAGCCTACCCTCTTCCACATAGAGGTAGAGCTCTCTACAACATTTGGTTTGACCCTGGTCGCGCCAGTCGATCGTCTCCGAACCGCTATCGGTGAAGGGGATCGGGATCGAGGCCCGCTTCGAGTTCTCATGGGTTCGCAGGCAGTCGACGGCGTTCGCTATCTTGCGGCGCATGCCTCGTCGGTAGTCGCCCTGCGCGCCGCCGCGCTCCGGCGTCTTGTATGCATCGATTTCCTCGTCCGTGATCGGGTCCTCGAGGTTCCAGCGCGTGTAGAAGTCCAGCGCGGCCAATGGAAACAGCTCCGTTTCGACCGTCGTGGCCTCTGCGCTGAGGTCCTCTAATACAGCAACGTAGTTGTGGACCGTAAAGTCGCCGCCGGCCCGCGTGAGGTGCCGCATCTCGTCGTAGAGGGACCGCGCCGTCTTATGCCTCGGCAGCAGCGCGTGGGCCGGCGCGTGGAGGTGGCGTCTTGCTATTATGGCGGCGCGGCGCAGCATGCTAGGCTGCCAGCTGAGTACTGCTCGTGTCCAGACGTCTCGCGGCTCGCACCAGCGGCTTCTTGGCGCAGTTAATAAGCAACCCAAAATGTTTGATGCAGATCTGCGCTGTGGCTGGCTCAAAAGACGCCAGGAAGACGCCTGCGCTCGAGCTAGCGGCCTGTAAGACACTAGCCTCAGGCGCAGAGACCTTTTGAGGAACCTTACTTTGACAGGACGCTTAGGGTAGCCTTCCAGCGCGTGGACGGGTTCCGAACTAGATGCTGTCCCGGACGCTAGTGGGGCTCTCGTTGTCTGATTCGGGTCACTTTTGAGGCGCTCTGCAAATCGTGCATATTGCATCTCCGGCAAAATTCAGCCGCGACGCAGCGCTCCTATAACGCCTTGCTCGGACGCGGCCACTTTGAGCTGCTCTCGCGCGTCGCAGCGCTTTTGCAGAGCCAAAAACCGCACGGCAGCGCTCTTCGTCGAGCGAAACTCGATGACCCTCGCGACTCCGCGCCGCATCGCTCGCCGACGCTCCCTCACGACCCGCGCGGCCTCGTGCACGAAGCGGGCACCGCTCGCGCACCAGAAACCGAAGACGCGCGCCGCGCGCACCGTGACCCGCCCGGCGCTGCCGCGGCGAGACCTGCGACGCTTGGCGCTGAACGCGGGCCGGCGCGTCGCGTCGCTCGCCTACGACGACACGACGGCGAACGACCGCCGGAGCTCGGGCCGCGCGCCGCGGCCGCGCGCGCGCTTCGACCCGGCGGCCGAGGCGGCCAAGCCCCAGTGGGACCGCAAGGGCGGCAAGGGTCATATTGATGTGCGCGCCCGCGCCGACGGCGGCGACCGGCTCCAGGCCGTGATCTGCGCCGCGCTGCCGAGCATGCCGGCCTGGCACGTGTCGAGCGTCCTCAAGGAACCCCAGAGTAGGAGCCTCGTCGCGGCGGAGCGCGGCACGGGCCGCGTCGCCGGCGGCCTGGTCTTCCGCCGCACGTGGTCGAGCGACGCGGCGACGCGCTGCGACGTCGTCGAGGTGTCGTTCCTCGCCGTGGACCCGGCCTTCCGCGGCCGCGGCGTCGCCTCCAAATTGGTCGCGCGCGTCAAGGCCCTCGCGGCGGCCGAGGCCGCCGCGCTCGTGACCCACGCGGACAACGGCGCCGTCGCGTACTGGCGCCGCCACGGCTTCGAGCTTGCTCCTCTCGCGCCGGCGGCGGCCAAGTGGCTCAACGACTACTCCGACTCGCAGTACATGGTCCTCGGCGGCGGCGCCGAGGAGGACTACGACACCGACGACGAGACGCTCGACGACATGCGCGCCGCGGCGCGCGCCGCTATCGCCTAGGTTTATCACCACCACTCCCTGTAACATTTCCTTGTGCCGAGTCGTTCTGTCCGCCTCTAGAAGGCTCCGGGAGTTTCGGAAACCCGAATTCATATCAGTTTGCAATTGATCTCAGAGCGTAGCTTCCTCGGAGCCTGTACGCGACGGATAGCGAGCGTGGTGCACTACAACTGCACGAGAGGCAAGTCCTATAAACGGCAACAGCGCCAGAGCAAATCCGAGCTGCGCGCGCCCCCGCAAGCGCTCAAAAAGGCATTGCCAATAAAAGTGCTCTCAGAGGCCTGCGAGCCGCACGGTGCCCCAACGACGCCAGGAGGCCCGCGACACGACAGCATGTCCCTCCGCCAGGCGCTCAAGCGGAGCAGAGAAGAACAGGAGCGGTCCGGCGCGTTAGTGGAGAGGCGGCTCGGCGGCGTCGTCTGGTTCGAAGCGCCCAAGCCGGCGCGGCCGCCGCAAATTTACCGGGAGGGCCCCGTCAACGGTTTGACCGACTTGTACGGCGCCGCGCCGCGGGGCACGGCCAAACCTGATTTGACTGTCGCGTGGTCGGCCGACCCATTGTCTGACAGAGAAAATGATTTAGTTGGACGGCGGGCGACGCGCGTCTGGGTCAAGGAAGGGAGGAGAGTGCAGATACGCTGTAAAGTAGCTGGGGTGTGTGACGTCGACCGGTGCCGCTTCTACCTTTGTGAAGATGCTGATGATGATATCCAAACTGTACTAGATGCCAAAACGTGTAAGGACGCGGTGGACGCCGCCGACGAGGCCCTGCAGGAGGCGAAGGAGAAGCGGTTGAAGCGCGAGAAGCAACTTAGGAAGGAAGAGCGGTTACGACTGGAGAAAGACGCTCGCGAAGCTGCAGATGCCGCGGACGCCGCGATGGAGGCGGAAGAAAAACGGTGGTTCTTCCGGTGCCCCTGTGGTATTGAAGGTAGTCAGTACGACGACGGGAAGGACATGGTGCAATGTGCTTCCTGTTATGATTGGGCCCATGATAGTTGTATTGTTTCAAGGTTGAGGGGTTTTCGGGGCGCGTCCAAATTAGGCGCCTTACGGCAGTGTTCCTATCTATGTTTGAGGTGCGCGCCGAAGCGCTACCGTAACGTATCATGCTCTTGCAAGGTGGATGAAAGGTGCGCCAATTGTACTACTACTCATACACTGAGACCACCATCAAAGACGAAGAACGCGAAGACCTTCCACGACGCCTTGCCGGAATTGCGTATTTACACGGATCCGAGACGTCGTGACAGTACGATAGTGCAGGAAGTTATAACCAGTGGGTGTTACGAACGGCCCGCGAAAGACTTCGAAGTGTTGCCTGGAGACCGGTGGTTGGATATCGGTGCGCATATCGGCGCCTTCTCCGGCGTCTGCCTGGCGGCGGGCGCCGACGTTGTTGCGGTCGAGCCCGACGCTGATAACTTCCGTCTGTTGGAATACAACGGGTCTTTGAGACACGTGTTAGATCCGTGCCCCGGGACGTTCGTAGCGATAAAGAAGGCTGTTCTAGGATCGGAGGAGGCCACGTCCTGCACTTTATATGCTCATCCCCAGCAGTGTGCGTTTAGACACTCTACTGAGAGATTAGCATTGGCGCAGAGAAGAGGCTTGACGGAGACGGCATGGCGAGGGTCTACGGTGGAAGCGACCTCGTTAACGAAGCTCCTAGAACAATACCCGGACATTAATGGCGTGAAGGTCGACGCCCAGGGCGCCGAGGTTGAAATAGTAGCTGCCGTGCGCGACTGGCGCAACGTTACCAAATTAGTACTAGAGTACGACTTCGAGTATCGGCCATCCCTCAGAGCCTTTCACGCTTTTGTGGAGGATCTGCGGAAGCACTTTCCGTCGGTCCAGCACGCGAAGCTGAAAAAGACTGGAGACTTCGTCGGCTTTCCCAACGGGGTCTTAGTGTTTGCGACGCGGGAGGCGTCGTCGCTCGCGCGGCGCGTGACGCTCTAGTAGGACTAATTATTATTATCCGTACGCGTCCCCCGGCGGCGTGAGCTTTCCAATCACCTCTGCTTTGCGGGCGTCGAGCGCCGCGATTCGCGCTTGGGTCGCATCGAGGTCCCTTTGTAACGCGTCGCATTCCGCCACGCGCACCGCCTCCGCTTCGCGGGCGCGGAGCGCGGCTCGCGCGTCTCGCAGATCGTGCTCAATTGCCGTTGTGAGCGGATGCGCGCGACCCATCACGCGCCGCGCGGTCCGTTCGATCTCCTTAAGCGTTGTCACGGCCTCACTGATATCGTCGAGCGTGGCGTTGGGGTCCTGGCAGAGCGCCCCCGCGTAAACACACCTCATCTTGAGCGTGAGTCTATCACCCTCTCCGAGAACGCGTCGCGCCACGGGTATCGTTTTGCCCAGCAGTGCCTTGGCTTCTTCGAAGCGCTCTAGAGTAATTAAGGACGTCGCGTAGTTGTTGGCTGCAATGAGAGTTCGTTCATCTTCTTCGCCCAAGAGGTTTAAACGTCCAGAGTATACGTCTCGTTGCATCCGCGTTGCATCTTCTAACCGTCCAACACAACCATACGAGGTCGCAAGATTGTTCTGCGCGGCGAGAATAATGGTTGCTGGAGCGCCGAGGCGCCGCCGCATAGACAACTCGGCCTCTTGCACGGACAACGCGTCCTCGTGGTGGTCTGCACCAGATAAACCGAGCCCGAGCACGTTCATCGCCATGCCCCGAAACTGGTCCGTCTCCGGCCGCTCCACATACGTCTTCCAGCACGCCCACCCGAGCGCGCACGCCACGGCGCGGTGGTAGTGTTGCTCGCACAAGCTACACCTGTCCCAACGGTCCCACCTCGCCTGCAACGCCTCGGGGCCCAAATTGTTCTCCTCGGCCTCCGCGAACAAAATCTTCGCCTGCTCCACCAGACATGACACGTGCGCAAAGCCCGCCGTCCCGCGACACGCACACATACGCACGAGGCCCTCCTTCGTTTTCCAATGCAAAGCTTGCGTGCAGATGTAGCACGTCTGCCCTTTCGTGTCGTCGGCGCACGCCTCTGCCGCGACCGCGACGGCCTCCGTGTATTTCGTGTTGGCATTATACTGCTCGGCTCCACCCGCTTTTTTTATCAATTTACAGAGCTTGTCGTGCCCGCCTTGCTCCCAGTGTTGTTTCTGGCACGCAGGACCGCAGTAGCGCGTGCTGCAGCGGCCGCATTTCTTTCCCAAGGATAAGCCAAGGTCGGTGGCGCAGACGGCGCATTGCGTGAGGATCATATTTACGGAGGCTGCAGCGGGGGCAGCCGATTTGGCACAGCATGCCAGGGCTGTGAGAGCCGAGACCCGCACCAAGCGCCGAGCGCTCGCCAAACGCACCCCTCCGCTCCGACGAACACACAGCAGAAGCCTCCCCCGTCACGATTTCAAAACCCGCCGGAGATGCAAAATCGCGGCCAGACTTTGGGCAGCCCCAAAACAACAGACGCAGCAACGATGAAGACCCACGGCCCCTACAACAGCACAACAACAATAATTAAAATAGACAACGAGCTCAAGCAGGAGGACACGGCTGCGCTCGTAGCGTTTTTTTCATTCCTTTTTGCCTGTATTTTACTCGGTACTGTTGTCTATTATGGGACGTGGTGCCAGATGCACCTCCGAAAAATCTGCATCTACCCGCTCCAGAAGCTTTGTTGTGAAAAAGGCAGAAGGCAGTTGTGGGCGAGACATCGGGAGGCCGTCGTGAACCACGACAAGGCTTTAGCTGATGAAGCTCCCTTGATTAGTGAGGAGGACGACCCGCTGGAGGCGCAACTCGATACGCTCGTTGGTCTGGAGCCGCTGAAGGACGAGATACGAGCGCTACGACGATCCTTAGTGGTCGAGCAGCAAAGGCAAACGGTACTCCAAATAAATAAGGAGGCGAAAGTACAAGCCCCTCATCTAGTCTTCAAAGGCAGCCCGGGCACGGGCAAGACCCATGCTGCGAGATTGATTGCCAACTTACTAAGGGAGTTAGGCTATGTGCAAGGGAGTTTAGTGGAAGTGCAAAGGGCCGACTTAGTAGCCGGGTATGTCGGCCAGACGGCTCTCAAAACGAGACGAGTCATAAACAGAGCCAAAGGCGGCGTCCTCTTCGTCGACGAGGCCTACTCGCTCGTCGAGGGCGACGGCGGTAAAAGCAGCGACTTCGGAAGGGAGGCCGTGCAAGAGTTGATGAGGGACTTAACAAGTGGTGACCCCGTCGTCATCTTAGCAGGATACCCGAGCGAGATGGAGGGCTTCCTGCGCGTGAACCCCGGGCTCGGTCGGAGGTTTCAGGTGCGCTTCGACTTTAAAGATTACGATGCGAGTGACTCAGCGCGTTTTCCGGACGTTTCCGAACTTCAAGTTGACATCGCACCGCCGCGACGCCGTCTTCGTGGTCATCAGAGAGGCCACGCGGCTCGTCGGGGGTGACGTGTCGCGTCGACGCCGTCCGCGCGCAGGCCTCCGAGCTGGCGGCGATCTTCCTGAAAATTGTACAGAGAAACGAGTTCAAGCTTGCCTCGGACGCGTCGTTGACAGCCATTGAAAGTATATTGTCCTCAAAGTTCGCGCCGGCCCTGCGACGACGGTGGAACGGCGGCCTGCCCGAGGGCTTGTTTCGACGTGCTAGGGATGCTCTAGCGAAGCGGCTCAATGTTCTGACCATGTCCGCGGACACGGCGTCGACGCTCGAGAAGCGAGACATTGTGCAGGGCGCCGCTATTCTGGCAGCAACTTTAGGCGACGCGCACGATAGTGCACCGACACCCCCTCCGCCGCCGCGACGATCGAGCCTCCC
>Ga0099799_10436_pt1 | contig 10525 bp, 6 predicted proteins | sample Uncmet6_SortLC_1_FD_89033 | JGI IMG/M metagenome (GOLD analysis project Ga0099799, IMG submission 89033) | Marine eukaryotic communities from CALCOFI LINE 67, Pacific Ocean - CN11_C50_N6_SortLC_1 | ecosystem: Environmental > Aquatic > Marine > Oceanic | place: Pacific Ocean: Monterey Bay...
TGGGTGCACATACCTTTGAGTATGTTTACAATGGCAAAACAACAATTCAAAACGAAAATCTTCCCTATGTTCACCTATTAGGGTTTAGGGTTTGATGTTTTCTTGGAAAGGACCAATAATGAGCGGTGATGGAAACGAGTGAATCCCAACCGCACGGCCGCTGCGGGAGAGGAGAGAGAGAGAGAGAAAGCGAGAGAGACTGTGCCCATGTTCACCACCCGTACACGTGCTGTATGCACCCATCGCACGTAGTGAATTGATCAATCTCATTGCGCACAATTTTGACAATTTTGAAGCGAAGCTTGCAATCCTCGAACCTCGATTGCGGCAGAGAGACCAGCAGCAATGTCGCCGATCGCCCACTCGCGTTCCGCCTCATTGAGGTTGCTTTTGCACCTTGGCCTCCTTTTGACTTTTTCGGAAGCGCTTGCTGGAAAAGGAAAAGTTGATAGTAGCAAAAGAGGTCGTGGCAGGGGGGAACTGAGCAAGGGGAAGGGCGAAACTGGTTCGTCTCCGAACGTAAAAAGGACGCCCTCCAATTATGTGTATGGCATGTCCTCGGCGGATCCAATTGTCACATACCCCCAACCTTTCAACAGCAATGCTAATCGAAATCCTACTACCGCAACGACCGCCGGTGCCACTATAGACCAAACGATTCCCGTCTCCGCTGTTAGCCTGCCCCAAGATATGACGTCTGATATCATCTTGGAAGAGTGGATCATTGCCAAGCCCAGCACTGCCGCTCACACTCCAAGCAGCAACAGCTACAACGCTTCTCCATTGATTGATTCTAATCCAGCCGATGATCATTCCCCTGCCACCAACGACAACTACAACGAGCGCGTTGTGTTAGATCATGATCTTGCCCTCAATCCACCGGTTACAAACGAGGTCAATGTGGTATTGTCCAAAAGTCCTTCGAACGAACGTGATGAAGAAACCGAGGGGGGCACGACGATTCCAGACGTAGATCTATTCTTGGTAGATGATGAGGGTAAGTTCCGTTCAATTTGAGTGCTAGCTTGTTTCCTTGCTTTTGTCACCGAGCCTCGATTTTACCAATTTTGTGTTATGTTTCGTCTATTGCTTTGCAGGTATTGGGCTACAGACTGTTGCCCTCCCCAACGACTTCCTCGTCAATTTTTTTCTCTCGGGAGGCAGTGGTCAGCTGATACAAAATACTGAAGATGAAAATTTCATCACGCTAGAGGGGATCTTACGCCGACGACAAAGTATTGTTGCCCTCAAGGACATCTTGGCCATCCACTTAAATGAAGTGCTTGTTAATAATGTTCCACATCTGGGGTTCATCACACTTGATGAAATTATTGCCACCGTAGAAGACAAGATATACAAGGATGCTTCGAAGGAAACCTTGGTTGCATCCTTAGAAGGGTTTGGGATCTTCCTTGGAATGGAGGATTCGGCGTCAAATTTTTCTTCTGAAACGCTTTTGGGGGCTTTCAATGGGAGCGAAAATCAGGAATTGCTTCTAGCGAGTCTTCGGCAGTCTGGGGATCCTCTCCTCGAGCGCGTCGATGGTATTAGTGCCGAACCAGCTTCCGGTACCATGGAAACTGAGGTTCCCCTGTCTTCATCTCATCCTTTGGACGCTGAATCCACCCCACCCACTCGTCATGTAGATGCTCAATCTACCCCAAATTTCCTTCCTTCTGAACCTGCAGTTGTCTCTCTCCCTCCCAGTCCCGAGGAAGTTAGCTCTCCCCCCTCCCCCATCCAAAATGAAGTTAAATCTTTTTCATCCACTAGTCCAAATGAATTTGGATCTTTTTCCCTTGTGGGAGATGCTATAATTGAAGCTAAGGGTAGTGCCGGTATGGCAAGTGGTATCGCCGTTGCAGGAGCAGTCGTCTTCGCTGGTGTCGCTTTACTTCTGCGTGCCCATAGGATGTCTTCGAATTACAAGGGAGATGGATTATCTGGTTCTAGTACTTTCGGTTTTGATGAGTCCTCCTCGTCATCATCGCCTAAGGAATGTGATGAAAAGTCCATTGCGCTTGGTTCCATTGAGTCCCTTACTAAAATTTGCACCGTACTTGCCAAGGACGTCACATATCCTGAAGATGAATCAAAGAATAACATGTACGCTGTACATGAAGCCGATGGCGAAAGTGATACGTATTCTACAGAAAAAGAGGAGCATTGTGCATTTGACATGGAATCAATCTTTAGACGTATTCCATCCAGTGACGAAATCGCTGGGGGTGAGCTTAATGACGCTTCGGCGATACTCCTCGAAAATGGGCGTACGTCCAACAAAAAGAAACGAGCGAAAGGCGCTGTCGTATCTGGTGAAAGAAACAAGTCAAATAACGTTGTCATCGACCCTTTCGAAATAACAGTGCCTGAATTTGATGGTCGCAACGACATCGAAAACGGTTTGAGTTCCATAGCACAGAAGCGGGAAGTTAGTAGTTCCTCCGACGTTGAATACTCTTTTGATGACACAAAGGCTAGAGACCTGCCATCCTCTACCGAAAAAAGTGATGAGGGGGGGCAGAACACAGGGATGGCCTTGGGATCAAAATTGATGAGCTTCAACCGGACTGTCTTGGGCCAGACCGCTGCCCTCCTCGCACGCGTTCCATCATTCGAGGAAGTGATAAGGACACGCGTTCCATCATTCGAGGAAGTGATAGGGACACGCGTTCCATCATTCGAGGAAGTGATAGGGACACGGTTCCGCAACGCAGGAGTTGAGCCAGCCTCGGGTCTCAATGACCGCCCACCGAGATTTTGGCCTTGACCTCATCCTACCCCCAAAACTACATTATTTGGACATAACACATTTTATACATATATATGCTTGATGTGATTGCAATCGGTTCCACACGATCGTCGCCAAATTGATGCGCTTTTTTAAAAAAGATTACTATTGCTGGTTAGTTTTTTAAAGGTTCAGTTTGTGAATATTAGGAATTCCTACTATATATATGCTAGCTACACAGACAAAGACCATCTTCTCACAGTATCTTCCCATTCTCTTCCGTTCGAACCAACTTCAATACTTCAACGGACGCTTTGATGTAGGAGTTAAGGCAGTGCCTGTGTGTTTCTTTCTCTTGTGCCATTTGAGCGAGGAGCCTATCGATCACCTCTTTGTGGGCCTCCTCTTGTTTTTCTTTTTCTTGTTCGAAAGATTTTTGCATTTGTCGGATTTCATTCTTATATACAATTTCTTTTTCTTTCTCTTGATCGAGAAATTTTTGCAATTGTCGGATTTCATTCTTATGCGTCATACTAGCACCAGCTCTGGCCTCAAGTTCCGCAGAAGGATTCACTGATTGCCCAGTTCCCGACGCCGCAATTTGCAGCTCCTTATTTTCTTTTCGTAGGCTCTCGTTGTCCTTTCCAAGCGAGCGAATCAATTCCAACATCTCTTTCCTAACGTTTTCATGTCTGCCAACCATCTCCAAGTACGCAAATTCTACCGCCATCTTGGCATATTTTTGCTTATCAGCTGAGAAGACGAAGGCGAGGTTCTTGGCGTCCGCGATGCTTAACTGAATGGTTGGTGGTGTTGCGAATGAATCGCCAGCAGCCTGTGAAACACGTAGATGCTTTATCTGGTTCAGAAAGTACAGTGGCCCGATTCGTGTTGCTTTCTCGAGATCTTCTTGAATGTTCTTACTGTCAGAACGTATTCCCTGGACGAATGGACCAATGAGGGGGGATGAAGGCAAGGACTCCTCTGTATCTGAAACTTTGCTAAATATTTTGCTTGACTTGCTGGGTTTAAGGGGGCCCTGTTCTACCTCCGCGGGAACTAGCTCACGTTTCTTGGGAAGCGTCTTGTGTGACCCCCCCTGAGACCTCAGGGGATGAAGCGCCTTGAGGATTAAGCACCTTCACTTCCTTCGCCTCTTCGGCAGTAGCTACAGCGGCTGCGCTGTCAGCAGCAACTTTGGTGAAACTGTTGTCTTGTTGGCACGAATGCTGCTGATGAATCTGCTGCTGCATCATATACTGCTGCGAGGACAGCATCTGTGGATAACCTACCGCCGCCAGAGCCATACTCTGGCGATCGATCCCAGCGACGAGAAGATGCTGCGCCATCCTCCTGCGATGCTGGTCAATCATAAAATTATTCACCGCTCCAGCCCTAGCGTGCGCAGCTGCCGCCATTGAGAGTTGATTGGGGACTGTGTCGTTCTGTGGCGAGTTGGTCTGTGCTGGCTGGCCAGCGCCACTTCCGGCCGCGCCGGTCGTTGGAGGCGCACGGGCGTGTTGATTCGGCATTGAAGACGATACTCTTGGATGGACGGATTGTGGTGTTACTCCTAGAGTAGTACTCTAGTCTAGAGTATGTGCTCTGCTGTTTCGCTATCCATCCATCATTTGTGGCACCCGGAGGGTGCCAGTGGCACCCGGTGGAGCATAAGAGGGGGGACAGAATCTGGTGTGCACTACTACTACTCTACGAGCGCCCTCGTTGTAGTATTACTACTAGCTAGAGTAGTACTAGAGTAGATGTAGGACTTGCTTCGGAACTTACTCTTGAGTATCCTGACCCAGACCCAGACCCAGACCCAAGACCCGAGACCCGAGACTCTTTCACAGTTCACGACGCAATCCAATAACATAATGGCCAAATCGGCCGCAGCTGTAAATCTTTTTTTTGCGACTTCCAACATAATTATTTGTGCTCTATTGCTAAGCTGACTACGAATGTCAATAAAATGGATTCTGGTACGGCTGTTGCGGACATCTGCGTATCTCGAGTCAATTGGAGGAGGAACTCTTGACGCTGCCTTAACGTGCAAGCCCTCATTAGATTAGGCTAGATCGAGGCGTTATTATCGCAAAGGGAATGGACAGGCGCACGATAATGGGAGGCGGAGAGGTCCGTCCAGCTGGACGAGATGAGGACACAGGCCAGGCCAGAAACCCAGGTACTCACGGAAAACTCGGAGGGGACGACTTTCGCGTCTATATGGCGACCAAAATTGAGCTTCAGAGGAAACAGTTCGGGCTCGTCCTGCCTCCTCCTCCTTCTCCTGGTGACACATGTATCGTTGGTTCGTCGCCACTTGAAGTCTCGACATGGCCAAGGAAGAATGAAAGTACAAACACATCGTCAATGAAAAGAGTGCGCTTCTCTCCTTCCACTCCGTCGGATCTAGGGAAATCCAGGGGCTTAACAGGTGTACTCTGTCGATTGAAAAAGAAACATGGAAGTAAGTGCACTAACCGATCGGGATCTCGGAAGCGCAGGCGACGAGAAGCTAACGTCAATAGCAATGATATTTCACCGCCGTTGGATAATTCTGCCTGTGGCAGTTGCTCGCCTGCCTCTTGGTCAACGGCCAAAGCTCCGAACGACGTCATCGTCTCAAAAGCCATTCCAAAGATTCAAGAGGGGGCGATCAAAAAGAAACGACAAGATCTATTTCTATTGGGAGTGGTAGTGCTCATCAATGGTTTTACTTCACCCGATGCGCCAACAATCCAAAGAATGTTGCAAAGACACGGGGGGGATGTCGAAAAATATGAAACGTCCCGTGTGACGCACATTGTTGCCACGGCCCTTTCTACTGCCAAGGCACTCATATACAAGCGGCAACGCAACCCGACGCCTGTCGTTCGTCCTGAGTGGATTGTTGACTCGTGCAAGGAGGGTAAGGTCTTGCCTTATGCTGTATATCTTCTTGATGAAGTAAGGGATGATAATGTTGGGACCAAAACTGTCAAGTCATTTTTCCCTCCCTCTTCGGCATCCAAGAAAAAGGATTGGGTGAGAAATGATGCAACAACAAGTAGATGTACTGACGGCAATCTTCGATTAGAATCAGCTGGGCCTGAAACCCACAGCTGTAATGTGGGAAAAGAAGATTCTGTTGACAGAATCCAAGAAGCAACGTCTACGAATAAGAAAGGAATGCATGGTCCTCCTTCCAGAAGCCATAGTGCAGTGGGCGTTCCAAGATCACAAAAACGAACAAACCTTCCTTCCTCGTCACTTATTAGAACTGTGGGTACCGATCCGGAATTTCTCAATTCTTATTTTAAGAATTCACGATTAAGCTTTATTGGAAGCTTTAAACAACGAGCTAAGCCTTCTGAGCCGAACGTGTCCTCGCCGCGCCGCCGATCTCGCCAGAAGGACGAACGATATGTTTTCCACGTGGACATTGATTGCTTCTTTGCGGCCGTTTCGCTAAGAAAGTATCCTCAATACCGTGACAAACCAGTGGCTATTGGGCATGGCTGCAATACGGATTCGAAGGGTAGCCTTTTGCTTTCAAGAGACAATCCTCCTGGAAGTATTGGGGCGAATACAAAGTCTCATTCCGAACTTTCAACCTGCAATTATAAGGCAAGGGATTACGGTATCAGGAAGGGCATGTTTTTGGGCCAAGCTCGTCAGCTGTGTCCTGATCTTATTGTTCTTCCGTATGATTATGATGGATACCAAGAAGTATCATCCTTAGTGTCAGACGTACTTCGTCAAATTTCCGAGGAATTCAATGGTGCAATTGAGCAAGTTTCATGTGACGAGTCTTATCTCGAACTGTTCTTGGCACGAGAAGCAGAAGGTGAGAAAGGGCAGAACTATGATATTGTGAAAAGGTTGGCAGAGGAAATTCGATCTCGGATCTTCGCCTCCACTGAATGTACAGCTTCGATAGGGGTTGGAGCCAACAAATTCATCGCCAAGTTGGCGACTGACAGGGCCAAACCAAATGGGTCATTCGTTGTGCAAGACTTCTACAATCTCGTTCATAGCCTAAACCTTCGGGATCTACCTGGCATTGGGCGGAAATTGGATGGAAAGCTTCAGTCGCATGGACTTGAAAGTGTCAGTGATGTTCTGAAAATGGGAGATGACGCCAAGGGCAAAATTTTTTCCATTCTCGGCGATGTAAACGGACAGAAGATAATGAAATATATTCATGGAGAAGATGATCGACCAGTTGAAGCTGTCACAAGAAAGACGATTGGTGCAGAGGTAAGCTGTTGCCATGTTTCAGTACTCTTTCTGATTCATCATTCAATTTTGCCCACTTGCTTCTAACGAAGTCTCTTTCATTTCTTGTGGTTTGCCCCGTAGTGCAACTATGGGGTTCGATTCGATGGGCTTTACGGGCCTGACTACATGGTTAAGGGTCTTTGTAAAGAAGTCGAGAAGCGCATGGCATCAGTCGATGTACTTGGAAAAAAAGTGACTCTCAAAATTATGCAGAGAAAACTTGATGCCTTAGAGCCGGCCAAATTCTTAGGTCACGGCAAGTGCAAAAACATTTCAAAGAGCGACGATCTCCCAACATTTACTCGTGACTGGAAAATCCTATTTTTGGCTGCGAACAAGTTACTTGACGAAATATCTATCAATAAAGAAGATATTAGGGGGATGGGGGTTGTTATTAGCGGCCTTGACACAAGTAAGGAAAGCAGAGATGGTGGAGCTGACCAGTTGTCGACTTGGCTGAAACGAAGGCCGGCCCAGAAACTGCATGTTATTGATAAGTCGCATGGCGCTAAGGAGCGCAACATCAATGTTCAGGAAACACATATCTCAAAGAAAAGAATTTTCAAAGAAAGTACGTCAGCTGCGGCTGGTGAGACATCAAGGATGGAAGGGAAAATGGAATATGAAGTCCCAACTTTGAGTCAAATTGACGAAGGGGTTCTTGAACATCTACCAGAAGATATTCGTGGATTTGTAAGGCGTAGGCTAGGACAAAAGAACAACGAGACAGAGTCGATCCTTTACACTCGTCGCTTTTCGACAGAAAAAGAGCACGGGCCGTCTTGTGACAATGATCATGGTGATGCCACGAACGAAGAGGGCGAAATTGTTCTTCCGCCGCTAAGTCAGATCGACGAAGGAGAAATCATGGCGTTGCCAACACCACTACGAGACCAAATTTTTCAGCAGATTTTGTTCAAAAAAGGAGACAGAGAAATAGCCACCAGTCTCAATTTGAATTCATCACCGAACACTTCCCTAATCAAGGCAAGATCACCGCAACAGACGAATTCAATCAATAGGTTGCATCCAGTAAGCTCTTCTCTAGGTAAAGGAATGAAACATGAGGATCATGGCGGTGACACCAGCCTTCGACAGACGAGTGTGAAGCGCATGCTGAAATTGGCTACTTTGAAGTCTGGGAACGGCACGAACGATTCTGTATCGCTTACCCAGTTGGAGACGCTTCCTTTGGAAGTTCAGCTCCAAGTTGCCAACAATGACGAGGCCCCACTGCAGAGAGTCTTCGTACGCCATCGAGGAAAACAGCGCAACAATAAATCATCATATATTGTAGATGCTCCGAAAGAGTTGCAATATCCATTCGTTGGGATTCAGAAACGATCTCCTGCAATTCCGAATGAATGCAGAATACCACGTACTCATACCAGCCCTGAGGTATCACTAGATGGGTCACAAGACTTCTACCACTCCAATGTTAAGCCTCTCGTCAAATGGATGGAAAGTCACCCAGACCCTGCTGAAGACGACATTGATCGTGTTCAGACTTTTTTCTTTCTCTTGATGTCACAAAAGAGACTAGACAACGTTGTTGAGCTGCTTCGTGTCATAAGAAATAGGTCGGATGTATGGTCTAAAGCAGCATTTCAGGCCCTTCTCGAAGCAGTCGACAAACATTTGATCCGAACCGAAGGGAGAAAATTAGACAGATTCTTTCTTGGCCTTAACTGATATAATAATGTAAAGAATAACTGTCACACTATTTTGCTTTAAATTATTGTTTACAAAGCAGCAAGGAGGACTTCAATCTCGCTCCTTAATTTCTCCAACTGCTTTGCTTCTTCCGGAGGTTTTCGTTCAGAATGAGAAGCATGAATGACATTGACAACTCCATTCAGCAGAAGCTTGAACTTTATCAAATCCTCTTTGTTGCCTTCGCGCTTGTGTATCTCAGAAATAAGTGAGACAACACTGAAGACCTTGGCCAACTGTACTTCATCTACTTCCCATCCCCGGATGCTTCGAAGCGCTCTGTACTCCTTCATGAGATCTTCAAGAACTTGGTCATCCATTCCAATACTATCCTTGAAAAACGCGCTTACTTCATAAACCCATGGCTCCTTGCTAACAGAGCAAAGCCTTTGCAAGAGCTCCCGAACTCGTGCCAGCGTTCGTCTTGCAGAATCAAGTGCAACAAAATCCTTATTGCTAGTTGCACTTTCAAAATTGACAAGCGCCCCCCCGACGATGGCACGGACGCACTTCTCTTCCAAATGCGGAATGGCTTCGGATGCGTTCTTTTTGAGCTTGAAATCAAGGATCTGTTGACATGCTTGCGTGGCTTCGTCAAACTTCTTGAGGTCAATGCAGGTATAAAGCTTAGATATCCAAACTCTCCAATTATTCCTCTTTCTCTTCAAGGACTCCACCAGCGCAGGATACGCAGCGGCAGGATTTTTACTGTGCATATGGATGGCTGCAATATTTGCCCATGCGTCACCTTCGTCTGGTTCCTGCTGGACAACTTCAGTGAACGCATTGAGAGCCATTTCCCAATCATCGAGCCTCATACTTACTGTTCCGAGACGAAACCAAACCGCAGGTTGTAGAGGTTTGATTTTGAGGGCTTTCTGATAATTCTCCGAAGCACTGTCAAGATCACCGTGCTCAAAAGCATAAACTCCAAGAGCCACCTGAGCGGACACAAATCGTCCATGGGACAATTCGAGAGACTTTTCGAAACATTTTGGGTCTTTAGTGAGATCCCCGAGTGCAGCCCACATCCTTGGCGTCTCTCCCTCAGCGAGACGTTTACGAACGATCTTTTCCGCTTGATCTTCTTTCCCTGCAATCTGATAACACTCGATAACCTCATCCCAAAGCTCAAGATCTGCAAATATTTCGGCAGCGCTAGAAACAACTCCAATTTTTGCGTACCTCTCAGCTAAATCCCTCAGTACAGCCCAACGGGGTGGATATACAATTAAATTGAGATTACGAAGTCTCTCCTGCGGAGGCGCAGAATCTTCAACAGCTGCTTTGAAGGTAGATTGCGTCATAGTTAGACGATTTGTATGTTGATCTGCGAGTGCCTGGATTTGAAGAATTGCCCTCTCACGGGCATGATTTCTCTCACTTTCTAACCATGCGCGCTCAAGCAGCGCTGTTGCGTAAATCATCCAATCATCGTGCTGATGTAAAACACGCTCCAAATACCCCCCCATTTGTTCTCCTGTCAGACCATCCATAGGGTTTGTGTTCTTAACGTCAAGGCACAAGGCCAGGAGAATGCACAAATCAAGCTCACTTAGCTGATAGTGGATATTCTCCTCGTCATCAACAAACTTGACCCGTTCAAGAAGAATATTTTCCTCGTCGTGCTGAATCATTTGGTTCTTGGCTTGATCGTTGGATATGCCCTTGTTGACTTGATTGTTCTCCGTAACCTTGATTGCGTTCGACGACCTTGCTTTGACCAGGTATTGGGCAGTTGCTTTTGTTTGGTATTTTGTCCTTCGCCCCTCAGACCCGGTAACTTTGACCTCAAGCCCCGCAAATTTCATCGCGGTC
>Ga0099799_10438_pt1 | contig 10508 bp, 4 predicted proteins | sample Uncmet6_SortLC_1_FD_89033 | JGI IMG/M metagenome (GOLD analysis project Ga0099799, IMG submission 89033) | Marine eukaryotic communities from CALCOFI LINE 67, Pacific Ocean - CN11_C50_N6_SortLC_1 | ecosystem: Environmental > Aquatic > Marine > Oceanic | place: Pacific Ocean: Monterey Bay...
GGATTAACAGCATTCGAGTATGAAAAGTAGCCCTTCGTAGGCGCGTGCTCGGTGTGCGTCTTCACCGAGAACCGCGTGCACAGGAAGCTTTTGAGGTGTTTGATGCCTTCGAAGCCTGGCACAATGGCTTTCTCATTGAATGGGGTGCTAGCGCACTCTCCCTGAGAATCGTACATAAGCACCGCGGAAGTAGTCTGGTGGTCGTAGCCCATGCCATTGAAATAAAATCCGGGGATCGGGTCGAACTTGTGGAAGTAGCGAACCCCAGTCGCGGTGGCCGCTACATCTGTCGGCTTCCATTGGGTAGGGGTTACGGGTGCGTCCCCAGTAGCGAGGTAGTCAAGCACGTAGCCCTGGTCCGTCGCTTTCCAGATGCCGGACTCCAGATCGAACTGTCCCTTCAGATAGGATTTCTTGCTGTCCACAGCGGAATACTCCTGATAAGCTGTCGGCGGGGCGCCGAACGTGACAAGATTGCCGTCAAAGCCCACAAGTTTGAAGAGGGTCGCCGCCGCGCCGCCAATCGAGTGGCCCGTGATGTGAGAAAGAGGACCGTCGCCGTTCTCATCCAGCGCGCCCACGGATTTCGATACACACGGGAACAGCTGTGAGACGTAGAGTGCGTAGCCCTCCGACGTAATCACCTCCCTTCCGTTGAAATTAAAGAAAACCGGCTCCTTTTTGGTCGTGTACATCATCATGTCTGGCTCGTCAATCTGGGTACCCTGGAACGATAAGACTTTCGACATGCCCTTGGACAGAATCGACGCGAATGCCGCAGGCGCCACAAACTCCGACGCGGAACTCAATCTCCGACGGCTCGGCCCAACAGTGTCAAACTCCGTACACGTGTTTTGGATTCCCTGCAGCTTGTAGGCGGCACCCTTCTGCATATGGTGGTATTTGCCTATCACATTACTGCAACTCACATGCATTTCCAGATCTTGCTTGCAGTCTTCCTCGTCTTTCGGCCCCTCACCCTCCAAGTGGGCATCCATGCACCCTTCGTATCCATCCATGGGCTTCAGATTTTGCTTAACGCAGTCCATTCCGCAGCCATGCTCATCATACATATCGAAAAACGACGCGCACCACGGAAACTCGTCCCGAAACATCTGCCTCTCCGCTTCCGCTTCTGGACCAGGACCAGCCAAGTGCCCGCTTTCGAGCCGAGTATCCGCAACCTCCTTCCCGGCCAGGTTCTGGCAAATGGTATTCGTCATGCGTGTGCTTTTTCTGCTGAATTCGCTGATGCCACCGACGCAAGTACCCGCGAAGGCGCCTGCGAAAGCGTCGATAGTCTGCGCCGCTTGCTCGTGCTTAGAGTGGGATACCAGAGGCGAAAGGAAGCCGTCCGAAGCCATAAGGAGATGATACGCCTTCTCTGCTTCCATTCGAGCATCTGCCTCGTCCTGCGCTAGTTGCTCATTCATGTAGTCATCATACGCTTTATTCACAGCGTCTGTAACCTCATTGGCTGCCGCTGCAGGAGTCAACTTCTCGGTGCCAGCAAGCTCGTTGAGGTTCACCTCCCAACCCGTCACACCTTCGATGCGCGTCTTCAGAGGGCCAGACAGTAGCTTTTTTTTGATTTCCTCTACAATTCTGTCCCCGTTCTGGTAGTCAGCGTAAAGCTCGTTCTGGCACGCCGCGACACCGCCGCACTTGTTGATCAGCACATCGAGGTCGTCTTCGATTTGCGCAATTTCGGCCTTCCAGTTCTCTTCGCCCTCTTCGCCCGCATCTTGCGAGGCTTTCTTCGCCCGTGCCTTCGCCTCGTTGTATAGGGCTTCTACCTCGCTGTCAAAGGTGGTGTACATAACCTCCCTTTCGTTCGTCTTAGGCTTCCCCGCACTCCCCAAAGTATCAGAAAACGCCTTGCCAACGGATTTGAAATATTTGAGGGATGTTCCGATATCCCGGAGGCTGGTTTTTGCTTTTAGTTCCGAAAAGTCCCACGCCGTATTGAATTTTGTTTCAATATCCTGCAGGATTTTAGTTATTTTGGCGTCGCCGACCGAACTCCAATCGATGTTTGCTTCGAGGTACGCCTCGTTGATGCATTTGTTGATTTCACCCTCAAAATAAACCTGACCATCAAAATAATCCGACCCTTCGCACGATGCCAAGAATTCCGCAGGAATAACGTCTTGCCACTTGTACATTTTCTCAAGTTCCTCATAAATCGTCTTCATTTTTGCTAACTGAGGATTGTATCTTTCGAAAAACTCGTTCGCGTAATCTAAGACCGTGTCTTTCTTGCCAGAAAGATCGGCACTCGCAGTAAACTCCACGCCTCTTTCCTTGATTAGTTCCGTCTGCTTGCCCCAGAAGTCGGGGAACAGACTTGCCAAATGAGCCCGAAGGTTCTGTCCTGCATTATCAGGAGCCGCTAGAGCCACGGCGAGATCCTCCAAGGTTTCGTACGAATTCAATTGCTGGTCGTCTATGATGACGTTGAGCTTCTTCTTGATTTCCGCGGCCAACTCTCGTTTTACATAGTTTTTCTCTTCGTCGAGCCTCTTTTCCCCCGACGAAACTAAATCATCCGTTACGTCATTTGACAAAGCAGCAAACTCGTTTTGAGCGTATTGGGCAAGGTCTCCTTGCTGGTTTTCACCCTCGTACTTGGCCTTAATTTCATAAAACGCTCGCCTGAGCTTTTGATGAACGGCCGCGGCGAAGCTAGAGTCAAGTTTGACCTCAGAGTCCAGCGAGAGGACGTCCTTCCAGGTGTTTTTTACTTCCTCCCATTTTTGGGTCTCGAGTGCGACCTCGTGGACCGTCCTCTCCACCAGTTCTCTATTTTCCTGGGTGTCTAGAAGAGCTTCCGTGGCAGTATATTTCACGTCGAGTTTCTGCTCCAATTCACTAAGAACGTCGTAGGGCACCGTGGCGTCGAGCGAAAGCGTGCCATCGCTATCGAAAATTTTTTCCAGATCAAAGGCAGCTTTCTCCGCATCGCCCGCGAACGTTTCCCAGGTAGATTTGATTTGGTCAAGCACGTTCTCGAAAGAAGAAAGCTTCGATGCCAAGGATTGCGTCCTTCTGCGAGAATCAGGGGCACCCTGCTTCCTGGGCTCCTCCGTCAAGCGGCGGGTGGAAATGCCAGAATAGTACGAGAACCCGCTCCAGGCGACGAAGTCGGTGCGCACACCGTAGACGCCAGACAGGTCCATGGTAAGCTCCGCCCCGAGCATGCCGGGAGCATCAGCGAAGGCCGCCCAGTCGGAGTCCGCGCCGGGGTTGTAGCCAGGCAGGTAACCCTCATACTCCGCCGCAGGATTTGCCAATCGCGTCGCCACCCAGAGATCAAAGTTTGACACCCCGGAGAGCTTGCGCTCCACACGGGGCTGACTGGCAATGAGATCACCGAGCTCTCTGGCACCCATGTGAGCCTTGGCGGCAGTCATATCGTCCGTAACGCTCGCGGCGAGTCTCCGGCGGGCCACGCGCCCGAAAAGGTTCTCTTTGAGAGCCAGGAGGTCCTCCGCATCGCTCTCCTGTGCCCCCCGGGCGAGCTCGGGGAATCGATTCATGGCCTCGGGGGTCGACAGATTCGCCTGCTTGGTTGTCAGGTCCAGGCACTCCTTCACCGACGCGTCAAAGGGGATGAGCTTCTGCGACGCACCATGCGCCACGTCCACGGTGTCGAAAGCAAACATCTTGGCAATATCGTCGACACTCAGCTTGTCGATGCCCTGCATGCCGCCGTCCCTGACGTTGCACCGCACGAGGCGCCCACTCGCCGAGAAGACGTAGTTGCCCTCCGACGCGAGGAGCTTGGACTCGCCACTGGTGTGGTTGGTGAAGAGAACTCGGGTGCCCGTCGGCGCCTCCTCGAGGCGCAGACGGAAGGTATGGCCGCCCTCCGCGTACGTCCCGTCGAGCGTCGCCTGCTCGGCGCTGCCCTCCAAGTACTGCATCAGGTCCCCAGACAGCTCCACCTGGTAGGCTGCCACGTCCGCGCGTGCGAAGAAGCTGCCCTCCTCGAGGCGTCGCGAGGCGGCGTCGAGGCGCAGGAGCTCGTCGCGCGAGTAGAGGCACGCGCCGCTCTCGAGGCAGCTCCCGCCGTCCGCGAGGCGGCGCTGGGAGGTCGTGTCGATGGCAGTGTTCACTGTGCTGGCGCCCTCGGTCTCGCTAAGCCAGGCCTTGTTGTCGCGCACAGAGACATCGATAGTCTCGCCGGGCGCGGACGTCGTGAGCGACAGGCGCGGCGTGTGCACCTCGGAGTCGCCGACGCGGGCGGTCTCTGTCGTGACCGTGTAGCCGGTCACCTTGCGGTGTTCGATGCCGCGATACGTGCTGAACGTGATCCCGTCGACCTTGTTCAGCTCCGCCGTGCCGAGGAGCGGCAGGTCGAGGAGCGACACATACGACTCTACGGCGGTGGTCGCGATGGCGCGGTCCTCCGAGTCGACGAGGGTCACCGAGTTGAGGTGCGAAGACCCCTTGGGGTGGAGTTCCTGGGTGAGCTGGTTCCCGAGGACGACGGCGCCGAACATGGCGCCGGTGGCCGCCGCGAGGGCGAGCACCGCGAGGAGCACGAGGCGCGTCGTGCTCGTCTTGGCGGGGGCGTGGTGGGCCGCGAGGGTCTTGGGCGCCGTGGCGCTCTGCTCCGGGGCGATCATGACGGCTTCGGAGGCCGCCATGTTCCTTGCTTTGCTGCTTCCGCTTTCAGGCCACACTGAGTAACTTTTACAGCCGTAGTAACTTTTAGAAGTCGTCAGCGAATTGACTTTTTTTTGTGTATGGTTTTTGTCAGCGAAATTGACTTTTTTTTTGTGTATATGAGTTCGTCAGCGAATCTTACTAATAGCGCGGCGCGCGTACATGTACACGGCGATTCCCCTAATAAGAAAATGAAAAAAAGTCAGGTGCCCGCCTTCTTATCTTAAAAATGGGGAAAATACGGGTCAAAAACGCCTCGGAAGTTAAGATAATATGGCCTCGAAAACGCCTCCGCCTTTTCTTAAAGTTGAGATTACAGACAGGTGGATCTACCAGCTTGGGTGAATTAGAATAATATCGGCGGTGGTCACGCCGTAACTATAGCTACGGTGTCGTCGCTGAAAGGCCTAACTTACTCAGTTCCGTTCTGGATCAGGGAACTTAAGTTAGATGTCAAGCACCCAGCCAGCGGCCCAGCTCACCCAGGTCACCTAGGTGTCAAGCACCCAGCCAGTGACCCTAGGGTTCATCTGTCTCTAAAGATAACAGGGCTCTACCATGAGAGATCATTCCCAAAGGTAGGTCAGAAGTGCTCGGACACTAGAGACAGGACGTATGTGAGGGGATTCCACCTCACTCAGCCCCGGGATGCTATGGGGCCACACGTATGTAAGTCCTGCGCAGCGCGATTAAAGGGTGCTAGTTTCCTCAAAAGTGACCTTTTATATGACGGCAGTAGGCTTTTTATAATGGAATTTTCATAACATCATAATCCCACTTACTTTCTATACATGTGGGTTACATGTAGTGATGGAATGAACTAAACATACATGTACATGTACAATGTCATTGATTTCGTACAGTCGTAGTGCAGACGTATACGCGTCCTGCCGCCAGTAGGTCTACTGCAGTATTGCGCCCTTCCGAAGCCCTGCGCTTTTGCGGCGTTGTTGATTTATCTTGAGGGGACTCGCGATAGCACTAGACAAGTCGTTCGTCCAATAGCAGGTCCGTCGATGCGGGCTGATTTCGCTTGTATTCGCAGGTCACACGCCCGCCTGTCTTCGTGGAACATTGTGCGCCTGTCGGCGTCCTGAAAATGTGTTTGTGGGGATACGCGCTGTGCCATGATCTGAGTTCGCTCCACTTCAAGACTTCATCAATGCTCGCATATAAGCATGTTTGCAGGTGAAGCATATTGTCCGATTTGGCGGCGTCTTCGATGAATCATCACAATGGGTTTTTGATTTTGACAATGCCACCGCTTTATTATCAATCGTGTGCCTCTGGTTTGATTACGATTGTATTTCTACAGGTTAGAAATTCTCACTTCTTCTGCGCGGAATATTGTGCGCTGTGGCGGCGTCTTCCCGAGGGGGAATCATCATGGGGCTGATTTTTTGAGAAAATGCCGCGGTTTAATATTTGAGTTCGCAGGTCAGAAATTCTGACTTGAGCGATTTGGCGGCGTCTTCGGTAGAAAGTCACGTGTGTTGAACTTTGAGAAACCACGTGTTTTGACATTTGTATATAATACTCGCAGGTTAGAAATTCTCACACCCTCTTCGCGGAACATTGTGCGATTTGGCGGCGTCTTTGGGGGAATGAGCAAGTATTTTGAGTTTTGAGACGCCACGATTCCTGCTCCATTATTTTGACCTTACATAATTACTCGCAGGTTTGAAATTCTCCCTTCTTGTTCACGGAATATACTTTGTGCGATTTGGCGGCGTCTGCTATGAATAAACATGTGTGTTAAGGATCGAGAAACCACGATTCCTGCTCCATTAATTTGACCTTTATATAATACTCGCAGGTTAGAAATTCTCACTTCTGCTTCGCGGAATATTGGGCAATTTTGCAGCGTCCGTCTTTGGTGAATATCAAGCGTGTTAAGGATCGAGAAACCACGATTCCTGCTCCATTATTTTGACCTTTATATGACACTCGCAGGTTAGAATTTCTCACTTGTGTGATTTGGCGGCGTCTTAAGTGATTTATTACGTGTGTTGAGTTTTGAGAAACCACGATTCCTACTCCATTAATTTGACCTTTATATAATACTCGCAGGTTAGAAATTCTCACTTCTGCAGCTCAGATCCAGACGGAGATGAGACGGTTACATCGATCAAGCCAGCAACGGCACTCGCGGGGCCAGCCATTGTGAGTGAAGTTAATAAATGTTCTCCTTCTGGGATGAACGCGCCAACCAGACTGAATGATAAAACCATGAAGTCACTAAAGGCTGGAGTGAACCCCAAATCCGCGCTCACACCATCACTTACCTGGGAAACAACCGATCCATCTTGTGAATCTACTTGGAATTGATAGCCGGCTACAGCTTCTGAATTCGTCATGTAAATGTCGAGAACGTTCTGATCATCTTCGCGAACGGTATAACACATCGTGACTTGGTCAGACAGATGCGCGTTCGTGCTACCGCCACCGTCAGCTCCAACGATGACATATTCTGACATTCTAGTACCCGTGTGAGCTGGCTCAAAGAGACCGAAGCCGCACTCCCAAGGTATGCCGTCAGCACAGCTTTGCACTGAGAAGTAGTCGACGTGGGCCATGTACGAAATAGCAACATGATCAGGTGAATCTGCCCAGGGAGCTCCCTCGTCCAACCACACGCTCGCAAGAGAATTTATGTCCGGAAAGTCTGGAGGTCCAGGTAAACTGACGGTGGTTGGCAGGTGCACGCCAGGTAAATATTGATTTTGATAACCTTGATCGGGGGCATAGTTGCCACTATTTGTCGCGAAGTCTAGCAACGAAGCTCCATTTTGCTGAATGAGGGAAAAAATTATGCGCGGCGACTCCCAGGTCCTCAGGTCCATGCATGTTTCCCGGCTCACGAGGAAATCAAAGGTGAAGTATTCCAATATGGCGGTATTTGGATGTATTTTTAGTAACATGTCGCGAAACAGATCAGATTGCCGGAGATTGATCCCCGATGGGATTATCTCGCTTTCGACATACTCGCAGAATATATTGATCATGCCCTTCAATGTCAAACATGTCATGTCGTGGTAGGTTTCGGCTGGGGAAAAATCGAGGATACTCGGGGAAGGCGAAAAAGCGTCAGGAGCACCCCCCGTGTAGTAGTCCATCGTGCCACAACAGTGCGTTATTTCCAACATCGTCCGTTCCTGGGCAGAAGCAAATACCTCACCCCGGGCATTAAGGCATACTGCATGGCCTCCCCATTCATATTCCCCACCATCATTTATATTGAAGTGACGCCGCAGGAGAGCAGAGCCTGGCGTGGCTGATTCCGCAGTCGTGGTAATCCACTGGTCCGCGTCACCATACGGTTTCTCCAAGTACTGCATCAACAGTGGGGAAAAGAAGAGCTCGTCAATTGTCAATAAGGAGGCCTGGTGGAAAAGCGTCTTATAGATAAACAGAGAGCTCGTCGCGCAGGGGCTTGGAATTGCCAGCGAGATGGATTCTGGCGCATCATATCCATTTATTAAATTTTCCAAATAGTAGGCGTAGCCCACAGAAAGCACTGGGACTTTGGGCTCGTCGCCCGTCGTGTCGCAGACGGCGTCGCTAAGGAGCATTGGTTTGCACCAGTCGAGCAGCGCGTCGGGCTGGTGATAGCACGGGTACCTGCGATGAGGGCAGCGGTCGATGCAGGCATGGTGAAACTGTTATGGACGCACGTGAAGTCAGGGCAGGCGTTCGTTTGCTCGCAGACGTATGGCTTTTCTACCGAATCACAGTCGGCAAAAAACCAGGACTTGGAAGTCGTATTCATATATACGCAGTCTGAGAGTCCACTGTTGGCGTGATTGGAGGCCCATGGAGCGAATGTAGACTCGCATCCACCTGACGGCGTGTCGCACACAGGGTAGCCCTCGCTAGAGATGTCGTTGTAACCTGCGTGGATATCAAACATTCAAGGCATTTTCACTTTGAGCCGGGTCGATGCGTTTCGATGATGTTTCCCGAAAGCGTCGACAGACGACAGAGAGAATTTGCCGAGATGGAACATTTAACAATGCCCCTGGTAAGCTTGCCACATCGGTTCTAGCCTATCCAGACCTCCGATACGACATCGGAGACCACTTGATGCGTCACAGCGTCCAGCTCTCCGGCGTCGAGGAATATGGCCAGGTGTGCGCCCATGAAGGCACAGCTTTCCCGCGCATCTGTCCAAGTTGCGTCTTCCCGGCCACTCACGCGCGAAAAGCTGTAGCAATGCCCGCCCGGGCCCTTGAAGAAGCCCGCGGACACGTCACAGCAGAGGTCGTCATAAGCCCCCTCGTCAATCGCTCGTTCGTACATGGCCATCCACGACTCCGAGGTGAAGCCGAGGCAGAGATGGAGCGAGTCCCCTCCTTGCCGTAGCTGCATTGCCGTGTCCCACTTCTTCGCCTCCGGATTGTCCATGAAGACCGCTCCGCCCTCCTCAACTTCAGTCGTCTCGACAACCCCGAGCACATGATATTGGTACTCGCCGTCGTTGCATGCGTGAAACAAGTTCGACAGCGTCCGATGGTGGTGACTTGCGGCCGCGCGCGAAACCTTTCCCGAACGCAGCTCATAGAGGTGCTGCTCGACGAGGCGGCGATGCGTGCGACCCGAGGAGTTACTAGCGTTCGACGTCGCGTATGCAGGTTTCTTCCATGAACGGCGCCCAATCTGCACGTGGCCTGGCATGGTCACTATGGGCTTCCCGCTCGGAGTCAAGAGGTGCCCGAGGGCGTTTGTCTCAAAATCGGCGCTCTTAGTCGCAATAGCCTCGCCGTCCGTCGTTAGTAGCATGCCAGTCGTCGACGTTTCAAAGTCCGCGCTGGAGGTAGACACAACTTCCCCTTGTCGATTCGTGAGCACATTCTTTACCTTATCGGTTTTTTCATTGCCAATCGGTCCTCCACTTTTTGAAGCGTCAATCGCACCCCTACTCCCTTTACCATCCATCGCACCCCGTGATGATTGCCGTCCTGACAGCTGCGTGCGCTGTAGCCGGCGTCGAATGGATGGCAGCCGGCGTTTCGTCATGTTGACCGACACCACTTCCATGTCTGCTGACGCGCACTGGAGCGTCTCTCCCTGCTCGTTTGTGAGTGCATTTCCTCTCGTCTCCGTGTAGTGGTACTTCTCCACGACCTTGGTCGTGCCCCGCGTGGTCATGATGACGTTCATGGCCGTGGAAGCAACCAGCAGGACTACCAGAGTCGCCACAGCGGCGAGCAAGTACAAGACCCGCGTGCGCGTGGCCTTGGTCTCGCGCTCCGCGGCCTCGCGCTTGGCGGTCTGCTCGGCCAGCGCGACCTGCTTCTGCGCGAAATTCTTGGCCTGCGGAGACACCCACCGTTACGCACGATCTGCTCCCAAAATGGAGACGAGATCTCCTCACGTGTTCTTGTTTCGGTCGTACCTCCCCCGACTTTGCTCGAAACCAAGCTTAACCTCGACGTGCGTCAAGGGACTATCATCTCCTTGCTCAAACACGAACATACATTGGAGAACTGGCGTCAAACGGGAGGCGAACACCTCCCGAAATATTCTTTTTTGGGCCGTACCTCTCCTCTCCTGATTTCGCTCGAAACGAAGCTCAACCCTCGACACGCGTCATCTTTTTGCTAAAAAAGGAACATGCATTGAAGAACTGGCGTCAAACGGGAGGCGAACATCTCCCGAAGTATTCTTTTTTCGGCCGTACCCCCCGATATCGCTCGAAACCAAGCGACGCGCATTGCGTTCCACGCGGGTCTTGGCGAAGGCGATCATCTCATCGCCGTCGATCTCGCCATCGCCATTGGCGTCAATATCGGCCAGCGCCTGGATCAGCTCTTCGTCAACGCTCTCCTTGCAATTGG
>Ga0099799_10439_pt1 | contig 10500 bp, 8 predicted proteins | sample Uncmet6_SortLC_1_FD_89033 | JGI IMG/M metagenome (GOLD analysis project Ga0099799, IMG submission 89033) | Marine eukaryotic communities from CALCOFI LINE 67, Pacific Ocean - CN11_C50_N6_SortLC_1 | ecosystem: Environmental > Aquatic > Marine > Oceanic | place: Pacific Ocean: Monterey Bay...
CCCGTCCAACCACCTAGTCGTTACCGTGACTGATGAGGGCAAGGCCCTGGGCAAGGAGGCCCTGGAGAAGGAGATCGTCGCCGCCCTCAAGGATGCCGGCGATCAGGCCTCGGAGGGCCGAAACGTGGCGCAGCAGGACATGATGAAGTACATCGCCGAGGAGATGAAGAAGATGGGCATGGCATAGTGCCGATGCGGGAGAGAGGGAAGGGAGACGCGAGAGGGGGAGAAAAGAGGGAGAGGGAGCGCCGTGACCCGCTGCAGAGGAAGGAGCAGATGCTCCATCTTGGCGGAGGGAGGGAGTACGGTGCGGTAGGAAGAGCCGTTTCTGTTCGTAAACCTGTGTGCATAGTATGCATCCTACTCGTACTATGCATATAGGGTATACGACTCGTACACTACTTCCATAATATGCATAGTATTTACGACGAAACAATAGTTACTAGTAGCATATTATAACATGCATAGCTAGTATGCATATGAAATGCATAGTACGCTATACGAGTAGTAGATACGACTCCACAACAACGAAAACTGCAGGAATACAAAAGAAACGGAGAGTCATTTTTTTTTTTTTTTTTACTCGCTGACTCGCATGGATCTCCTTTCCGGCGCCCAGCCTCCCCCGGAGAAGGCCGTGCCGGTCCCCACGGCCACGCCGGTACCCCCACCTCCAGGGCCGGCGGCGCCCGAGATGGCGGGCCTCTCCAAGATCAGGCCCGGCGGCGCCGCTCCAGGGGCCGGCAGTGGGGGCGGAGGCGGCGGAGGCGGCGGCCGGGCCCGAATCGCCGTCCCGGCCCGCGTCATCGGCGGCGGCACCGAGTCCAAGTTCGTTTCGGACCCGTACGGAATCCAGCTCCACGGGATCCTCACCGTGGACCAGTACAGGGACTCAGTCGAGGCCATCAATTACGCCCTACGCCCCGCGCGGGCGAACAAGCTCGACGCGGCCCTCCTCGCGTCGGGGGCGCTCATGGTGCCGCTGGTGGTGTGGGGGGCGCGCCACTCGAGCCAGATGAAGAGAAGGAAGAAGCTTCTCCTGGGCGCGATCGAGGACTTCAACATCAGGTACCCCCACCTCTACATGAGGTGGAACCGCCGGCCGGAGAGCATGCTGACGATCGAGAGGAGGGTGCCGGAGCTGCACGGGGCGGGACCCGCGGCGGCGGCAGTCACGATGGACCTCCAAGATAATGGACGCGGGGGATCCACGCCTCTGTACCAGGAGGAGGACACCTTCGTGTGATGGCTGGCCCGATTTTAACGCCGGCACTGGTCTACGTTTTTAACAAAAAAAATTTCCCGTACACCTTCCAAATGTACATATAATATATGTGTTATTTTTTCATAAGTTACAAAAGACACTGCTACGTGCCCATTCCTTCGGGACAATCCAGATTCAATCCAGGATTGAGTCCTCTGTAATTACACTCTTCGACTCACCAATGTAGGCCCTCGTCCTCTGGGTCCTCGTTAAATTTGAAGTAGAGGTATTCCGACTCGCGTGGGTGGTGGTGGTTGGTCAGGCATTTCTCCCTGTTGGGCTCCAACCATTTGGTTACAGGATGGACCTGGAAGCCCATCGTCTGACTTGGCCTGCCCCAGAACAGCTGCTTATGGAATAGCGGGTCGTTCGGTAACAGGCACGTCTGGAACACGAGCTGCCTCACACTCGAATGGGTGAAACAACTCGAACGGTCGTCGTTCAGATGGATCTGCATGTAATTGTTCTCCCCGTACTCCCAAATGGTCGAAATAAATTTCTGCTGCGGTCTCATATACTCGCACTTCCCAAGTTCGAGGCTCTCTCCCTTGGTGCAGTCGTCGCGGTCGCATTCGGCGCAGTAATTCAGGTCGGTCAACTTCTCCTGCCACTCGTACCCTTCCTGCCAGTACAGTTTGAGATGCCACGGGCCGAACTGGTGCTTAGGCATCAAGAGGCGGGTATTCGTCGGGGAGGATGTGGGATGAATAGTCGGGGAATAAGTGGTGGGCGGTGCGGTCGGGCTGTAGGTTGGATGGAGGGTGATAGAATCGGGGTCCGTCACTGTGCAAACATTGCCCATAGCTCCGAAGCTAATGTGTAACCCAGAGGGGCAGCAGACTCTGCGCAATTTCGAGTTGCTTGCATCGATAATTGACTCTAATCCGCACATGTCGTTTGCGCATTGACCATTAGAGATGCATAGCTCCCCATCAGTTAGACGGACGCTGTAGGTGGGACTTGAAGTTGGTTCGCGGGTTGGGCTCCTCGTGGGTGAAACTGAGGTTGGGACGAGAGTTGGCCTACCTGTGGTAGGAGACGGAGTCGGGGGGGCGCGGTAGCAGTCGAAAGCTGACATGTCCACCCCAAAGCGACTCAGAGAACCACTAACATAAGTCTGCAACCCTGTATCATATTCCACCCCTCCATTTACTGTCTCGATGGGGCCATTAAGACTGACATCCCCGATGTGAACCCTAGCGAAGCATGGACGGGTGCCAGTAGGCTTGCTCGTCGGGGTACCCGTTGGCCGGTCTGTGGGAACCGATGTCGGCTCAAAGGTGGGTGAATCGGTTAAAGTTGGACGAGGAGAGGGTGACTGAGTTGGTTCCCAATATCTGGGACCTTTATCAGCCCATGATCCTTTGAGAAACATTCCTTTTCCCTCTTTGAATCCCTGGCACTCATTTTCATTGACGTTGTACAATCCGCATTCGTTATCGGCTGTGTTGCCTCCCCAGTCGTAAAATAAGCCGTCTACGGAAACAACTGGGCCTCTCTTGCGAGAATCATTAAGACTGAAGTCGTTTTCACCAAGGACAAGAATGCCTCCGTCGTCGGTACTAATTGCGCCGCCTTTTCTCGCACTGTTTCCCTTAAACACTGATTCTAGGACGGTCAGATCCCCCTCATAGTTGAATATGGCACCGCCGTGGTCGGTTGTAGCAAAATTTCCAAAGAAGGAAGAATGGCGAACGTAGACTTTGGCTTTGCGGCCTAGGTAGACTGCTCCGCCGCCACCAGTGGAGTCGGCTTGGTTATTGAGGAACTTCGAGTCACAGATGAGTTGTCCAACTTCTGTGCCTTTACCGGTGTCGGTTTCGACAAAAATTGATGTGTCGGTCGCTCCTATGAAGGTGAAGCCAGAAATCAAGACCGTGGTGTCGTCACCATCGATTTCCATGTGTGTTCCTTCACCAGATATTTCGCACGCACCAAATTCGAAGCATCGGAGGGCGACATTGGTGTCGTACAAAAATATGGGATCGTCTCGTTCGGACTTTTCTACCGAAAAAGGAAAGAAACACAGTTCGGAGCCTTCGTCAGCGTTCTCAACCACAAACTTGAGGCTAGCGAAGGATTTTACAGTCATGCAGCCTTCATATGAAAGCGGTGTTTCTGGACAAGGGGACGCAGAAAGTGCCGAAAGTGCCGATGACTGCCCAACTAGCGCAGCCAGGAGGCTCAGGCTCAGAGTCCACAATTGTATGGTAGTCCTGAGATTCATACTCGCTTGACCTGCAACTGAGCAAATCATTTATAATGAATCTGTCCCAGTTTCCTATTCTCTCTCTAATTACGGAGTGGACACTAGAATCGAAGAGACTTTCATGGGAATGAACCGGCGAAGGAGAGTTGATGGTTCGATGGTGATTCTCGTCGAAAAAGAGCTCGAAGTGAAAATAAAACGACGGGGCGATACACATACATACATGATAAAACATACCGAGGGGTTAACAACGTTTCCAGAAGTTTTTTACAAAATCGGTTGGCGACAGACAGACGCTCACTGTCATTTTGTTTTTTTAGCAAAAGTAGGAGCTTGTTCCTATATCTAATAAATGTCAAGTAGATCCAATAGTACAATTACGAGCTCGCACTTCACAAAATAAATAAATAAATGTATTTTACATGTACGCCGAGTAGTCGTTCTTCTAAATCATACCAACGCACGCGGAAGATAATACTCAGTATGCAAAGGTCGACGTGTGGCGTCCACAAGTGATGAGAGTTGTGGGGTTGTCTAGCTACGGATTCCTACACGTACCTGGTACCGTTTCTCTACTTCCTTCCTTCTCCGCATGTATGCTCGTTCATCACCTTTCACCTGCGTTCCTTTCCGCTCCCGTCATTATTTCGGAAGGCCTCAGCAGTCGTGGACTGGAGGAGTGCTACAGCGACGTCAAGTTTACAAAACGTCGTGGCCTGGAGGAGAGGTTGTACGTTTGATTCATCCTACTAGTGCATTGTTCTCAATATCCTGTTCATGGTTGAGCTTCAACCTTCGGCCGATCTGGTGTTGGTCGGACTTGTATCGGCCGCGATCGGCATCGCGATTGGTTACGGGATCAATGCCTTCGTGCGACATCGTACCGATGCGATGAATCAAAGGAGAAATGCGTTGGGAAATGTTATGCGGACCCATTCCCAAAACTGGAAACAGCAAGAGGGGGGGGGAGGCAACAGCGTTTACGGACGCTTCGGTCAGTTCTTCGGAAGAGAGTTGCGATTATTTACCAAATGAATCAGGCACGAAAGGTGAACATTTAGAAATAATCGCAGGGGCAGTCGATCTATTCGCTCAACAATGGGGTTTGAACGGAATGCAATTGAGTCGTCAAAGGGGAAAGGTCGTTCAGTACCTCTCTCCGGAGGAAATGATCACGAGGCTTTTTAAGGATGAGGCTGCTCCTTCCTCAGAAGATGGAATGACAATGAACCTGAGTTTACGTCGACGAAAGCGTAATAACAGCTCCAGAGCTTGCGTAGACTCATCCTCGTCTTCGCAGAGGAGTAGCAGTGACTTTCTTCACCTTCTCGGTCTGATCCAGCAGTACTCTGTGGACACATCTCACCCCAACTTCTTCAACCAGCTATTTGGAGCCCTTGACCCGGTCGCTCTTGCGGCAGAGATTGTGGCATTAAGTGTAAATACATCGGCTTACACGTACGAGACGGCCCCTGTCTTTACAATGATTGAAAAGGAGGTAATGCGAAGGCTTGGTCGATTGGTATTTGAGGGAGTCGGCGATGAAGAAGATGAGAAGGAGCTGGATGGCGACGATTTAGGGGAGCTTCCTTTTGATGGTCTCATGGTTCCAGGGGGGTCGCTTTCTAATCTTACTGCACTTCACATTGCACGGCATCGCTGGTTCGTTACAAACGGGTACGATCCGCCCATATGTTGCCAACGAGGATGTGCTGCTCAGAATGAAAAAAACTGTGCCTTTGATGAGGACGAAGAGAAGAAGCCCGACATAGCTTATGTTGCGCCTTACTCCCACCGAGGACAACCCTCCGTCACAAGTGCACGGCCTTCTCCGCCAAAGTTGGTTGCTTTTGTGTCGACCGAGGCCCACTATTCCTTTCGGAAATCCATGGCCTTGACGGGCATTGGCGCCTCGCGTTTAGTTTCCATCCCTTCACATTCCGATGGTAGAATTGACACCGCTGCTCTTGATATGGCTATTCAAAATGCAAAAGACAATGGTTTGGATCCTTTCTTTGTTGCTGTCACTGCTGGTAGCACCGTACGCGGATCTTTCGATGATATTTCAGAGGTTGTTGCCGTTTGCCGCAAGCATGAGCGTGACGAGCTTTCTCCGAACAATGTCCAGCGCCGCCATCGCATATGGGTGCACGTCGACGGGGCATGGGGGGGGGGTCTGCGATATTTTCTAGACGACCGGATCTGGGACAACTTCTATCCGGCGTTGAGCATTCGGATAGCTTCACTTTCAATCCGCACAAAATGCTTGGCGCGCCCAATCAAACGACCGCGCTGATTACGAGACACCCAAACCTATTAAGGGAGTCGAACTCGACAGGAGCAAAATATCTTTTTGATCGGCGAAAGGCTGGTGCCGAGCACGATCTCGGAGACCGGAGCTATACGTGCGGGCGTCGGACTGATGCAGTCAAGCTTTGGGCCCTGTGGAAGTATTATGGCAGAGAGGGTCTTGGAAGGCAAATCGACGAGAAAGTGGACTCTCTTGCTTATTTTGCGAAATTGATTCAAGGCCATGAAGCATTCATGCTGGCCTGCGAACCCTGGCCGTTCAATGTTAACTTCTTCTACCTCCCACCACGTATACGACGTAAGCTGCGCCAGTTTGACATTCAAACCGACGCAGCGCGTAATGTTGAGCTTCCGGAGGACGTTTCGAAGGAAATTGCCAAGGTGTCGGTCGAGCTCAAGCTTAGACTGCACAAAGCCGGGGAGATGCTCATTCCATTTCAGCCGCTAGAAAACCAGAAAGCTGATTGCTTCCGCTTAGTACTTGCTGGTAAGAAGGCCCTAGCTCATGAAGACTACCGCAAAATTATCCTTGTTATGGATAAGTACGGGCGCGACTTGTAGGAACATTCTTTGAGCGCATTATAAATTATAATATAGAGAAAGATGATTAGAGCATGGGAACTGTTTAATGAAATTAACGCCCTCCAAATAATTTTCAAATTTCCCGCGATGCCCTACGGCTTCCTCTTCTTTCCGGCCGCCATCGCAAGAAGTCCAGCTTTCAGGGCCGCTTTCTCGGACGTCGCCTTCTTTGCAACGACCTTCTTCTTTTTGGGAGCAGCCTTCTTGGCAACGACCTTCTTTTTCTTGGGAGTAGCCACCTTCTTGGAGGCAGGGGCCTTCGTTTGAATGGGCCCGCCGTGCAACTTCGCTGCCGCAATGGCGTTCTCCTTGGCTCCCTCGTACTTGGCGACGAACTCATCCACCTTGAACTTGCGCTTGCATCCGGCGTAGTTCATGTAGCGAATCTTGCCGAAGACGGGCCGCTCCTTCCATCCCATGTCGTGGACGCCCATCACGCTCCAAGCCACACCAACGAAGCCGTTGGGATCGTTCCCATCGAGAGCATACCTGTCGTTAAAGTGCAGGCCAGAGCGGAGGGCGACGGCCGCGCTGGGACTCCACTCCAGGATCTTCTTTGCCCAGTACATGCGGAGGAAGCCGTGCATTCCCCCCTCCCCCACGAGCTGCATCTGCGCCGCGTTCCATAGGTCGTCGTGCGTCTCGGCCCGGTCGAGCTCGTCCAGCGAGTACAGATACTCCCGCTCGTCGGACTCATGCAGGTCAAGGCTGTCCCTCGCCCACTGCGCCGCCCCGGAGAGGGAGTCGTAGTCGTCCGGGGCGTAGTACACGTAGTTGTCGCTGAGCTCCCTCCGCACCAATCCCTCCTCGATGAACGCCGCCGTCCCGTTCGGGTGCCGCCTCAGCGCCCTGACGTCGAGCGCGACCCTTTGGAAGGACACCTGGCCATGGTTGATCCAAGGGCTAAGGTTGGAGCAGACGGCGGGGAGGTTGGGGTCGTTCCTGAGCTTGTCGAAGTTCCGGAGGCCGTCCCCGCCGGCGGCGGCGGAGCAGAACTCCTCGAGCCGCTTCCTCGCCGCCGTGCCGCCCGGCTGCGCCCACGGGCACGGCGGGACCGTGCCGTCCAGTTCCAGGTAGGCCTCGCACCCGTCCCAGTCGATGACTGGGATGGGAGGGGGGGCGCCTCCCGCCGCCGCCTCCCCCAGGTGGGAGTTCCCCCCGAACTCGGCGTAGTGCGTCAGGAACTCCGGCAGCAGCCGGTTCAGCCTGGGGCGCAGCGTTCTGGCCCCCACCTGCCTCTTGGGAGCGGCGTGCCAGACGGGAACGACGTTGTGCGCATCGACCGAGTACAGCGGCACCCCCCCGGCCTCGAGGAGGGGGGCGGCCTGTCCCTCGATCCAGTCCCGGGGGGCACGGAGGGGGGAGAAGTCGGCCACTACCGCGAGGGCCCGCCCGGCGCAGTGGGCGCTGACGGCCTCTCCCACCCCATCCCGGCCGGCGGGGGGACGGATCACGTAGAGGGGCACCCCCCTGGAGGCCAGATCGGTGGCCGCGACCCTCAGCCCCCCCAGCAGGAACGATCCGTGCCGCTCCGTCATGGGCAGATCGGCTGCCAGGGGGGGGGAGGGCCTCAGAGGCAGGAGGAGGCGGAGGTGGGGGAGGGAGCACATAGCAAACGCGGAGGGCTACGCCGAGATCTCTGGCGAGGTGCTCCGCCAGGAGCAGGGCCCAGTTGTCCTCTGCGCGCACGTCGCGCTGCATCCAGTACAGGACAAAGTCGTCGTCGTCGCCGCCGCCGCCGCCGCCGCCGCCCTTCCTCGGAAGGGGCGCGGAGGGGGTGAGGAGCCGCGCCCGCTCCGGCCGGAACCAGTCCGGGCAGAGGCCGGCCGGCAGCGGGAGCACCGGGGGGGGGTCGCCCTCGGCCATCTTCTCCTTCTCGCTGGCCCGCAGCGCCGACGCGGCGAAGGAGCGGCGGGTGATGGACGCCGAGGGACGCAGCCGCCCGGACCGGATTGCGGGGCCGGCAGCGAAGGCGGCGGCGACGCGGGGGGATGGGGGAGTCGCCCTGGCGGTGGCGTTGGCGGTAGTGGTGGCGAGGAGGAGGGTGTGCCGCAGCAGGGATCCTCTCATGGGGGCGGGAGGCGTGTGTGTGTGTGTGTTCACCGGGTGCGGGGTTCTTCGCGGCAAGGGAGGATACGGTCGCTTTGGGCTTCAGGGCGCGAACGACCGCTGAGTCAGCATGTTACTTGAGAGGCTATACTAGAGAGTCTATACAGCGTACGCATACGAGCTCGAACTAGTAGTATGCATGGGATACGAGCGTACATAATATTATGAGAACACTCATGTCATGCAGAGATTGGGCTCAGCGCTCAGTCGTGCATTCATGCGAGCTTTAAAATATTTCGAATATATTAATAAATTTGTAAACCCTCTTTCTGAACGAAGCATGATCTCATGAATGAAAAGTAACGGTTGCTCAAGGTTTTACAAACGAAATGACAAAAATTTACTAGATCTATATACACTTACTAGTAATCGAAGGAGGCCGCTCTCAGCCAGCCCCGTTCAATTGATGGAGGACCTCCTCCACATGGCCCTTCTCGGCTCCGAGATCGAGCTAGCGCTCGACCCGTCGTCGTCCCCCCCCATCTGCCTCTTCCGCCTCTGGTCGTGGTCCCAGCCCTCGAGGAGTCCCCCCCTGCCGCCGGGGAGGACCCTAGAGGGGCGGATGGCCTCGTCCAGGGAGGGATCCCACCTGTCCTTGGCACTGTTAACGCTACCGTCGCCGCTCTCCTCCCAGGGGATTCCGATCGCCCCCCGGGCAGCCCCGATCCTACCCCTCCTGGCCAGGTCCAGCTGGTTCCTCCTCCTCTGGTCCGGCGCCGTGCTCTGCGACAGGGTGCTCAGGGTCGAGGATGCGCTTCTTCCGGCCGATCCCGAGGACGGCATGGACGGCAGATCCAACCTGGGAAGCAGATGGTCCGGAGGCACCGAGTTCCTCCGGTAGATCTGCCTGGGGCGGCGCCTCCTGCGGCGGCGGGGGGGGAACTCGTCCGGATCCTGCACAATGTGGTGGATCGTGGGGGCGGTGAACTGGACGATGGATCCCCTGCGGACCGCTCGGTTCCGGTCGACGGAGAAGCCAAGGGAGCTCACCGTGGAGCCGCCGGTGGTGGCATCGTCGTCGGTCTAGTAGCGGGAATGGAGGAGGATGGAGGTGGGCCTGGGAGCCCTTGCCCTCCACGCCGCCCCCCCTTCCTCGCGATCCCTGCCGGCTTCGTCGCTCAGGAGGATGCGGGCGGACTTCATTCCCCGCTCGATGCAGGCGTTCCGGGCGCCCCGAATGAACTCCTTGTCGTCGATGTAGTTCTGCGCGGACTTAACGAACCGCGAATAGTCCTCATCGGCGGGGGAGGGGTCCACCTGCCCGGTCTGACCGCGGTGGTAGGTCACATCGAGGGAACTGGACTGGGCCACGTCGGGTCTTCCCCTCCGATATTTTTGCAGGTCGTGGTAGGAGGGAGGATCGTCTTCTGTGATTTGACTGGTTGCCCCAAAATCGTCGAACGAACCAAAAGAACAACTGTCAATCATCTTCTCGCTCAGGTCCATCATCTTCTTGCTCAGGTCCATTGGAGGCCGCTCCATTCCTTCCTCCTCCACTGGGGTCTGCAGGGCATCGTCGACATTGTTCCAACCTGAAGCTTTCAAACCTCCAGGAGCAGAATCGTTGTACGGCGCAGGCTGGTTGATCTCGTGTTCCTTCTCTCCCTCTTGCATTTCTTCGCGATTTGTTACCTTTTCTACAGACAGGGCAATTTTTGGCGGGTTCTTGCTGACTTCCTCTAACATGAAAGAGTTGCTAACTTCCTCCGACTTGAAAGAAGAGTCGATCCTAACAAATGGTGGCATTGAATGCCTTCGAGAACTCCTAATTGGGTTCGCTCCTGGATGCGACGCGTCTGCTTTCAGAGAATTACTAGAGTCATCGTTGGCGTTGACTCGGGTAGGAACTGTAATGTAGCAAGGCATCGAGTGCCTTCGAGGTTGCCTACCAGCAATCGGACCGAATTCTGATTGTTCGCGACGTTGCACTGCCTGCCTTACATCGGACATTCTCGTGGCATCCTTTGAAAAGGGTTTCATATTGGCGGGTTTCTCATCTTCGACACTTTGGGAATCTGACTCATCG
>Ga0099799_10440_pt1 | contig 10472 bp, 12 predicted proteins | sample Uncmet6_SortLC_1_FD_89033 | JGI IMG/M metagenome (GOLD analysis project Ga0099799, IMG submission 89033) | Marine eukaryotic communities from CALCOFI LINE 67, Pacific Ocean - CN11_C50_N6_SortLC_1 | ecosystem: Environmental > Aquatic > Marine > Oceanic | place: Pacific Ocean: Monterey Bay...
CCCGCCTCCGTAACTTCTCATTTTTGGCCTATACTCGACACGCAGACCGCGAACGGGTCGAGCCGCGCGACTGGAAACGAGAAACTCGCCTGGCCTTGACTTGCAGCTTGCTCTCGCCGAACCCGCAAGCGTCCGGGACCCCCGATTCACGTTACCACCACTACTGTGATGGCCGATGGCCCGCAGGCCAAGAGGAGCAAGCCGGGCCCGCCCGTCGCGGCCGTGATGGCCCGAGTCGAGTCGTCCGTCCTCGGCCCCGCGAGCGCCGGCCGCCGCGACCCGCCTGGTGACAAAACACCACAAACGGTCTCGCCGCCGGAGATCGTGCGCGACGTCAACGTCGTGAGCGACCCGCCCTCGCCGGCCGCCGAGCCGCCTCTCGAGTTGGCCATCATCTCAGATCCAGGCAGCAACGGGACATGCCGTGGGTGTTAGGATTCGCGACGCGCAACGGGAAGCGATAGCGCGGCTGTGGCGGCGGGCGCACGCGACGGGCGTCGACCGCGCGCACTTACCGGAAAGGTGCGACCCGCGCTGGTTCCGCGACACGTTTTGTGATGGGCGCGGCGAAAGGCTCGAGGCGACCGACGACGTCTGGGATTTAGTTGTAGGCTTCAACCTCTACGACGTCATCGCGTTGTTGGCGTGCAGTCCGGGTCTGAGGCGGCGCCACTTCGCGCCGCACGCGCACACGGTGCGCGGCGCGACCCATTACATCGTGGGCCTCGGTTCGAATGCGACGCACGTCCGCGATCCCGACGGCCTCAGCAAGGCGCTCGCCGACGGCGTCCGCGACGGCCTGGCCGACGGCGACGTCGGACTGCCTCTGCCTGAATAAGGCATGCCTGGATAAGGCACCTGAACAAGCTTGCTGACGCCCGCTCTCGTGAATCCCCTTCCCCCCCGCCCCGCTCTCGCGTGAATCCAACCGCCATGGAACTCACATCGGTGAGAAATTCCCCGACTCTGGTACATCGTCGAGGTTGACTTTTACATAACGAGCTACGTCTTTCGACTTGTACTAGTGGGGACGGGGCGCCTCGCGGGCTTCCCCGGCCCGTCGCCGGACGCGTCCGGACGGCGGGCCGGCTCCGGCGGGCCCGTCGCCTGTATCGACGGAATATGTTTACGGGCGAGGCACGGGTAGTTTTACTTTGTACTACGTTTCCGGGGCCTCGTCACTCTACTCGTCACATTCGCGGACCGCGCGCGGAGCACGCGCTTCGCAACTGAGTGCTTCGTGGGCGCCTGGGTGGCGATAGGGGGCCGCGGCTCCGGCGTCCAGCGCTCCTCGGCCGCGGAGATGCCCCGCGCGCCGCACGAGTTCCACGGCGGGCGCTCGTCGATCGCGACGAGAGGGCGCGGCGCGCTCCTTCGCCGCGCGGGCGCCGCCGTGGTACGCGGCACAGGACTCGCCCGAGGTCGCCGGGCGTCAGGACTCGTCCGAGGCCGCCGGGCGCGCGCCGCCGCCGCGGCCGCCGCCAGCCGGTCGATCGCGGCCGCCCGCCGGTCCTCGGCGCGGCGCAGCTCGGCCTCGGCGGCCACTGCCCCGCGCTCTGCCGCGATCACAGCGGCGTCGTCGGCGTCGTCCTCGTCGTCGACGGTGCCGTCGTCCGACGCGTCGGCGGCGTCCGCCTCCGCCGCGAGGCGCGCGAGGTCGAGCTCGCGCGCGGCGATATCTTCCCGTAGGACCTCCGAGCACGCTTCGGCCTCGTGGCGTTCCCTGTCGAGCCGCGCGAGCTGCGACTGGAGGCGCTGCAGAGCAAGAATCGTGTCGCAGCCGCCGCCGTCGTCGAAGAACGGGAAGGTTGGGCTGCCCGCGGCGGCGTGGACGCCAGCGCCGCCGTGGAGGCACTGGACGGCCATCGGGCTTCGGTTGTGCGGCGTACGCTCCGTTTGCACACCACCAACGATTACTCGATGTTGTCTAACCCGAACGTTGGCACGGTCGGCTTGTGTGACGGTCGAGAGGCCTGGGGAGGCTTCCGAGGCGGCGCCGACGGCTGGCGAGGGTAGAACACCGGCGCCGCAGGGCAGGCTGAGGGCAGCGCATGGGAGGCAGCGCCGGCGCTGAGCAGGAGAGGGGCATTCTCCGTCGCCGCGCAGAGGCAGCAACAAGAGAGCAGCCCCACCAATATGGCCCTCGCCCAGTACCGCAGCCGCCGCGACGCCGAGCGGAGCTGCCCCTGGTTCGATTATGACGGAGACGATTCCATGACTGGCGAGTCCCGTGTCGGACGGGACCTACTCCTACTACACGCCCGAGCCCGGGTCCCCCGTCCGGGCGTTGCCCGCTTCGCCGACTAGTCCTAGCACCGATAGTGATGTGAGCGCGCGGGAGCAAATGTGTTTTGTGGTGTTCTTTCCTCAGGCGGCGGCGTTTTATCATGTGGGTTCTGCTCCGGTGCTAGTCGAGCTTAGAGATGGTGCTAGGACTAGTGGGCGGGGAGACCGCGTCGCAAATTCGTCGGCGGCGGGCGCGAGCCGCCTCGGCAAATCGACGCTAGTGTCTTTCAGCGCTAGCTGGGGCTCTGAGGATCCGATCAAATTTGACGTAATAGAGCACAGACGAGCGCACCAAATTGCATAAAGAGATTCGTCAGGGTGCCCTTGAACTTCAGTGCACCAGAGCCAGCGCCTACGACCGCACAAGGCGGTCCAGCAGCACTGTGCTCTGCACTTATCCACCAGACCAGGATGCGCTCCCGGTGCTGGCTCGTCGTCGCCGTCGCGCAGCAAGCGGCGCCCCTCAACCCCCTGCGCCGCTTACTGAGGCGGCCGCCGGCCGTCACCGATGCAAGGTATGAAGCATGGGAAGTCGACGTCGAAGCGTACGAGCGGGCGAGCCCCCGCGTTGAACTAAAAGAGAGCCCGGGCGCCGGCACGGGCGTCTTCGCCGCGCAAGACTTAAAGGAAGGCGCCACGGCGACGGAATACGTTGGCCTGTTGGCGGAGTGCCCGGACACGCGGTCCGGCGACCTCGCTCTATATCAGTCTTATTATGGAGAGAATTGGCGGAAGTACTGCCAGCGCTACGAGATTGGACTGACGGGGGCGCGCGTCGCGGACGCTGTTGGGAGAGCCAAGGGAGGTTCTGTTGTGGCCGGCTCGCTGAAAACAACATGTAATGTAGACGAGGACCTGGACGCGTGTGTCACGCGAGCGGGGGAGGGCGAGTACGTCCTGCTAGGCAAGGTGGAGCGGGCTACCGTTGACGAAGGCGTGGCCCAGCTTATAAATGACCACTCGACGATCCGAGCGCCGTCGCACCTGACACCGTCGGAAGGTTCACTGCGACCGTCCGACGTCGACGGGTTTGTGTTGAAGGATTCCGCGTGGCCCTATCCTCCGGTAGCTGTCGATGGTGCGGCTCTACGGCGAGCCACCCAAGAGTACGTCTCAAACATCGAAAGTAGCACAAATTGCGCGTTGGTGCAGGCGACTATTGGCTCATCAGGCCTCTTCGCGCCCCGGATCTTCGCCGTGTGTACCCGAGATATAAAGAAAGGTGAGGAGCTCCGCCTGACGTACGGCGCCGAGTGGTGGCTCGCGCAGCTGAGAAGAGCAGCATTAGCCCAGGTTGTAAGTTGTGCGCCGTCGCCGCGGCGCGCCGCGGCATTGGAGGCGATGATTCGGGCCGTCGAGGACGTGTCCGTGGACGCGCGCGACGCACAGGCCGCGGCCTGCGCTAGGGCGGGCTGCATGCCGCGGGCCTTCGTGCAGCCCCTCGAGCGCATGGCGCCGCTGGACGAGCTCCTCGCGGACGATTCCTGGCAGAAGATTTTGTTAGCGGAGGAGTTCCTCGGGGCGGAGTGCGTCGTCGACGAGATCTACGCGGACGCGTTCCAGCCTACCTTGAAATAAATTTACTCAGTCGTCTTTTAGTGACTCCTCCAGCCGACGGATGAAATATGTCTACCTAAACTTACTCAGTCGTCCTTCAGCGACTCCTCGGCCATCTCCTCCGCTTTTTCTGTATCATCATCAGATGACTTCCGTGCGGCAGCCATCTGCGTCACGAAGCCACTACCAGCGATGAACGTCGACTGGACGACGGCGATGAAGGCTCCGTCCGCGTCGTGCCACGCTCCTATTGCGAGGAAGATGAACGCAAACAGAGCACATACCGCGATGGTCACGCACGCCACAAAAAGTATGATCTGCGTCGTACTGAGCCCGACCTGCTCCATGACCGCCGCGACCATCTCCTCTATGATCTCCTTCGACGAGGGTAGTTCTACTGTGAGCTTGCAGATCGGGGCGCAGCGCTGGCCCGGCGACTCGTCGCAGCCTCCTGGAAAGGAATTCGTCGCCGTAATCCTCTCGAGCTTGCCGCTGCGCATTTGTATCGAAGCGGAGGCTGCTGACGAGAGGTGCGTTTTGAGGCGGACTCTCGCGTCTGGCCCGCGCTTGACCACGAGGTCGCATCCTTTCAAAACGACGCCGAGCGGCCGTGACCTGCGCATAAATCAACCAGTGAGTCGGGTGCACAGCGAACGCGCCGTGCAATTTAGATTTCCACACAGGCCGTGACGGGCTGTATTCGAGCTCGTACAAAGAAATGCGGTTGTGCCGCAACGCGAGAATCCAGACCCCGAAGAGGATCGTGATGTACAAGAACAGGAACCCAAGCCGCGTCGCCTGAAGCTTTTTTGCTTTCCTGGCTAGCAACGCGTCTCGGAGGCCCACCGTGTCCCGGGTCCGCAGCGTCGGCGACCGCTTCAGCGGCACTGGTGCTTCGACGTCCACTTTTGCGGGCTGCCCCATGGCCGGAAGGCTGCCCTTTTGGCGGCACGCCTCGCCCCCTGCGCTCGTATTTGGAGAGCGCTGGCCGGAGATGGGATTTGTTTTTAAGTGGGCTGCCTGCTAACAACCGTGTGTTGTTCGCGGGGAGGGATCGGTCGGCGAGGCCCTCGGGGAGGGCTCGGGGGTCGGTCGTCGTTTCGCGGTTGGCGTCTCCCGTTCGGTGAGGTTGATACTGAGGTTGATCAGTGCGGTGCTGCGCGCTCCGGGCGCCGTAATTTACTGGACTTCACGATCTACCCTGGCCCCGCTTCATTCGCAATTATAAACTTGTCGTTACCTCACCACGACCTTCTCCCCGCCGAGCGCGGCCTCGACGCGCTCCAGCCACGCTCCGATCTTCGGGTGCGCCTCCACAACGTCGTCGCGCGCCGGCAGACCGGCCACGGCCCCCAGCACGCCGTGCACCGCGACGTCCGCCATGTCCGGTGCATCGCCGCCCCGGAACGGCCGGTCTCCCACTCTCGATTCCCACACCATCAATTTCTCGAAGAGCGCCGCCCGCTCGTCCTCAATATCATACTTCTTCTTGATCTTGCCGTGCGCCAGCGACATCCCGAGCGCGCCCACGTGCTTCACGAGGAACGCGTCGACCGGGCCGAACGCGTCGTCGGCGTAGGCGAGCGCCCGGCGGCACTCTCCAAACGTCTTCGTGATGTTCGGGTAGACCATGGGCGCCAGCTCGCCCGTCGCCCAGGCCGCCCACTTGCGCGCTGATTCTGAAGCGAACTCTTCCGAGGGCGGGCTTCTTTTTAAAAGTTCGTCGACGATGGCCGCGGACTCCACTATGATCGACCCATCATCAAAAACCGCGATCGGGACCTTCCGATGCTTCTTACTGAACTTTATCTCGGCCTTGGTCAGCGGATTGACCTCGGTGAGTGCGAGTGGCGTCCTCGTGTAGCGCGCGGCGCTTCGCACGACGTGGCAGAAGGGGCAGATCGCGTAGCCCAAGAGGCGGAGCGCCGCGCCGGCGGGCGGCGGCGGCGGCGTCGTGCCGAGCCGGCGAAGGGCCGGGGCCGTTGGACCGCGTCGGACTAACAGGCGTCGAGCAGCGGTCGCCATCATCTCTCGTAGGCGTGCGGCTCGTGCAAACACTTTTGCTCTCCCTAGGTGATAAGCTTGTTTGGGGCGTCACGTTGTTAACGCGCTCAACGCTTGCAGCCGTCGTCCGTGAGGGTCAAAGGCAATGGCCACGAGTGCCAGCTCGTAGAATTTCGCACCACGCGGCGCGTACACGGCTTTGGCCCGAACTAGCGGACTGTAACACACTAGGAATGCCTGGCAGCACGCACGCGCACGCCAGCCGCCTTTTGCTGCATAATATATAGCCATTTGTAGAATATACCGCTCGCAGCCATCGAGAGTCGTGCGCAGCTGCACCGGCAAGCACGTCCAGCTCGGCTGACAAGGCTGTGCGGAGACCATGTTCTCCCTCACGGACCTTTGCCTGAACCGCGTCACCGAGGACCCGGCGCGGTGCCTGCGAGACGGTGATAATGAGACGCACCCCGCTCTGTTAAGACCAGCGAACGACGCTTTTCTGCGGTGCGAGGCGCAATCCATACATCGAGACCGCTGGGCGGCCGTCGAGCAATCTACGAGCGCCGCGAGAAGAAGGCCAAAGCCGGAGGCGCGGCCCCAATTACTCGCGACGCTTGCGGCCCGAGGCGCGTTGGTCGATGGTGTTTTACCGCCGAAGTTCTTTGAGGGTTTGCGAGTCGACACTTTGTCGCTGGCCGCCTGTCGCGCAAGGGCGCCGTTTCTGATGCTCGCGCAGGCGCAATCAAAGACGTCGGAGACGCTGAGCTGTCTAGATCTCGGTTCCTGCTTGCAGCTCGATGATGCCGCTCTTAACATAATTGTAGATGCGTGCGCGGCAACGCTCAAGAGGCTCAACTTAAGGGACTGCCGCAAGCTGACGGATGCGGCCTTTTCGTCCTTACAAGCGGCTCGCGTCTTGGAAGATATAGATGTGGGCGGCAATTTCAATATGACGATCAAAGGCGCGTCGTCCTACGTCTCAGCAACCGCGAAGCGCAAATCGACCGAGGATGTAAAATGCCTAGCAGGGATCGCCGTGGGCGGGCTCGGGTGTGATGACGCCTTCCTGAAAGTCCTGGAGAAGAAAGTACCACAACTGCGCGTGTTCGGCGGAAGCTACGGCCTCTTTTCCTCGTCTGGCTTCGTGTCCGCATGTGCTTCTTTGAAGAACTTGTCTGATATCAGAGTGCAGTGGACGGAATTGTTTGACGACGCGTGCCTAGATGCGCTGTGTCAGGTCGGTCCGATCCGATGTTTGGATTGTTTGGGGACGGCAGTCACGGTCGACGGGCTGAGTCGGTTTCTGTCGTTGAAAGTGCACGACGACGCGCTCGGGCCGCAGCCGGCGCGGCTGCTCGAGTACGTGAACGCGAGGTACACCGCGGGGCCGCGCGAAAGATTGGAAAAGCTGCCCAAGGTCTGGCAGTTCGCGGCGGTGGAAGTCGTGGTCTAAGTCTATGCTTGTCTCTGCGGCGGCGGGCGCCGTGGCATACTCGATGTAGGGGCGTCCCGCGCGGCCGATGGAGCTATAGCGCGATTTTTGCCGTTGTACTGCTGCTCCGCGAGTCGTGCGACCTCGTCCCGGTGCCTTGATAAGAACCTGCGAGGAGACGTCCGCCGCCTACCGTGCGGGGTGCGACCAAACCAAAGCTCAGCGCTGCTGCTTGGCAGGCCCGCCCCACGGCCCCCCTCCCAATCTGAAGGCCGGAGGGCTGCCCGATCGCGTCGACGCGTGGCGGTAGGCGTTTTGTGGGCGCGCGGCAGCCTACCACTCAGCTCCGGCCACGGGCCACAGAGCAGCTTTGCTATAAACCACGCTCGGCCTTAACCCTCTAGAAGCGAACCCGGCCGAAGCCCTACGAGCGAAACGTAGTGTTTTGTTGTATCCGCACTTCTTATAGATCCCGCCCGGACTGCTCGGCCACACCCCGCGTGCGCCAGCTTGATCTTAGCGTCGTCCAGGGTACAGGGTTCTAGTTTTTTTTTAGGACTTTACGCCCTCTTCTCGAGGTGCGAGCGATCAAGCGGCGGTGCGTGTGTCTCCTCGTCCGGGAGTTGGCCGTGCCGCGAGCAGCGGGGGGAAGGGGGAGGGTAAGCAATCACGGGGACCGCTTGTGAGGCAGAGCCCTTCTCAGATAGGCGGGGGCCCGTCGCAGATCGCGTCTTCGAGAGAGGGCGCCAGCTGGTCCTCGCCGTAGCACTTGAAGATGAAGTCTTCAGCAAGAGCCTGCGTTTCGAATTCCTTCGCTTTCGTGCGGGCGGGCGCAACGGACGCGGGTCGTGCACCTGGATGCTCGCTTTGCCCCCGTCGCTCACCGTGATCTCGGTCGTAACCGAATTAACCTGCGCGCGAGGGAGGCGGAGGGACGCGGGGGGCGCGCCGTGACAAAGATGGGGGACGGTAGGTCAGAGAGGTCAGTGCCGGTAATCGTGATCTTCCCGTCTTCTCCATTTTTTTCCATGAAGTTGACCTTGCCATCGATGACGATGTCGGTGTCCTTGCCGGGACCGACCTGCGCGCGCCGCGTCTCATCGTTTCGCGGGCGCGGTTCAAAAACGGACGCGGGATGTGTGCGAAGAAAATGCCGCCTACGCTGGAGCCCTTCGGGACCGTGATCTTCGCACAGTTGACCCCTTCTGGGACATCGATGAAGCTGTCGGGGAACGTGCCTTCAACCTCGTAACACTTATCGGATTCAATCGCAGAGAACATGAAGTCGGGAATTTCCTTGATAGTAACGACATCGCAGGCTTCGCCGCAGCCGTTCAAATCGCCCGTGGGCGTGGATGCGACCGGGGCCTTGGTGGGCGCCTGGGAGGGTGTGACCGGGGACTTGGTGGGCGCGCTGGAGGGCGTGACCGGGGACTTGGTGGGCGAGTTCGTCGGGGACGGGTCCGGGCCGATGGGCGAGACCGTCGGCTCGTCGGTGATGGTCACGTAGGGCGCCATCGCGAGGCCGGAGGGCGCGGCGGCCAGCGCGAGGGCGATGAGGAGCTTCATGTTCGTTTTTTACGTCTAGGCCTGCATCGGCGAACGCGGATTCGCCGCGGAACGCTCAGGCACGCGGCCGCGACGAGACGCCCCGATTTCGCTCGCTGAGGGCCTCGGGGCGCTTGGGCCGCGCGGGCGGCGCCCTCCCGGGGCGACGGCGCGCGCCGCGTCGCGGGGGTTGCCAATTTCGCTTCAAGGTACACATGTGTTTGTGTGGTCGGCGAGGGCGCTTATTCAAGCTGGCGCGGCCGCGGTCGCCGCAGGGCGAGCCGCCCCAACTACCTCCCGCACTCCCTTCTAGGCTGCCTCGAGCGACGAAGAAGCTGCCTCCCTCGTTCCAGAGGACGCAAAAGCCGAAACGGAAGCAGCAACGTCGAAGGCAGCAGCCGCAGGAGCCGCGGCGGCAGCCGCAACCACGGAAGCGAAAGCCCGCTCTTAAACCGGTGAATCAAGTACCTCCGTTAGAGGATGCGCCCTTGCCCGAGGAGGGGTCTTTATATGGACGTGCTAGAGCGCCGCCATTGCGCGCGAGGAAGCCGCGGCGGTCGCGCGCCGAGCGCGCGGCGGATCAGAGGGAGCCGAAGCCGCTCACGCAGCCGCACCACGAGCCGTTGGCGGCGCGGTCGCCCGTGCCGAACCGGGCCAAGGTGGCGACGCGCGAGCGCGACTTGCAGCGCGAGCGCGAGCGGCGGCGGGAAAGGGAGATCCGGGAACTGCGCGAGTTCTCGTCGAAGCTGCCGCTCCAATTGCAGCAGAAGCTGCGCGACGCCGACGAAGGAAGTTATGCTCGAACGGGCACGTCGCACGGGGGGCGCAATAGATTGCCCGACTGGGAGCGGTCCGACCCGTTTCCCGGTTCGCAAAAGCGCTGGTAGTAAGGTTGTTTCGCGTCTTCTCTCACGGTAGTAAGGTCGTTACGCGTACCGCGCGGCGGGAGTCGAGGGGCTACTTCTCCGCCTTCTCCTTGTCGCGCGAGCGCGAGCGCGAGCGGTCCTTCTCCTTGCCCTTGTCGCGGGAGCGGCTGCGCGAGCGGCTGCGCGAGCGCGAGCCCTTGCCGTCGTCGCTCGACGACACGCTCTCGCCGCGCTCCTGGCGCTCGCGCTTCTCGCGCGCCTTGCGCCACTTCTTCTTGTAGCGCTTCTCGAGGTCCTTGCGGAGCGACCGCGACGGCGTCCGGATGTGCATGAAGTTGCAGTAGCCGCCCCGCGTGCACACCGCCTCGTCGTACTGGCGGCAGCGCGCCTCGCGGAAGTCCGTCACGGGCGAGAACTCGCAGACGAGCGGCCGGCCCGCGTAGAAGCGGCCGAAGAGCGCCTTGAGCGCCGCGTCCGAGTGCTCCTCGTCGGCGAACTTGCAGTAGACGTTGCCGACCATGTGGTCGCCGAGGTTCTCGCAGACGTTGAGCTCCTCGATCTCGCCGTAGCCGGCGAGCTCGTCGTAGACCTCCTCGTAGAAGTCGTCGAACTCCTCCTGCACCTTCTTCGGGTCGAGCTGCGACGGGTCCCCGCCCGCCGCCGCGATCTGCGACGCCGGGTTCTGGTACATGTGCTGCACGATCATCGTCTGCGAGAAGGGCGGCTTGTGGTGCTGGCGCGAGCACCGGTCGCCGTGGCGGCACGCGCCGATCTTGAAG
>Ga0099799_10441_pt1 | contig 10457 bp, 5 predicted proteins | sample Uncmet6_SortLC_1_FD_89033 | JGI IMG/M metagenome (GOLD analysis project Ga0099799, IMG submission 89033) | Marine eukaryotic communities from CALCOFI LINE 67, Pacific Ocean - CN11_C50_N6_SortLC_1 | ecosystem: Environmental > Aquatic > Marine > Oceanic | place: Pacific Ocean: Monterey Bay...
GCCGACGGTGAAAAAAGCAAAGCGGTCGCACGACCACCACGGCACGTTCGACGCGTCGTGTCTCGTGCGGGCGGATCCGAGCAAAGTGCTCGCGGGAATGAGAGGAGGCTGGGGCGTCCTCGAGACGGGTAAGCCATCCAAGGAGTGCGAAGGACATGCCAAGAAGCAGATGTGCCAGGAGCGCGCGGCGGAGAAGCGGACAACGGGGGAATGGCTGCCCCTGGCCATCATGACCGTCGCGACGCGGGATGCGCCACGAAGGCGGCTCGACGCCGCCGCGAAGGCGCGGCGGTCCTGGCGGCTCTGGCAGGCGATCGGCCGGCGGCGCGACAAGCGCAAGCCGCCCGCCAAGCGCACGCCGCCGGCCCCGCCGGCTCCGACGAGTAAAGTAGAGAGGCGGCCAGAGTGCGAAAAACACCCCAAGCGGAAGGCCTGCGGGGAGCCGCCGCAGGAGCCACCGCCGGCGCCCGAGCAGGCCGACCAGAGCCTCCCGTGGGTGCAGCGCCGGGAGAAGGGCACGAAGCTCGGCCGCGTGGCGGGGTACCTCAAGCGCGAGGCGACGCTGTTCAAGGGCATGGACCGCGCCATCGCCGCGGCGGCGCCGGGCAATGTGCTAGATATCGGCGCGAACCACGGCCTCTTCGCGATCTTCGCGGCGCTCCGGGGCGCGAAGGTCGCGGCCGTCGAGGCGCAGGCGACGCTCGCGGGCCTCGTCGAGGTGTCGGCCCTGGCGAACGGCGTCGATATAGATGTGTTTCACAACGCCGTGTTGGACGTGCCCGCGGTCGTGGAGATCGCGGAACTCGGCGCGTCGGACGACTCGAACGAGGGCGGCACGGCCTCGCTCGGCGCGGCGCGCGGCGAGGTGAGGATGGCGCAGGTCCGCACGGCGAGCGTCGACCTCGTCGCCAGCGAGGTCTTCGGCGCGGATGCGGCGATCGACTTCCTGAAGATCGACGTCGAGGGCGTGGAGATCCCGGCCCTCCGGTCGTCGCTCGCGTTACTGGGAAGAGGCGGCGTCCGCGAGGCGTCCGTCGAGTTCGGTCCGGCGAAGCGCTGGGCCGAGTCGGAGACGCACGGCGTCGCGGGCGCCAACCCGGCGGCCGCGGTCGACGTCCTCCACAAAATCGACGCCGCGGGCTACGACGCGTACCTCACGTGGGGCAGGTTCTGCGTGCCGCCTTTGAACGCGACGGGCGACCTCGCGGACGAGGCGTTCGCGCGCGAGTGCCAGCTCGCACTCGTGAAGGGCGGCTTGGCCCACCCGTGCAGGAAGTAGCAAGTGGTTCTCTGTATGAATAAGCTTTCGTTGTGTATTGCGAAAAGGCGCTTCCCGTTCCTTATATACGCCGCGGGGCACTAGATCCCCATGTTTACGCCAACTAGCTACTTCTCCGAGCACACGTCCCGCTCGTAGGCCCGCGGCTTGGACTTGTGCGCGATGCGCGCGCAGCGCGCGAAGTACGTGAAGTCCTGGAACGTGATCTTGTCCTTCAGGTCGAAGCCCCGCGCGAGGTGGAAGAACTTGCGCAGCGTGTTCTCCGGCGGGTCGCGGCCATCGTACAGACTGCGCGCCAAGTCCCGGATCTCGTCGGCCCGCAACGTACCGTCCTTGTCGGCGTCGTAGCGGTCGAAATACGCCCGCAGCGCGCCCGCGTCTCCAGATAAGCCCGACAGCGTCTCCATGAACGACTGGCGCTGCTTGACGCCCGAGTGCGCTAAACTCCAGTCCCGGAACCCGCGCGGATTTCGCTCCCCAAAGGCATAGAGAATGGGCTTCGGCCTCGTTTTATCAATGGCATGGAGTAAGGGAGTGAAGACCCGCCACGCTTCCCTCAATTCTCCCGAAGAAACAAATAAGGACGAGTCGCCTTTCGCTGCGTTGAGGAACATGCGCTCATACGCATCAGCCAAGTAACTCCCACCAAAAGTAGAAGCATAGCGCATGTCCATGCACGTCGGCTCGACCTCCTGTTCTAAGCCTGGCTTTTTTGTGTGCGTTTTTAGATACAACGCCTCGTCGGGCTGGATCCTGCAGACTAATTCATTCTTCGCCTGCGGTCCTACTAACAATTTATTGTAGGGCTGCGACTTGTACCTGACGCGAACCTCGGCTAGCCTTTCATCTAAGCCCTTGCCGGCCTTCATCACGAACGGCACGCCCTTCCACCGCTCGTTGTTTATTTTTAGTACTATTGCCGCAAAGGTCGGCGTCACGCTATCGTCGGGCACGCCCGGGTCCTCCAAGTAACCCGGCTCACTCATGAAGTTGTCTTCCGTATACTGCGCGAGAAACGCGTCATCCAACGAGGGTATCGACATAGCTTTAAGTACTTCGACCTTCGCCGCCTGAATGTCACTAGGCGCGTCCGATTTGGGAGGCTCCATGGCGCACAGCACCAACACTTGCAAGAGGTGGTTCTGCATGATGTCCCGAATGATCCCAAAGCCGTCGAAGTAACCGCCGCGGCCCTGCGTCCCGATGTCCTCCTTGAACGTGATCTCCACGCTCTCGATGCATTTGCTGTTCCACGTCGGCTCGAAGAGCTGGTTGGCGAATCTTAGCGTCGACAGATTGAGGACTACTTCTTTGCCGAGGTAGTGGTCGATCCTGAATAACTCATCTTCAGACCACGATCCAGACGTGGACGCGTCCAACTCGGCGAAAGAGTCGCTGTCCTTCCCGAAGGGCTTCTCTATTATGAGGCGGGTCCACCTTTTCGGTGCCTGGGCCCTGCAACAGGCTGACACATGTTGCGCACACGCGCCGAAGACCGTGGGAGGTACACTGAGAAAGAAGAGTCGATCCGTAGGTAGTCCTTGTTCCAATTCATCTAACAACGTCGCGAGACTTTCGAAACCGGGCGCCTTGTCGTAGGCCCCGCCGCCGTGGAAGAACAACCGACTAGCGAAGTCCTCGAAGGGTAATCTAGAGTCTCTTTTGACATTAGCGCACTGCTTCTTGATGAAGCCCTGGAGCTCCACCGCTCTCCTCCCAAACCCCACAATTCGAATCTTGTCGCCCCGCGGGAGTTGGCCCAATAGCATCAGTTGATATAGGGCAGGATAGAGCTTTTTTTTAGCTAAGTCGCCCGTCGCCCCAAAGATGACCACCGTCAGTCTTCTCGAACTCGTTTCTTTGATGGACGCGGGCTTGGACTTGGTCTCCGGCAGGAACCCGCCCGATGCTGTCGACACGGAGTCCCAGGAGCCGGCTCGCGCGCGCGGAGAGGTCGTGTCCTCCATGGACATGGACTTCGACGGCCGCGTCGCGGGACTCAGATGCTGCGACGTGCTCTTGTTGAGCGTCTTCTCGGCGAGGGCGGCCATCTTATCGGGTCGCGCTTGCGGCGGCTGGCAGGAAGAGCAAAGTGCAGAGCTGCTATTGCTCGGTTTCGCGCGCTGATTGTTGTACCGTTGCTCTCAGCAATCAACCTGGCCACCAAATTTGCTCTGCGCTTGCCAACGACGCCCGCGGCACGGAGTTTGCAAGCCAAAACTGCTTAAATTGTGTGTGTGAGTGCTTTCTATTGCCTCTCAAAACGGGTTGGGCGAAGCAAGCACGCGTCCGCAGAAGAGCCACTGCAGTATAGAACCGAAGGATCCTTCGCTCGCGTCAAGATTTGGCTCGCAAATGCAGCAAATTCGGGCTGCCCAAGATGGCTGCCAACTTGTAAAAGTTGGGCATCGATGGGCAGCCTCTAGGCCATAAACATGGACGCCGCCCAGTGCCTCTCAACTCTGAAAGCCCTGGGTGCCGAAGCAGCCGTCGTCTCGGACATCGTCATGGACCCGGCCTGGCGCCGCGACCCCGAGGCGGTGCGGAGCTGCGCCGCGGCGACGACGACGAACGCCTTCCGGGACGACGCGCCGCGGCGCGCGGCGCGGGCACGGGCTTGCCAATGGTTGAGAAATAAGGTGGCACCCGAGTTGCGCAAGGACTGGGACGCGATGATACAGCTGGGCCAGAACGACGTGGTACCGACGACTGTCGAACATGAAACGGCCGAGGACGCGGCGGGCGACGTCCTCATGCAGCTCGTGAGCACGGGCTCGCTCGTCGACGGTGAAATAGATCAGACGCTGCCGCGGCGGTTTGCGGAGGTGCTCGGGCCGCAGGGGTCGTTGCCAAATGCGACGCAGCTCGCGCGGGCACCGCCCGTCTATGTGATCGAGGACTTTGTCAGTGCCAGCGAACGGCAGGCCATGCTCGGCTGGGCCTCGGCCGCCAGTTTCGCTCAATCGCGGATTGATGGTGGTGTGTATGCGGATTCCGCGCGGTCCCAAGCAAGGACCTCCACGAGCTGCGCCGTGCCGCGCGGGACGCTACCAGAATTCGACGCACTAGCTGAAAGAGCCGCTTCCTTAATAGGCGGCCGCGCCAACCAGGTCGAGCCCCTGCAAGTCGTACGGTACGAGGGCGGCCAGCGCTTCGACAACCACCACGACGCTGGGACCGTCCGGCCGTCCGGCGCGATCCAGGTCGTGCCGCCGCGGCGCATCGCAACATTACTCCTGTTCCTGACGTCGATTGATGAAGACGACGACGATGAAGAGGGTGTGCCCAACGGCGCGACGGTGTTTCCCGCGCTGGACATCGCGCAGCGTCCAAAGGCCGGCGCGGCCCTGCTCTGGCCGAACGTCGGCTTAGATGGGCGGCCCGATGGACGCACGATTCATCGCGGCAACCCCGTGCGCGGGACCGTTAAATATGCGGTGAACGTCTGGATTTGTGCCGAGGACGTCGGCGACCGCGGCGTGGCTTCTCTCGATCTGGAGAAGCTCCGCGTCAAGTACGGCATCGCTCCGGCCGCGCCGCCTGCGCCGCCTGCGCCGCCTGCGCTAGTCGCGCCGCCTGCGCCGCCCGCGTCGTCGTCGTCATCGTCGAGTAGTGAGAGCGACGACGACGCCGCGCCGGCGGCGGCGACGGATTTTGAGGCGCCGGACTAACTATGAATGAATGTGACGCAGCGTGATTTTGGTATTTCTGTTGCGGTTCTAGGACTAGTTGGCGGAGAAAGTTATTGTTACGGTGCTAGAACGTGGGCGGAGAAACTCGAAGCTGAGGCTGAGGCTAGTTACGTCGCAGGGTCCCCCGTACCCCTCCCGCTTCGCTAGTGTCTTACAGCGCGCTAGCACCTAAGCTTTGCAGATCGGCAAAAAGGAGCCCTTAGTACGCCAATACGTCGCGGTTCGTTGTGTACGAGTCACCACAGTACTGCCACAGCTCGCCCGCCCCGACAAGCGGAGCAATGCGCCTGGCCAGAGCCTGCTTACTGCTTGTTGCTGGAGCCAGAGCCTTCACAGTCGTGCCCGCCGCCCGCACGACTCGTCTCCGCGCGCCTGTCCCCAGCGTTGCCCGGCGCACAACGATTCTCCGCGCCGAAGCTGAGGAAGCAAACGTGGGCACCGCCGTGCGCAACATCGCGCCGTGGCTCTTGTTCGTCCTCGTCGAGCCGGCGCTGCGCATCCCGAACTACAAGGAGTGCGTCGCGGACAAGGGCCACGAGGCCTGCGCAAACCTGTTGCCCTTCTTCCAGTGGCTCTACGAGCACGGCGTCGACGTCGCAGCCATCTGAGATGGCTACGTCATCCTTGGTCCGGCTGTGTATTTACGTTCCAGGGACGTTCTACTGCAACCCGTTTAAGCCTGTGTGGAATCGCCACGCCATCGCAAAGATGCAGCTACGGGAGCACGTCGCGTCAATTGGTGAGGCGCCCGAAAATTTGATTTCCACACAGGTTTAAGCCCTTCCTCAACGCCGTGGCCGGCTCGTCGTACGGCATCGCGTACGGTCACTTCCGCCGCGACCACTCGGACCCCCTGAATGTGTGGTTGCACGTGGGCTGCCTCTTCCTGCAAATCTTCGGCAACTTCGCGCTCCTCGACTGCCTGGACCGGACGCTCGGCACGCGCAGCGTCGCGCCGTTCACGGCGGCCGCGTGGGCGCTCGCTCTGGGGCGCACGCCGTCGCCCCCGAGCGTGCGAGCCTTCACCATCGCCCTGCTGGCGGTCGCGAGCCGGGGGTGCGCGGCCTTGGCGCCGAGTTCCCACTACGCGTCGCTCATGCTCCTCACGGGCCCGCTCGAGCTGATTTGTTACTGGCTCTACCTGCCCGACCACAATCTCAAGCGGCCCGGGGCGCCGTGGTTTTGCGCCGCGCTCGCCGCGCGGACGGCGTTTTGCCTCTTCCTCCGCGACCATGTGGGTTTGTTAGGTGTCGCGCCGGCGATCGGCGCCGCAGGAGTAGTAGCGCTGCTTATGGTCGGGTCTTTGGTGCGCTCGCGGAACAACCTGCCACTGGTCAGCCAGTTCGGCTCGGCGCTCTGGATTCCCGCGCTCTTGCTCGACCAGCCCTGGGTCTATTTTTTGTCCCTCAGCTTCATGGGCGCGGGCCTCCAGGGCGTCGCGCACGAGATCACGCGCCAGAAGGGAACGCTCAATCAACTGACGGACGCGGGCTACGAACTCGCGCACACGTCCTTCTTTCCCGTGCTGACTTTGCAAAGTCTGCACCACTCGTCCTTCGGGCCGTACGCGGCGACGGTCAAAGCGCTTGGTACGCACGGCGACGCGCGGTCGCGCCGGGCGCTGGGGCTGCGCGACTAGCGTCGACGGCTGTCGTGTAATTTCAGTTCGCGTTTGAGGACATCAAAATAGACTTGTCGTTAGGACGGGTGGGAAAAGGGAGTGGGATCAAGGGGCGGGGGAGGCTACAACAAGCCGATGGCCAACAGCCCGGGGAGGAGGAGGACGAGGAGCTCGCGCGGGACGGATCCCGTCGCCGCGTCAGACTCCACCGGATCGTCCAGGGACAGGTCCACGATGCAGACAGAAGTGCCTCCACCAGTGAAGATTTTGACGCCGGCTCCCTTACACGTGGGCCCGACCGTGGTGTAGGTGCAGACAACCAGCCGCCGCTCCAGAGCACTTCTGGCGGTCGTGGTCGCGGCAGCGGCGCTCGCCGGCGCCGCGGCCGCCGTCACCGTCCTAGGCCTTCGCGCGTCGTCGGCCGAGCTCATCCAAGGAAATGGCGAGCCTACGTCGGAGCCGACGCTGTCTCTATGCTCGGGACGTGGCTCGCGCCGGGCCTCGCGGTCATCCTCCCCGTAGCTCTCGCGGCGCTCGCGGCGGCGGTGATGTAGCCAGCCTGAGGAACTTCCTACCCCTGCCTTTCCACGCAACCCCCTCCCCCTCGAAATCTAATGATGACTCGGATGATATAAATTATCTCAGGCTGAACGGCTCCGAGTCACCTACAAGCTCCTAGATCCCCCGATTAATTACGTGATGCGGATAACCAGTATTTACTTCTGAAGAGGAAGCGCCTACTAGTCGTCCTGCTGCATCATGAGCGCCGTGCCCGTGAGCGTCCACTTGTTCTTGGGCACGACCGTCTTGAGCGTGGCCAGGAACACGTAGGTCGCGCCGCGCGCGGTCGTGATGAAGACGGGCGCCTCGTAGACGTCATCGACGTGCCTCAGGTAACCGACGGCCGACGGCTCCCAGGACGGCTGCACTAAAACGGCCTTGACGTAGACGACCGGCACCGGGGGCATGAGCTCCTTCAGCCGCGATTCGAGCAGGAAGCCGCCGACCTTCGCGCCGCCAAATTCGTAGGGCTCCTCGACCTCGTCGCCGAAGGGCCACCGCGCGCCCTCAATAAATAGGCCATGAATAAAGGCACCGTTTTCGGGGAACGTCGCGTCTGGCGGAATAGCATGAGCGTCCTTGTACACCGTCATGTGCGTCTCCTGGGTCATGGCATCCAAGGCAGAACCCGTCGCGCGGGCCGTGACTTGCAGGATGGACGTCAGGTAGGCCATCGGGTTGAAGAGGCCCGAGAGCCATACACTTATTGGTGTTGCGAGCGTTTCCGTCCAGGACGTCAATTGCCCGTGGCGCTTGATCATGTCCGCGTATTGCGGTAATAAACTCTTTTTGGAGGGCCAGGAGAACTTCTCCCAGGCGCACTGCGAGTACGGGTTCCGCCCGGGCCACTCGGAGATCGTGAGCGCGGCGATGAGGTCCTCGATCGCTTGGGTCATGTTCAGCGTACCCGCTAAGCCCTTCTCTAGATCACTTAATGATTTGTTGATCACTCCTAATAAAACGTTCATGCGTCGGCACTCCTGGAGCGCACAGACGACGTAGGGACCCTGCGACGGCTCCGCCAACAGCGGCTCGGCCATCTGATCAATTAAGACCATCTGCAGCTCCTCGGGACACCGGTCCGAGAGGTCGGCCATCGTCGCCTTGACGACGTCGCCGGCACCGCCGCCGCCGCCGCCGCCTCCACCTAATGAAACGATGGTAGAGAACAGGTTCGCCGTCGAGGATGTTAAGTAACCAATTTCGGCGTTCGGATGAAGACCGAACAACGGCGGCGACTCCTTGGGCATCTTCGTGTCGATGTACGTCGCGTAGCCTTCGTAGTCTAGAGTTGTGGGGTCCGGCGACGGGAAGCCCGGGCCGAGCTCCAGGCCTACCTTCGCCTCGCCCTCCGGCCTTAGCTCGGGCTTCATCAACTCAGCTAAATACGTGTTATTTGTCCTTCTATCCCAGGCGTCTGTGATGTGCCCGCCGTACATGATCTCGCCGAAGATGTACCGCAGGTCCGCCCACGGCACGCCCAAGCCCGCCGCGTCCGCCGCGTCGATGTACGACGTCAGAACGTTGGAGCAAATGACCAAGTCGCCGGTGTTGAAGGAGTAGGCCCGCGACCAGCCCTGCGGCCCGAATCGACGTCTTCCTAGAATGATACTGTGGAACCAACATAGCGAGAACAGGCACGCCTTGAAGTCGTCCGACTTTGAGGAAGCATCGATGCGTTCCTGGCCGAACTCCGCCCACGATCTCGTTAAATTAGATTTAATATCTGCGGGAGCCTCGTTCGCGACCTTGATACAGGACTGCAACAACGATTCGGGCATGTTCGGTCCAGAGAGCGCTCCGGGCGCCTCGGCCGAGATGTAGCACCGGAAATCATCATGCGCACCTTCTTGGACAACTTCCAACAACCGCTCCAACGACGGAACCCACGAACTCATCAAATGGCAGTTCTGCAGCATGACCCAGCCGCCGTTCTTCGCGTAGCGCTCGACGATGGCCTCGGCGGGCTTCTCCTGGCCCTGGCCCATGGAGATGTTGCAGAACGTGCCTTCCGCCTCCGAAATCCCAAGTTCTTTCCCGAGGTCCTCGACCCAGGGCGTCGGGTCGACGCCGGGGAAGAGCACGAAGAAGGTCGGCGTTTGAGGGGAAGTTTCCTGATACGTGGCGGGCATGTTGAAGGGCGCCTGCTCGACGTACTCCTTGCCCATGACGTCGCCGATCCACGCCGCGAGCGCGTTCGAGCACCGGTCCGGCCGCAAGGCCCGCAACAAGATCAGGCGATCGAAGGGCGACAGGTTCTTCTGCCAGTCTCCCGGAAATTTAGCTACTTCCGGAGCAGCCCCGTCGAACCACGCGAGCCAGTCGTCGCTGTCGGAGTGCATCGCGTCGCCGAGGCCGTTGAATTGTTTTAAACCTTCGAGCGCTTTGACCTTCGGCCACAGCGCTTCCGGCATCCATTCGTGGAGAGGACCCATGTTACCAGGATCGGGATGCACCTTCCCTAGGAACAAGTACGAGACGTCCTCCGCGGGTAGCAAGTCGTTGTCCACCAGAATACGTGTAGTAACTAAAGTAGCAACCGTCAGTTTGTCCTTCTCGAAGAGACCTCGCCTCAAGTAGTTGAACGTCGTTAACGTAATCGACTTGTTCAACACAATACACCGAGCAGCCAATTCTTCGTCGTTCAGCTCCACAACTTTCACCGGCAGCTCGTTGCCGTCTTCATCTAGTTCGGGTTCGGGCTTTTCAGTCACAAGATCAATACCCCTATAAAACACTTTCGTGTAAGCAGCCAAAGAATAGACGTAGTACGAGTGGATCTTCGCTAGATCAGACATGAGGAAGAAGAGCATGGAAGATCTATCAGCGACGGACTTGTACTTCTCCGACGTGATCTTGATCGAGGCCTGCGTTTCTTTCGCGACTGCCGATTTTTTGTTGATGTCCGTACTTATTCTTTTGGTCTCTTCGAGCCCCTCGATGAGCTCGACGTCCTCCGTGATGTCGCCTTCCGCGTTCGCCAACCGATCGAGAATTTCATCTTCGAGCTCGCCCATCTTGATCTTGAAGCCCGTTTGCTGCTTCACTAGGACTTCGCTCATCTCGCTCAAATCAGCGCGTTCCTTCCCAAGCACCAACACGTTCAGCTGATCGGACAGCCCAGCTTGAGTAACGGTAAAGTTGATCAAGGTCGTCTCGGCCTGGATCTCGGGCGGGTAGTGCGGGTTACTTAATTTGGTGTGCAAATACAATCGGAAGTCGGGATGGAATTCGACCTCCGAGTCTCCGACCTTGACGTATAAGGTCCGGCCCCGTTTGATCGTGGCTCTCTGAATAACAGGAG
>Ga0099799_10442_pt1 | contig 10422 bp, 12 predicted proteins | sample Uncmet6_SortLC_1_FD_89033 | JGI IMG/M metagenome (GOLD analysis project Ga0099799, IMG submission 89033) | Marine eukaryotic communities from CALCOFI LINE 67, Pacific Ocean - CN11_C50_N6_SortLC_1 | ecosystem: Environmental > Aquatic > Marine > Oceanic | place: Pacific Ocean: Monterey Bay...
GGGAAGTAGTAAACATTGGACTTAGAACTACTTTAATCAGAACTTCTGCAGACACAATGATTACCGTCCCTAATTCAAACATGGTTAATTCACCTGTAGAAAATTTCAGTAAAAGAAGGTTCAGAAGGATTACTCCTAAATTTGAGCTAGAAGAAGACAGTAGCCCTGCTGCTCTGAAGGAATTTTGTGACGTTCTACTAAAGAAAGTAAATGATGATGCGAGGTCAATAAAGGAAGAGGATTCGTGGGTTAGAGTTCAAACATTTGGGACTGCAATGGTCGTAGTCGCAGGGAACTTCTATTGTGTATCATCTGCATCCACGCAGAGAGAGTTGAATGAAGACATTCTAATGATGGCTAGAGATACTGCTGAGAAATTAGAATTGATTTTCTTCGAACCACGTTTAAGGAATAATAAGTGAGGTGAGAAGTTGACAATTCTTGTTCTTATTCGGCATGGTCAATCACTCTGGAATGCAGAGAATAGATTTACCGGATGGACTGATATTGACCTCTCTAAGAAAGGTGAAAATGAAGCAAAAGCAGCAGGTGAGAAATTAGAAAATGTATCATTTGATGTTGTACATACGAGCGCTCTTATGAGGGCTCAAAGAACGGCTGAAATTATCATTAAACATAATAAAAAAGCACAAGACATTCCTACTTACAAAGATGAAAGATTGAATGAGAGACATTATGGTTCATTACAGGGATTGAATAAAACTGAAACTGCCGAGAAATATGGTGCAGAACAAGTACACATATGGAGGCGCTCATTTGATATTTCTCCTCCAGATGGTGAAAGTTTGAAAATGACTGCAGAGAGAACCCTTCCATACTTCAAAGATGATGTGCTAAAACATCTAAATGAAGGAAAAAATGTTCTTATTTCAGCGCATGGTAATTCTCTAAGATCAATTGTAATGCATATAGAAGATATATCAAAAGAAGATATTGTCAAATTAGAAATTCAGACTGGTGTTCCAAGAACATACGAATATAAAGATAATATTTTCACAAAAATCGAATAATTAATTCCATTTTCTCAGAATTGATGTTTCAGGAGAAGGTGCTAGTTTTCGGTAGAAAAGGAATATACCTGCTGTAATTGGCAATAGTAACAATGGAAGCATAAAATCACCCGAGTTACCCACTCCGTACTGATAAAATCCACTAACTGAGAAGAAACCACTCATAAAAGACAAGGCCGCTATTGTTCTGTGACTAAACATTGATTTTTGTAAATAAGGTACATCTTGAATTATTGATACCGCTGGTTCAGGCTTTCCTGATTGATGGGACACCGATTCTATTACATCCAGTAAACACTGTTCATATTCCCAAAAAAATGCACCCCCACGAGGAGTGTAAAATATCTCTTTCGAAGACCATTTTGCTGGCGCTGTTGATTTCCAGCCTTCAATTAATGTAGAACGTAGTTCAGAAATCTTGAGTTCAGAGTCACATAGAAAATATATTCTATTAAGATCATGAAGAAGTGAAGAAAAATCTCTAATAGCTGGGAATTCACATTCAGGTGGAATTATACTATCTGCTAAACGTGGTCTAGAAAAGTGAATATTGTATTTCCCTGAATCATCATTAATCATATCTGAAAATCTAATATCGCCAATTGTAAGTATACAATCTGTATGTTTTGTGTGAGGGGCTCGCCAAATTGTATTTGCACGTAATCTAGCTTCAAGTTGTTCAAGTCTCTTGTTCCATCTCCTAGCGTCTCTAGGAGTGACTCTCGCATTTTTAACAGCACTGTGATATCTACCCAGTGCTGCAGCAGATTGAAAAATAATTTCCTTAGATATTTCTAAATCATTAGAATTAATAGAATCATAAAGTTTAGAACTGATATCTCTAACTTCTTCTTTCCACTTTCTTACAGAAATAATATCCATACCATTCCAATCATAACCACCTATAGGGACATCACTTCCAGATGGCGCGAGGCTAATTCTGGCCCGAAACCTCCCATCGGTACCCCATGGGAAAAATTCAGCTAACCAGTAAGTTCCGCTATCATTTAATTTTAAATTAATGCCTCTTTCTGTATTAGATACTTCTTCAATAATTACATTTTCTGATGGGACTTCGCCCCAAGATTTCAGATCTGAGATTGTATTATTCCAATTATTCTCATCGATTGGTTCGAGCATTTTTGACTTCAAACCAATACCTGCAAAAATAAGCCATTTGAATCCTTTTGGCGCTTCATTATCTGATTCAATTCGAGACATAGCAGCAGGCTTCCAACTATTCTCAACCTCCGACATACATGCTCACCCATACCTACGAAGCAGTAGTGAACTTGATGCAATCGGTCAGGGAATCTTTGATATGGTGTTGGTTTAGGCAAGAACATGGACGAGGTATCGGACATCCCACTTGCGGTCGATATGGATGGTACGCTAATTCTAACCGACATGAGTTATATCAGTATCAGAAGGGTTCTACTGAGAAGACCATGGATGATAGTTAGTATGCTTTCCAAAGAGTTCACAAATAAGAGAGCACAATGGAAAAGAGATTTAGCACAGAAACTTGTATTTGACCCTGCAGAACTTGAATATCATACCGCATTTCTAGATTGGTTAACCGGTGAGCATGCTCGAGGAAGAACCCTGATTCTCGCTACTGCTTCTGATAGAATAATTGCCGAACAAGTAGCGGCACATGTCGGATTATTTTCAGATGTAATGGCGTCGGATTCCACCTATAATCTCAGAGGAAAGAAAAAGGCGGAAGCGCTAATAGCAAGATATGGGGACATGAAATTTGGCTATGCTGGGAATAGCCATCATGATTTACCAGTATGGGAACATTCGGGACAAATTATTGTAGTTAATCCAGAAAAAAATCTACTTGACAAAGTAAATAATGATGCACATATTGTATTTGAATAAGGAATCTTCAATCCAACTACTTTAGACACAGGAGATATTCGCTCGAACATGGGTCGAGCACGCAGAGAGGCGGGGCGCCGTATTGACTCTGTAGCAAAATGGCTTCTTAAGTTTAGAATAATTTCTACCCCTGCTAAAATTTTTGCAAGTTCGAGTCTAGCTTGGAGTTTCGTATCAAGAACAGACAGAATACGAACTAATAGATTGAAAGATCGTATCTTAAATTATGAAATGCCTAAACATGTTTCGATTATAATGGATGGAAATAGAAGATTCGCATGGAATCGGCAAATTGAAACGAATATTGGGCATAAAAAAGGTAAGGAAAAACTAGAGCAAGTTATGGACTGGGTACTAGATTTGGAAATTCCTTATCTTTCTGTATATGCTCTTTCTACAGAGAATATCAAAGAACGAAGCTCTGAAGAGCTAAAATCTCTGTATGCACTATATTGTAATGGATTAAATGAAATGGCAGAAGATCCTAAGATTCATAATATGAAAGTCAAAGTTCAAGTTGTTGGTAGGCTAGAAATGCTACCTGACGATGTAAGAAATGCCATATCAAACATAGAAGAAAAAACTGCTAAATACTCAAATTTCTTATTTACTGTATGTCTTGCATATGGAGGTAGAGAAGAGATTGTAGATGCTGTTCGTAAAGTTGCAGATGAACATTCAAAGGGTGAAATAAAATTAGAAGAAATTGATACTAATAAGATTTCTAGTAAACTTTACACAGCAAATTTACCTGACCCAGACTTAGTCATTAGAACTAGTGGTGAAGAAAGAATTTCCAATTTCTTATTATGGCAAATCGCATATTCAGAATTACATTTTACTGATGTCCACTGGCCTTCTTTTGGCAAGCAAGATTTGTATGAAGCAATAGAATCTTATCAAAGGAGGAAGAGAAGATATGGCAGTTGAAAGATGTTCAAAATGCGGTAGAGATGACTATCAAAGTCCTTCCGTAACAGTTGATGCTATTGCCACTAGGAATAGAAATGAATATCTAGAATTATTAATGATAAAAAGAGGTTCTAAACCTCCAGAATGGAATGGAATGTGGGCATTTCCTGGAGGATTCGTAGATTATGGAGAAGATCCTGAAGATGCTGTGATAAGAGAATTACTAGAAGAAACTGGAGTTCAAGGAAGATTCCCGTTACCTCTTACTATACTGGGACAACCGGGAAGAGATCCAAGAAAACATTGTATTGGATTGTTCTATTTAGTTGAAGTTGATTCAGATTCGGTACCTGTTGGAGGAGATGATGCTGTGGACGCTAAATGGGTAAATATCAATAAATTAACAGAGCAAAATGTAGCAGGGGACCACTCTAAGGTCATTGATATACTTCGTGAATAAACATATCAGCAACCACATACTGCGAGTGTTATGGCGCGTAAGTTAAAGATTGACAACGGAGGGAAAGTTTGGGCGCCATATAGCCCAGGGATAACAGTCAGAGATCATATCTGGCTTGCTGGACAAATAGGAATAGAAGGAGGAGAAGATGTTGTTTCTCAAACTCAAGAAGCTCTTAAAAAAATTGATAATTTATTAGAAATCGCCAATAGTTCCAGAGATGACCTCGTCATGGTAACTATCCTATTAACAAATATTGATTATTATTCGGATGTTAACGAAGTATATGGTAAATGGTTAGGAAAATCAATGCCACCTGCAAGAGCGGCTTATGAAGTAAGTAAACTTCCAGGTAATGCATTGATTGAGATTATTTGTGAAGCATTCAGAGGTTCAGGAACTGAGTAAAATAGGTGAGTTGATATGAGTGTTTTCAAGGCTTATGATATTCGTGGATTAGCTTATTCTGAATTAGATGCTAAATTCGCTGAAAGATTAGGTAGAGCTCTTGTAACACACCTGGATGCAAAAACAGTAGCAGTAGCATCCGATATAAGAGAATCAGGGCCAGAATTACATCAGGCCTTCCTAAAAGGATTAACAGATTCAGGAGCAGATGTTTTGGATCTAGGAATTACTACAACAGGAGTGCTCTATAGAGCAACGGTCGATCTGCCAGTAGATGCTTCAGTAGTAATCACAGCAAGCCATAATCCTCCAGAATATAATGGATTTAAGATATGTAAAAAGTCTCTGCCAATGGCTGGTCAAGAATTACAAGAATTGAAAGAAACTTTTGATAAAAATAATTTCAAGGAAGGAAGGGGAACAATCAAGAAACTTCCTGAATTCGAAAAAGATTATTTGAAAATAGTTATTGAAAATGCAGGGATTCCTCAACGTAAGATAAGAATTGCTATAGATTGTGGTAATGCAGTTCCAGGCCCATTGACAATTAAGTTAATGGAAAAGTTAGGAGTTGATTTAATCCCCGTACACTGTGAATGGGATAATGAATTCCCCAACCATCCACCTGACCCAACGAGACCAAAAAATATGGAAGATTTATCAAAAGCAGTTATTGAAAATAATGCTGAATTTGGTATTGGAATGGATGGAGACGGAGATAGAATTGGCGTAGTAGATGAAAAGGGCAGATTTATTCATCCAGATAGATTAATGACTATCTTTGCGAAAGATATACTTGGTGAAAGAAAAGGAGGTACTGATTTAGAAAGAACCGTTTTCTTTGACGTGAAATGCAGTATGGCCCTAGAGGATGCAATAAAATCTGCCGGAGGTATACCAGTTATGGTTAGAACAGGACACTCATTTATGAAAAGAGAATTAAGGAACAACCCTGATTCACCCTTGGCTGGAGAGATGTCAGGTCACTTCTTCCTTAATGATAGATGGCCAGGATTTGATGATTCATTGTATAATACTGCAAGGCTACTAGAAATAATAGGTAGGGAAAAATCTCCTGAAGAAGGGGGACCATTGTTCTCAGATTGGTTTACAGATCTACCAAATTATGCATCAACAGGCGAGGCTAAAGTCCCACTTACTAAAGACAGAGAAGAAACAATGAAAATAGTTTCTAGTGCCTTCGCAGATTTACAAAAATCTACTGTGGATGGTGTAAGAGTTAGGTATTCTAAAGGATGGTATCTTTGTCGACCAAGTAATACTGAACCTATACTCGTTATGAGAGCAGAGGCGACTAGTGAAGAAGGCCTTAAAGAAATTAAAGAAGATGTGGAATACAGATTAGGCTCTTTAATTAACTTAGAAAAATTTCATGAATCTTAACTTATTGACTGAAATTTTTCCATTATCTCAATCATTAAAAAATATCCAATTACAGTAGCACATAATCCGCCACCAAGTGCAGGATAAAAATCCCATCCACGCTCAATTAATTCAGGCATCACAATAAATAATAATAATGATGGAATAACTAACCAGACTATATCTTTAGAAAAATTGACAATGTCTTCGTTACTAGCGCCATCTTGATTCATCCACATCATTGCTAGAACACTAACTAACGGTATAGAAGCAAGTACTGCGGCAAGTAAAGTATCTTTCTGGCTTAATTGGGCAACGCCGACAATTATAATTGCAGTTAATATAATTTTGAATGTATCAAAGATAATTGAGTTCATAATATTACCATTGAGATTCATTCCATACCATGATTTCCGGTAATCAAAGGAATACATACAATAATACCACAAATACCAGCGCAGAAAATACCACAAATACCATTGAATGCTGCACCAAAAGCCGCTGATTCAGCATCATAACCTGAAGTCAAAGCACCCTGAAGAATGCTTAATACCCAGCCTAATGCAATGGATCCTAATACCATCCAAAGACCCTTTAGTTGATAATTATACATTTTATAACCACCTAAAATTCCAATTACTGCTGGTATCAATGATAAGAGAGAAGAAAGGAGAAGGAGAAGGATAGGCAGTTCATTACCAATTTCTTCAGTTATTTCGGGTTCAAACACTGCTAACAATGAGGCACCTGCTACCCCGAATACAAAAATTACTAAAGTGTATGCATAATAACACATTACCATGATTCCGATTATTTTTGGACTTTCATTTCTCTGAACATACATCATTGTACCGGTTGGTTGGGTATTTACCATTACTGGTTGTTGGCTGACAGAACCAGAGAAAACATCTTCATCGACACCACTCATATAAACCACTGAGAGGTAAATACACTTAGAATTTGGGACGACTTAAACTTAATTATCTAGGTCCAAGGCATCTAAGATGGAACGGAATTTATTATTTGAACGATTTAAAGAATCGATGACTGGCATGAACCCTCCTGAAAGCATAGTGAGGCAAGCGCCTCCGCCGGTACTGTTGTGAGTTACTTGATCTACAGCGCCTCTATTACTAACTAATGAACTGGTATGCCCTCCACCAACAATGGTAACAGCAGATGATTCAATACACATATTTAGAATCTCAATAGTCCCAAAAGCGAATCCGGGTAATTCGAAGTAAGATGCTGGTCCATTCCAGAGAATACATCCAGCATTAATCAATAGTGGACTGATTTCTTGTAATGTTTGGATTCCAATATCATATATTGGATTATCTGTAGGTAAATCATCTACCATCATAGCAATTCTATCTCCATTTAACTCTACAGCTACATCGGCAGGTAAGAGGAAATACTCTGAGTGATTATTATGGAGATAAACAGCCATTTCCCATGTTTCTTCAAAGGCATCACCTAATGTATTTCGGATAAATGATTTATTTCCTTCACCAATATCTACTCCACTGGCCCACAACATCATATTACCAACAACACCTACAACAGGAATTGAGTCAATTATCTCCTTATCGATTAAATTCTTAGCTACACGTAATGAATCATCGCACTTAGTACCACCTAATATGGCAATATATGGCCGAGGAGGGTCATTTACTGCGATTTGTAGATTATCTATTTCTTTAGCCATTAATCTTCCAGCGATACAAGGAACGACTTCTGAAAAACCGGTAAGTGAGGGGGAATTACGATGTGCTGCTGCAAAGGCATCTGTTACGTAAACATCAATTAAAGGCGCTAATTTTTGTACTATCTCTGAGGTAGCAGTTTTTTCAGGCGATGCTTTCTTCATAGAATTCTCATCTTCATGCATTCTAATATTATCTAAAAATAACATCTCACCTATCTTGAGGTTTTTAATCGCAGTAATTGCTTTATCTCCACAAATATCAGATACAAAATGAATTTTTTTACCGATTAATCTAGATATTCTATCAGCATGTTGCGACATATCTGTGAAATCATTCTTACCGGGTCTTGATTGATGCCCAATCATAACAACCTTAGAATTCTGTAAGGACCTAAGAGTAGGTAAAATTGCTCTTAATCTGCTGTCATCAAGGAAGGCACCTGTGGATGGTTCTAGCGGAGAATTTACGTCTACACGATATAGAACTACCTTGCCGCCAAGACCGACATCGTCCAGTGTAAGGACGCCACTCACGTTCATGCCCACAGGCTAAGACTCTTTGACCGTAATGGTTGGATTGCCCTTACATCCCTTCACCAATACCTTTGTGATTGATACTCCCACGCACAATACATGGTATGGGATATGGGGGGATTGGTCGGCCCTGAAGGAGCAGATTGGAGAGTTCCTGTACAAGAATTAGAAAACCGAAGAGCAAGGCTATCAGTCGCGCTATCGGAAAATGGGATTGAATCCGCTCTTATCGATGATCCTGTGGAATTATACTGGCTAACTGGTGGAAGACAAAACGGAATTATTCTAATTGGGGGGAAAGATTCTGATGTTCAAACAACTCATTGGGTCAAAAGATCACTTGAAAGAGCTAAATTTGAATCTGGAGGAGATGATTGTCCTGACCCTGTTATTGCTCAACCAAGAATGGTAGATTTAGCGAATTCTATTCGAGAAATAGGAGGGACCGAAAAACCTGCAACATTAGAAGGGAAAATTCCCCATAATCGTTGGAAATTTATATCCAGCAAAATAAAATCACTAGTTGGTGAATCAAAAGATTGTACATCAATAATGTATGGCTTGAGAGAAATGAAGTCAAATTGGGAAATTGATATGCTTCGAGAGAGTGGACGTATTAACAAAGAAATGTTCGAATCAATCAAAGAAAAGGGAGGATTGGGGAAAACGGAGTTAGAAATGGCTGCCATTGCTGATAATGTTAGTAGAAAGGCAGGTTTCGGTGGAAGAATAAGGATGAGGAAATGGCCAATGGATTGCGACAGAGTTGTGATTGTTGCTGGCGAATCTGCATCTATACCTTCATATTTTGACTCTGCAATTGGAGGAGTAGGGGCGAGTCCAATCTCTCCTCTAGGATCAGGGCACGCCAAAGTCAAATCTAATTCTCCAGTTACTGTAGATATCGTGCATCTACATCGCGGGTATGTTTCTGATTGTACACGTATTTTCAGTGCAGGCACCTTAAGTAGGGTTTGGATGGAAAGGCTCGATCATATGGCCGAAATTCAAAAAGCAGTAGTTTCAAGCCTTTCTCAAGGAGACTATTGTTCAAAAGCTTGGGAAATTGGAAGTTTCATGGCAAAAGAAATGGGCTATTCAGATAATCTCATGGGAATGAATCCCGATAAATCTCATTTTTTAGGGCATTCAGTGGGATTAGAATTAGATGAAACTCCAGTTATTGCAAATGGATTTAATCGTCCACTATGTATTGGCGGAACTATGGCAATAGAGCCTAAAGTAATATATCCAGATGGTTGTATAGGAACTGAAGATACTTTTGTAAGAACTGAGGATGGTATGGAATGCCTTACAATGGGAAATTCTTTCCCATTATTTACAGATTGGGACTGAACTATCAAGGGATTATACTAATTCCCCATACCTCTACGATGTGTCGTGTCTCAAGTATCTAATGCGGTTCAACGCCGACTAGCTAAGATTCTCCGGGAGAGGAGGGAGCCACATGGTAAGTTATTCAAAGATAAAGAAATCTTGAAGGGTGTCGAAATAAGTGAATCGGGTATTGCAGAACTTTGGGTGAAACCTACGCACCCTTACTGCCCATGTTGTATTAATGACTTGATCGAATTGAGAAAGGAAATTGCTTCGACAAAAGGAATCCTAGCCTGCCATATTGAAGTAATCTCAATACCGCAAGCAAAAAGATGGACTGCTGCGATAAACGAATAATATCAGAATTATTTGTCTTCTCTTTCCCATCTTTTCGATTTTCTTAAGTTGACCTCATCAATCTTAGACTTGACACGCCGAGATAACCACCATAATGCGAATGTTACGGCTAAAATATCAAAAATAAGAATTAATAAAAATTCTTGATCTGTCCAGTCAACCATATTTTAACCCTCATAATGGCGGAATAACATCAATATCGCAAGCACCATCTGGTATCATACAACAAGATAGAATCCCTCCATCTTCAATTAAGAATTCATCTAGCCCTGGAGGTAAAGGTTCGGGATATGGGATATTTCCAGAAATTAATCTCACAAGACAAGTTCCGCAATTACCTGATGTACAATTTCTAGGTATATCGATTCCTGCGCGATCAGCAGCCTCCACCAGAAACTCATTAT